>Ga0185299_10001553_pt1 | contig 42851 bp, 34 predicted proteins | sample PaiPotPPA55metaG_FD_128002 | JGI IMG/M metagenome (GOLD analysis project Ga0185299, IMG submission 128002) | Iron sulfur acid spring bacterial and archeal communities from Banff, Canada, to study Microbial Dark Matter (Phase II) - Paint Pots PPA... ... | reverse complement strand
GACCCGCCACACTTGCGCTGGAAGACGGGCGCATATTTAACGGCCGCGCGGCCGGCGCGATCACGCGCCGGGGCGGCGAAGTCGTTTTTAATACCAGCCTCACCGGTTACCAGGAAGTTTTCACCGACCCCAGCTACGCCGGCCAGATTGTCTGTCTCACCTATCCGCACATTGGGAATGTTGGCGCGAATCTCGACGATGAAGAAGCTCCGCGCCCATATATCGAATCGTTGGTGGTGCGCGAATTTTCGCAGATGTCTTCCAACTGGCGTTCGTCGGAGACTGCGCAGCTATATCTGAACCGCCACCAGATTCCGGTGATCTGGGATATTGATACGCGCGCTTTGGTCCGCCACATTCGAAGCGTCGGCGCGTTGCGTGGTGTGGTAGCGACCGACGGAACGGCCGCCGAGCAACTTATCCGCGAAGCGAAGGCTTTGCCCAAGATGGCGGGTCAAGAATTGGCCAGCCGCGTTAGTTGCAACAAAGCGTACTCCTGGGATAAGGGATCGATCGAGTTGGCCTCCGCTCCCTGGACCGAGCTATCCGCATCCGCCGGAACTCAGAATGAATCGCGACGATTTCGCGTGGCCGCGTACGATTACGGCATTAAGCAAAATATTTTGCGCATGTTGATTGATCATCACTGCGAAGTGCTGGTGGTTCCAGCGCAAACCTCCGCCGAAGAGGTGCTGAGTCTGGGACCAGACGGTGTTTTTCTGTCAAATGGACCCGGAGACCCCGAGCCGGTTAATTACGCGGTGGAAAATATTCGCAAGCTCCTCGGAAAAGTTCCGGTGTTTGGCATTTGTTTAGGGCACCAGCTATGCGGTCTCGCGCTGGGCGGCAAAACTTTCAAGTTGAAATTCGGGCATCACGGTTCGAATCATCCGGTACAGAATCTCCTGACCCACAAAATCGAAATCACCGCGCAGAATCACGGGTTTTGTGTGGACCCCGAGTCGTTGCCTAGCAGTGAAGTGGAAATTACGCATGTAAATCTGAACGACCACACGAACGAAGGAATGCGTCACAAATCTTTGCCGTTGTTCAGTGTGCAGTATCATCCGGAGGCTTCACCGGGCCCCCACGATTCGCATTACCTATTCACGCAGTTTACGGACATGATGAAAGAAGCGCAGCGATAGGATTTATCTCTTATTAATGACGGAGAAAGATAATAATCAGGCTGGAAGCCTGTTCACGCGGATGCCTAAGCGAACGGACATAAAGAAAATCATGATCATCGGATCCGGGCCGATTGTTATCGGGCAGGCCTGCGAATTCGATTATTCCGGTGCGCAAGCGTGCAAGGCCCTCCGTTCGGAAGGTTATGAAGTGGTACTGGTGAATTCTAATCCGGCGACCATCATGACCGATCCGGAAATCGCGCAGCGAACCTATATCGAGCCGCTCACCAAAGAATACCTGGAAGAAATTATCACCCGCGAAAAGCCCGACGCCTTGCTCCCCACCGTAGGGGGTCAAACCGCGCTCAACCTTGCCGTGGAGCTTGCGGAAAGCGGCATCCTGGAAAAACACAGCGTCGAAATGATTGGAGCTTCGCTGCGCGCCATCAAGGTAGCTGAGGACCGGCTTTGGTTTAAAGATGCTTGTCGCAAAATTGGATTGGAAGTTCCCGCCTCCGCGCTCGTGAATAATGCACAGGACGCGCTCCGGCTTTGCGATCAGCTGGGATTCCCGCTGGTGATTCGCCCCTCGTTTACTTTGGGAGGCACGGGCGGCTCCATCGCGTATAACCGCGAGGAGTTTGGCGAAGCGATTTCGCACGCACTGGACATGAGTCCTGTGCACGAAGCGCTGGTGGAAGAATCCGTGCTCGGGTGGAAAGAGTACGAACTCGAGGTGATGCGCGACTACCGCGACAATTTCGTGGTCATCTGTACCATCGAAAATTTTGACCCCATGGGCGTGCACACCGGCGATTCCATCACGGTGGCGCCAGCGCAGACGCTCACCGACAAGGAATACCAGCGCATGCGCGACGCGGCGGCCGCGATCATACGCGAGGTTGGCGTGGAGACCGGCGGCTCCAACGTGCAATTCGCCATCAACCCTGAAAACGGCAAGATGACCGTGATCGAAATGAATCCGCGCGTATCGCGCAGCTCGGCATTGGCCAGCAAAGCCACCGGGTTCCCGATTGCGAAGATTGCCGCGCGCCTGGCGGTGGGCATGTCTCTGGATGAAATTCCCAATGACATCACCAAGCAAACGCCCGCGTGTTTCGAACCAACCATCGACTATGTGGTGGTGAAAATCCCCAAGTGGCAATTCGAAAAGTTCCCTGGCGCCGACAGCACTTTGGGAACGCAGATGAAATCCGTTGGCGAAGTGATGGCCATCGGCCGAACCTTCAAAGAGGCGCTGCAGAAGGGCATCCGCTCTCTGGAGCCCAGCACACCTTGGCGTGCGCCCGCGGAAACGCCCGATTCTTTGCTGCGCGAAAAATTGGCCACGCCGCGTCCAGACCGCATTCACTGGTTGCTCACAGCCGTGGAGCGTGGTTTGCCTGCCGATGAAATTTGCGAGCTTACAAAAATCGATCCGTGGTTCATTCAGCAGATTGAAGAAATAATCGCTATGAATCGCCGCGCCGCCAAGGTCACGGTCGAGACGGCCTCGAAGGAATTGTTGCGCGAAGTGAAACGTCATGGAACCAGCGACGAGCAGCTTGCTCAGATGTGGAAGACCACTGCCGCCGCGGTGCGCTTGCAGCGCGCCCGTTATGGCGTCAGCCCGGTCTTCAAACGCGTCGACACGTGTGCGGCGGAATTCGAATCGTTCACGCCGTACATGTACTCAACGTATGAGGACGAGGATGAATCCGACGCGCAATCGAAACCCAAGATCATCATTCTGGGCAGCGGGCCAAACCGCATTGGACAGGGAATTGAATTCGATTATTGCTGCTGCCACGCTTCATTTGCGCTGCGCGAAGATGGTTTCGAGACCATCATGGTCAATTGCAATCCAGAAACTGTCTCGACTGACTACGACACTTCGGACCGGCTATATTTCGAACCGTTGACGCTTGAAGACGTTTTGGCGGTGGTCGAACGCGAAAAGCCTCATGGCGTGATCGTGCAGTTTGGCGGGCAGACGCCGCTGAACCTCGCGCTGGAACTAAAACGTAACGGCGTGCCGATCATCGGCACCGCGCCAGAATCGATTGACTTGGCCGAAGATCGCCGGCGCTTCGGGCGATTGCTTGACGAACTAAGAATTCATCAGCCGCGAAATGGCACGGCGCTAATTCCCGAGGAAGCCGCACGCGTAGCCGGCGAAATTGGCATGCCAGTTCTGGTGCGCCCCAGCTACGTTTTGGGCGGCCGCGCCATGGTGATCGCTTACGACGTCAATACTGTGCAGGAATACGTGGCGCAGGCAGCGCTGATGGGTCCGGCGCGTCCGGTGCTGATTGATCAATTCCTGGAAGAGGCCACGGAAGTGGATGTTGACGCGCTCTGTGATGGAACGGCAGTAGTGATCGGTGGAATCATGGAGCACATCGAAGAAGCCGGCGTGCACTCCGGCGATTCTTCCTGCGTATTACCTCCGGTAAGCTTGTCGCCCAAAATCTTAGATACCATTCGCGAATATACGAAACGCCTTGCGCTGGCTCTGAAAGTTGTGGGCTTGATGAACGTGCAATATGCAATTCAGCGGGATACGGTGTATGTGCTGGAAGTAAATCCGCGCGCATCGCGAACTGTGCCGTTTGTAAGCAAGGCCACGGGCGTGCCCATCGCGAAAGTCGCTGCGCGCCTGATGGCTGGCAAAAAATTGTCCACCATGAAGTTGCCGCTGGTGGTTCATCACGGTGTTTCAGAAATTGCCGTGCACGAATTTTATTCCGTGAAATCTCCGGTTTTCCCGTTCAACAAGTTTCGCGGCGTGGACACCATTCTGGGACCGGAAATGCGCTCCACCGGCGAGGTCATGGGGATTTCAACTTCGTACGGGCTGGCGTTCGCCAAGGCCCAACTCGCTGCCGGGCAACGCCTGCCGCGCAAAGGCACCGTATTCATGAGCGTCAACGACCGTGACAAAAAACACGTTGGGCCGCTCGGCAAGGAATTGCAGGCGCTCGGGTTCAAGCTGCTGGCGACGCGAGGAACCGCGGCGGCGCTGGCCGATTCGGAAGTCGAAGCGCAAGAAGTTTTTAAAGTGAACGAAGGACGGCCCAACATCGTGGACCTGGTGAAGACCGGGAAGATCGATCTGATCATCAACACTCCGCTCGGCCGCGAATCTTTTTACGACGAAAAATCTATCCGCCGAGCGGCGATTCGCTATAACATTCCGTGTATCACCACGCTGGCAGCGGCGCACGCAGCGGCTCGTGGAATTCAGGCCTTACTCGAGCAGGGAACCGAAGTTGCCGCCCTCCAGGATTTGCACCGCGGTAGCGTGGCGGCTTCGCAGAGCCCTGCTCCCGCAGACTAACGCTGGCAGGCGAACTTTTTGCAAAGCTCTCTTAAGCTGACGATGGGGAATCAATGCTGGATCTGACAGGAGTCTTTCCCGCTTTAACGACACCGTTCGCGCCGGACGGTAGCGTCTCTCTCGAGGGTATGAAACACAACATCGGCCGCTACAATCAAACCGCCCTCACGGGATATGTAGTTCTCGGCTCCACGGGTGAGTCCGTGTTGCTGCGCTCCAAAGAAATGGACAGCATACTTGAGGCCGTGAAGCAGGCAGCGGCGCCCGGGAAAAAACTTCTCGCGGGCTGCGGCTCGGAATCCACCGCCGAAACTATTGAACGCACACAGCGAGCTGCTGCGTTGGGATATGACGCCGCGCTCGTCAAAACTCCTTATTACTACAAACCTGCATACAAACCGGAAGTGCTCATCGCGCATTACCGCCGCGTTGCCGATGAATCCCCCATCCCGATAATGCTTTATTCCGTGCCTATCTTTACCGGATTGGCGCTTGAGGCCCCCGAGACAATCGCGCTTGCCGAACATCAAAACATTATCGGTATAAAGGACAGCTCTGGAAATGTTCACCGTATTTCGGAGATGATCTCGGGCGCGCCGGCGCAATTTCAGGTGCTCGTAGGCGCTGCGGCCACGGTGTTTCCGTGTCTTGCAGTTGGCGCACGCGGGGCCATTCTAGCGTTGGCAAGCGCGCTTCCTGAGAAATGCGCGACGCTGTACGAGTTCTTTCGCCAGGGTCAATGGGAACAAGCGCGCGACCTGCAAAAGCTTTTGCTGCGAGCTTCCAACCTGATTGTCTCGAACTTCGGCATCGCCGGGGTCAAGTACGTTATGGACCAACGCGGTTATCGCGGCGGGAATCCTAGGCTACCATTGCAGCCACTTACCGACGAGCATAGGTCGCGAATCAGCTCAATTTTGGCCACTATCGAGCAGCCCATTATGGCTTCGGCGTGATTTGTAATAATTGGGCGCTTTGATGAGACGTTTCCGCGCGGGTATCATCTAACGGCTCATGGACTGTCGTGCCCTCGCGTCCCACAAGCTCCCCCACCAGTCGAAGCTCTTCCTCGCATATCTGAATAATTTTTCAAAGGTGCAGGCGTTTTACACGCATGCGCCCAAAATATCTTCCGTTACTGCAGTAGCCCGCGAATTGGATTTTCCTAAGGAACGTCGCAGCGCAGTCACCACAATTCTGCGCGCGCAGAACGTCGCGTTTGGCGCCGGACCGGCGGTTTTCGGAAATCTTGATCGGTTGGAAAAAGGGGCTGTAGCGATTGTCAGCGGCCAGCAGGTCGGGCTCTTCAGCGGCCCTGCGTATTCATTTTACAAGGCGCTAAGTGCCGTTCAAGTTGCAAATGAATTGACCCGCTCAGGGATTGAGGCGGTGCCGGTCTTCTGGATGGCCACCGAAGATCATGACGTTGACGAAGTTCGCCAGGTAAGTTGGTTCCAGGACGGGCAGCTAAGGCGCTTCGAGCTTGCCCCGCCTGACGAGAAGGATGCCGGCCGCCCGGTCGGGAAACTATTGCTGGGCGCGCAGATAGACGAACAAGTTCATGAAGCTGCGGAATTGCTAGTCAAACAGGGCAGCGTGCTACTGGCCCAGTTTTTGAAAGAGAGCTACAGCCGGGGCGAAACCTATGGAAGCGCGTTCGCCAAATTATTTGCCAAATTGTTTTCGCCGCAAGGCCTCATTCTTCTTGATCCCCTGGACCCCGGGTTGCACCGCATCGCGGCTCCCGTCTACCGCCAGGCTATCGAAGACCGCGACGCGTTGAATGAAAAATTGTTGCGCCGGGGCAAGGAATTGGAAGCGGAGGGATTTTCCGCACAGGTCAAAGTGACGGCAAAAAGTACGTTGTTGTTCTACATGGGCAACCAGTGCACAAGCGACGGTGTGCGAAAAGCGATTGCAGCGACGGGCCACGGCAAATTTCAAGCCGGCGAAAAGCAGTGGGCCACCTCGGATTTGCTGAAGGCGATAGAGAGAGCGCCCGAGGATTTTAGTCCCAGTGCGCTTTTACGCGCTGTGGTTCAAGACTATTTGCTCCCTACCGTCGGGTACATTGGGGGATCGGCAGAAATTGCTTATTTTGCGCAATCTGAGGTGCTGTACAAGAATGTCCTCGGGCGCATGCCGGTAATATTGTCGCGCCCGGATTTCACCCTGGTGGATATCAAGGCCGTCAAATTATTGCGGGCCTACAAGCTTATTGTGGAAGATATTTGGACTGGCTCGCAAGAAGTTCGCCGCAGAATGGAGCTCGCCTCCGTTCCGAAGGACCTGTCCCGAGATTTCGATCGCAACCACAAACAAGTGATGAAAATGCTGGGCCAGTTGCACGATCAGCTGAAGAAGTTTGATCCTACTTTGCAAGGTGCGGTAGAGACGGCTCGCAAAAAGATCGAGTACCAGATCGATAAATTGCGCCGCAAGACTGGCCGCGCGCAGGACGCCAAAGCGACGCTGCTCGCGGTGTATGAGAATTTTCTGGAGCAGTTGCTCTACCCGCATAAGGTCCTGCAATCGAGGGAGCTTTGTCTTTTGCCATTTCTGGCACGCTGGGGTCCCGCCGGATTGACGGAATTGCAAAAACTATGCGGCAGCAAGAATCTTGGGCGTCACTGTATAGTGCAGCTGTCATAATCCCCGTCGCGAAACCGGACACAAAGGGCCAATGCACACGCTAAGAGTAAAAACGACTCGTCGCACGCAGCTTGTTAACGTGACCGCACAGGTAGAACAGGTGGTGGCAAAATCTCGCGTGGCCAGCGGCATTTGCTATGTGTACGTCCCGCACACTACTGCGGCAATCATGATCAACGAGTGCGCGGATCCCGATGTGGCCTGCGATCTTGAGGGCGCGTTTGACCGCTTGATCCCGTTTGAAGGGCCTTACCGGCATGCCGAAGGAAATTCCGATTCGCACATGAAGTCCGTGCTGGTGGGCGCCAGCCAATCGATTTTTGTGGCAGACGGCAAGCTGCGGCTGGGGCGCTGGCAAGGTATCTTCTTCTGCGAATTCGACGGGCCGCGTGACCGTCGCCTGGAAGTGAAGGTTATCCCGGAACAGTCCTGATTTTCCCACCGCTAGAACCCAACCCCGCCTGCGCGCAATGCGACCCTGTGTTAAAGTTTTTGTGCAAATGACCAGCCTCGGCATCTACGTGCAGGTCCCTTTCTGCCAAACGAAGTGCACCTACTGTAATTTTCACACTGGCGTCGTCTCTTCCTCGCGGTTTGCTCCCTACGTGAACGCTGTTTGCCACGAAATAAAGACGTACCGCGATTTGTATGCGGCTGGTGGCATCGAGCCTGCACCTGCCATAGCAGAAAGCGCGACCGTGGATACGGTTTATATCGGCGGCGGCACGCCAAGCTTGCTCGATCCCGCTCACCTGCAAAATCTTCTGGATACCATCCGCGATTCATTCGGCTCCGATCCATCTGAAGTGACGCTCGAGGCCGATCCCGAAACAGTGGACGCGCAGAAGGCCTCCGCATGGATGCGCGCAGGAATTAATCGCGTGAGTTTCGGCGTGCAATCGTTTTCTGACGCCGAGCTGGCGGCTTCGGGACGCATGCACCGCCGCGCGGATATTTACCGTGCTGTCCCCATTCTTCGCGAGGCCGACATCGAGAATATCGGCTTCGACTTAATTACCGGATTGCCGCTGCAGACACCATCTAGCTGGCGCGAGTCGCTGGATCGCCTTGTCGAATTGGCTCCCGAGCATGTTTCTGTTTACATTCTGGAAGTAGACGAGAAGAGCCGCCTCGGGAGTGAGCTTTTAAAAGGCGGTAAGCGTTACAGCGCAGGCTCTGTTCCCAGCGAAGATCAGATGGCAGAGTTTTATGAGCTGGCTCAAATTTCATTTTCTTCCGCAGGCTATCACCATTATGAAATATCCAATTGGGCCAAGCCGGGATTCGAATCCCGCCACAATTTGAAATACTGGCGTCGCGAAGCTTACCTCGGGTTTGGCGCTGGCGCGCACTCCTTCTCAGGTGTGCAACGGTGGGCAAATGCGCATGATGCAGCGGGATACGTAAACTCAATGCAAAGTGGATGTCTGCCGGTTGAACAACTGGAACGCTTGACGCCCGCGGCCGCGCTCGAAGAAGAATTGTTTTTGGGTTTGCGCCAACTCGATGGCATCGACGTGTCCCGAATTGAAAAAGATTATGCGGTAAAATTAGCATCGCGCTTCGACCCGCTGGCCTGTTCTGGATTGCTGGAATGGAAGGGCTCGGTAGTTCGGCTAGCGCCTTCACGGCTAAGCGTTTCGAACGAGGTTTTCGTAGAGCTTCTGAGATGAACGTTGGGGTTTAGATCCTCGATGGAGGCTGAGTTTTGGGCGCAACAGAAACAGATCCAGTGATGGCTATGAACTCGCGGGCTTCCGGCCCGGCATTGAACGTGGTAGATCTGCGCAGCGACACGGTCACGCGGCCTACGTCGGAAATGCGTCGCGCCATGGCCGAGGCCGAAGTCGGCGACGATGTGTACGCCGAAGATCCCACGGTAAATTTGCTGGAGCGTGAGGCCGCAGAACTGTTTGGTAAAGAAGCGGCGTTATTCGTTCCGACCGGGTGCATGGGCAATCTCATCGCGATTAAAGTATGGACACATCACGGCGACGAGGTGATCTGCGAAGAGCGCAGTCACGTAAATTTGTACGAACTGGCATCAATGTCGGCGGTGGCGGGCTGCATGCCACGGATTGCGCGCGGTGAAGACGGCATTTTGTCGTGGGCGCTGATCGAAGCGGTGATTCGGCCGCACGTTTATTACGATTCGCAGACAGCCTTGGTTTGCTTGGAGAACACTCACAACATGGCCGGCGGCATGTTGTATCCCACCGCAACGGTGGACGACATTTGCGATCATGCTCACGCCGTTAATTTGAAAGTTCATCTCGATGGCGCGCGCGTTTTCAACGCTGCGGTCGCGCTTGGCGATTCCGTCGCGCGGATGACTCGCGGATGCGATTCGGTGATGTTTTGCCTGTCGAAGGGACTGGGCGCGCCGGTTGGCTCCATGGTGGTTGGTTCGCGTGCCTTTATCGAGAAAGCGCGAGTGTATCGCAAAATGTTTGGCGGCGGGATGCGCCAGGCTGGAGTGATCGCCGCCGCAGGCCTGATTGCTTTAAGAAAATCTCCGTCACGCTTGCATATAGATCATGAAAATGCGCGTTTTCTGGCTGAAGGTCTTGCGAAGATTCCTCAATTAAGAATTAATCCTGCGAACGTACAAACCAACATCGTAATTTGCGATTGCTCGCAAACGGGAAAGACAGCCGTGGAGTTTTGTGAGGAGTTGTATACGTTAGGGGTTTGGGCGCAGGACACGGCACTACACTCGGTTCGTTTTGTGACCCATTGCGATGTCAGCAGCGAGGCAATCGAACGAGCGCTGCCAATCATTCGCCAGGTTGCGGCAAACTTCAGGAAGGCTAAAGCATGAAAATTGCCGCTGTGGGCTGGTACTTGATCCTCGGATGTGTGTGCGCAGGTCCGGTCTTGACGCAGATGATGTCGGCGCAAGAGCATACGCCGGCAAAACAACAAGGCAGTGTCCCAACCGTTGAAGAGGCCAAAGCGTTTCTCGATGACGCCGAGGCTCGCCTTTTTGACCTGGGAAACAAAGCGCAGCGCGCCGCCTGGGTACAGGAAAATTTTATTACCGACGACACCAACCAAATCGCGGCCGATGCGGGCGAGATAGTGAACACGTTAACGGTCGAGCTGGCGAAAAAGGCGCACCGATTTGACAGTCTCAAACTTCCGCCAGTCATGGCACGGAAAATGTTGCTGGTGAAACTGTCTGTCGGGTTTCCCGCCCCTTCCAACGCCGCGGAACAGAAAGAATTGGCGGCTATTGCCACGTCCTTAGCCGGGGACTATGGCAAGGGCAAGTGGTGTCCCCCGGCCGCCGTTGACGCCAAATGCCTGGACATCACCGCCGTTGAACACATTCTGGCTACCAGTCACGATCCGGAAGAACTAAAAAACGCGTGGATCGGCTGGCACGCGATTGGCGCTCCCATGCGGCGGCGTTATGTGCGGCTCGTGGAATTGGGAAACAAAGGGTCGCGTGAGTTGGGATATTCGGACGTGGGTGGGATTTGGCGCTCAATGTATGACATGCCTCCCGATCAGTTCGCGAAAGAAACCGATCGGCTCTGGGAGCAATTGCAGCCGCTGTATCAGTCTTTGCACGCTTACGTGCGCGGACAACTGGCAAAAAAGTATGGCGCGGCTCTGGTGCCCGCGAAGGGTCCAATTCCTGCTCAGCTACTGGGGAATCCCTGGAGCCAGGAATGGAACAACGTTTACTCCTTGATGGATTCGCCCAAGCCGGCGCAGAGTTACGACCTCACAAAAATATTGCGGGACCGCCACACCGACGCGCGTGGGATGGTCAAGTACGGCGAAGGATTTTTTACTTCTCTGGGATTCGTGCCGCTACCTCCGACATTCTGGGAAAGGTCGTTATTCACCAAGCCTCTCGATCGCGAGGTTATCTGCCACGCCAGCGCGTGGGACCTGGATTCGAAAGAAGACCTGCGCGTCAAGATGTGCATTCAGATTACCGAAGAAGATTTTCGGGTGATTCATCACGAGCTTGGTCACAATTTTTATCAGCGCGCCTATGAGAATCAGCCACCGTTGTTTCAAAACAGCGCCAACGACGGCTTCCACGAAGCCGTGGGCGACACCATCGCACTGTCGGTCACTCCTGAATATCTGAAGAAAATCGGGCTCATCGAAACGGTTCCGGCTAGTTCCGAAGACACAGATTATTTGCTGCAGCTGGCGCTGGAAAAAGTGGCTTTTCTGCCTTTTGGGTTGCTGGTAGATAAGTGGCGATGGGAAGTTTTCTCGGGTCAAGTGAAGCCCGAGGAATACAACCAAGCGTGGTGGGATTTGCGGCTTAAGTATCAGGGCATCGTTCCTCCTGTGCAGCGCACTGAAGCGGATTTTGATCCCGGCGCAAAATTTCACGTGCCCGGGAACGTGCCGTACATGCGTTATTTTTTGGCGCGGATTTTGCAATTCCAGTTTCAGCGCGCGCTTTGTCGCGAAGCCGGATACTCAGGGCCGCTGCATCGTTGCTCGATTTATGGCAACAAGGTGGCCGGCGAGAGGTTGAATAAGATGCTTTCACTCGGCGCGAGCAAACCGTGGCCTGAGGCACTGGAGGTTTTAACCGGCGAGAGACAACTCGACGCCAGCGCGCTGGCCGATTATTTTGCGCCGCTCAAAACCTGGCTTGATGAACAAAATAAAAAGAATAATTACCCGGTGGGCTGGTAAACAGGAGAACGCGTGGATTTCGGATTAACAGAAGAACAAAAACAACTGCGCCGCAGCGTACGTGAATTTGCTGAAGGCGAAATTGCCCCGCACGTCATGGAATGGGACGAGGTGTCTCATTTCCCGATTGAAATCATGCCCAAACTGGCCGAGATGGGTTTGCTCGGTGTGATTTTTCCGGAGGAGTTTGGCGGAGCAGGCCTGGGTTACATCGAATATGCCATCGCGATTGAGGAATTGTCTCGCGTGGATGGCTCCGTGGGCATCATCGTAGCTGCGCACAATTCGCTGTGCAGCAATCACATTTTTAAATTTGGAAGTGAGGCGCAAAAGAAGAAATATCTTGTTCCGTTGGCGCAAGGCAAGAAGATCGGGGCCTGGTCATTGACGGAGCCGGAAGCTGGTTCCGATGCTGGCGGGACGCGAACCACGGCGGTACGCAACGGTAATTTCTGGGTGTTGAATGGCGCCAAGACCTTCACGACCAATGGCCATTACGCGGATATTTGCGTGGCCATGGCCAAGACCGACAAGTCTAAAGGCTCGCACGGCATCAGCGCTTTCATTCTTGAAAAAGGAATGCCCGGGTTTAAACCAGGGAAAAAAGAAAACAAACTGGGGATGCGCGCCAGCGATACCTCGGAAGTAATTTTTTCTGATTGCCGCGTACCTCACGAAAATCTTCTAGGACCCGAGGGCGAAGGATTCACCGGCAGCCTTAAAATTCTCGATGGCGGACGTATTTCCATTGCGGCCCTGGCGCTGGGCATGGCTCAAGGCGCGCTCGACGCGGCCACCAGGTACGCCAAGCAACGTAAGCAATTTGGGCAGGCCATCAGTGAGTTTCAAGCTATCCAGTTCAAGCTGGCGGATATGGCTACCGACGTGGAAGCCGCGCGATTGCTGGTCTATCAGGCGGCCTGGCTGGCGGACAAAAAAGACGTGCGCTTCACGCGCGAATCCAGTATGGCAAAACTATTTGCCAGCGAAATTGCTGTGCGCGTGGCTGATGAATGCGTGCAAATTCACGGCGGCTACGGATTCATCAAGGATTATCCGGCGGAAAAATTTTATCGTGATGTGAAGTTGTGCACCATCGGGGAAGGCACCAGCGAAATTCAGAAGATGGTGATTGCCCGGCAACTATTGGGAAAGAAATAATCGTCGCGGCTCGCGGCGTTTTTGTGGGAAGCTCCAAGGGAAAAAATGGCACCGGCGGTTGAGAAATGGGTGGAAGAGGTGCGTGCCGGAGACGTGCGGGCACTCTCTCGCGCGATCACCGCGATTGAAAATCATGACGCAGTTGCCGAGCCGTTACTGCGAGCGCTGTTTGTCCATACTGGAGAGGCTTACCTGATTGGCGTAACTGGCGCGCCGGGCACGGGTAAAAGCACGCTGGTGGACCGATTGGCTGCGCATTATCGCAAGCAAGACGAGGCCGTTGGAGTGATCGCTGTTGATCCGACCAGCCCCTATTCCGGGGGCGCGATTTTAGGCGATCGCATTCGCATGCAGGGCCATGCTGCGGATGCCGGGATGTTTATTCGCTCGATGGCCACCCGCGGATTTTTGGGCGGCTTGTCGCGTACGACGTCGGAGGTCGCGTTGCTTCTGGATGCCGCGGGCAAGCGCCGGATCCTGATTGAAACAGTGGGTGTCGGGCAGGACGAAGTCGACATCGTCAGGCTGGCTGACTGCGTGATCGTCGTAGTCGTTCCCGGGATGGGAGACGACATTCAAAACATGAAGGCCGGCTTGATGGAAATCGCGGATATTTTTGTGGTCAACAAGAGCGATCGCGAGGGCGCCGAACGCGTCGAGCAGCAACTGAACGCCATGCTTTCGCTGGTTATGCCGCAGCATGGCTGGCATCCACCGGTGGTTCGAATGGTAGCATCCGAGAATCGCGGCATCGCCGCGCTTGCCGAATCGGTCGCCAAATTTCGCGAGCATTTCGCCTCGCGCCCGGAGCGGAAAAAGAAGCATGTGGAGCACTGGAAAAAACGGCTCCTGGAACTCCTGGAGTCAAGGTTGTTGGAGCGCGCAGTCGGCGGAGCGCCAGGCGAAGCACAACTTGAGGAATTAGCGTGCGAGGTCGCCGAACGCCGCAAAGATCCGTTCACCGCCGTCACTGAAATTCTTGCCAGGAGCGGCTTGGGCTCGCGGAGCCAAGCCTGATGCATTTTGGTGAAATTGAAGTTGTGTCCGTTCACGGCGGAGACTTTTATCTGGATGGTGGCGCGATGTTCGGTGTGGTGCCGAAGACGTTGTGGGAAAAGAAAGCACCCGCGGACGAACGAAATCGCATTCGACTGGCTGCCAATTCGCTGTTGTTGCGAGCCGCGGGTAAAAATATTGTTGTAGAGACCGGCAATGGAACCAAGTGGGATCCCAAGCTGCGAAATATTTATGGCATTCAAGAAGGCGACCCCTTGAGGGATTCGCTGTCGAAGGTTGGTGTCGCTCCCGAGCAAGTCGATATGGTCATCAACACGCACCTTCATTTTGATCATGCCGGAGGAAATACTCGGGTTACCGATGGCTACGACGTGCCAACTTTTCCCAATGCGCAATACGTCGTCCAGCGCGCGGAACTCCAACACGCCATGAATCCGACGGAGCGCGACCGCGCCAGCTACTTTGCGGACAGATTTGTTCCTGTTACGGAAGCCGGCCAATGGCGGCTCGTCGACGGCGATGTGGAGATTGTTCCTGGAATTTCCGTAGTGCGCATTCCGGGGCATAACGCGGATATCCAGGCGGTAAAAATATCCGGCGGCAATCGTACGGTGATTTTCGTAGCGGATATGCTGCCGACACGCCACCACCTGCCACTCGCGTGGATGCCCGGATACGATCTGTACCCTTTGCAAACACTGGAGACGAAACGTAAACGTATCGCGGAGATTGTAGCGCAAGGTTGGATGGTGGCCTTTGGGCACGATCCGGATTTTCCTACGGCTACTTTGCATGACCGCAATGGCAAAATCGAATTTGAACCTGTCGATCTAAGCAAATAATTCAGGGAGAAAGCTGGATGGCGGTAGCAAAACAGAAAGTCTCACCTGGGGCGAAGAAGTCAAAAACTGCTTCGCGAGCGAGCATCGGTATTATCGGCGGGAGCGGGCTTTATTCGATGGCGGGATTGACCGGCCCACACGAGATCAAAGTTAAAACTCCATTCGGCGATCCTTCCGAGGCCATCATACTGGGAACACTGGAAGGGAAGCGTGTCGCGTTCCTCGCGCGCCACGGCTGCGGCCACCGGATTCTGCCCGGCGAGATTAATTATCGCGCCAACATTTACGCCATGAAGTTGCTCGGCGTACAGCGAATAATTTCCGTGAGCGCCGTGGGTTCCTTGCAGGAAGAATTGCGACCGGGAGAATTTCTGGTACCGGACCAATTCGTCGATCGCACCCGGCAACGGGCCTCCACATTTTTCGGTGAAGGGCTTGTGGCGCATGTGTCGTTCGCGCATCCTACTTGCGCGCAGATGTCGGCCGCTCTCGCTGACGCCAGCGTGCATTGCGGTGTGAAGGTGCATCGCCGTGGAACGTACATTTGCATGGAAGGGCCGCAATTTTCCACGGTCGCGGAAGCCAACATGCATCGCCAGCTACACTTTGAAGTGATCGGAATGACCAATGCCACAGAAGCAAAACTCGCTCGCGAAGCGGAGCTTTGTTACTCGACCATCGCCATGATCACCGACTATGATTGCTGGCATCCCGAACACGAGTCCGTGACTGCTTCGCAGATCATCGCTTTGCTGAACCAGAATGCAGAAAATGCGCAGCGCGTTTTGCGTGAAGCAGTGCGCGCCCTGCCCGCGGACCGCTCTTGCAAATGTGGATCGGCGTTGCAACACGCGTTGGTCACGGATATGAAGTTGGTTCCCGCGGCTACCAAAAGGCGTCTGGCCGCCATACTCGCCAAATATATCTAGGAGAAAACTGTGTCCCTACTGGTTGTCGGTTCGGTGGCATTCGATTGTCTGGAGAGCCCGTACGGAAAAGTCGAGCGAGCGCTCGGCGGTGCGGCTACCTATTTCGCAGTGGCCGCTAGTCACTTCACGCCCGTAAACCTCGTCGCGATCGTGGGTGATGATTTCACCTCCAAGGATGCCAAAATATTTCGCGGGCGGACCATTGATATCGAAGGCTTGGAGCGGGCCGCAGGCAAAACGTTTTTCTGGTCCGGACGTTATTCCGAAAATCTTAATGAACGCATCACCCTGGTGACGGATTTAAACGTTTTTGCCGACTTCAAACCAAAGCTGCCGGAAAAATACCGCAAATCCAAGCACGTTTTCCTTGCGAATATCGCTCCGAATCTCCAGCGCGATGTGCTTCAACAAGTCACCAACAGGCCCAAAATCGTGGCCTTGGACACCATGAACTACTGGATCGAGCGGACCAATGCGGAGCTGCGCGAAACGTTGAAACACGTGGATATTTTGATGATCAACGACTTTGAAACGCGCCAACTTTCCAGCGAACACAATTTGTTGCGCGCCGCCAAGCATATTTTCAAGATGGGCCCTAGCACGCTGGTGGTAAAGCGCGGTGAATACGGGGCCATGATGGTCGACAAGCGCGGCGTATTTTGCATTCCCGCGTTTCCGCTGGAAGAGCCGCATGATCCGACCGGTGCTGGGGATAGTTTTGCGGGCGGATTTATGGGTTACCTTGCTGGCGCTGGGCAAAAAAATGACGCGGCCCTACGCCGCGCAATGGTATACGGCTCGGTATTAGGCAGTTTTGCGGTTGAAAAATTCGGCCTAGATAGGTTGCGTTCGCTAAAACGCAGCGAGATACACGCCAGGGCACGGCACTTCGCGAAATTAACGCAATTCTCGCTATAAACTGTAAACTTTCCCAAGGTTCGCGACGCCGGCGAACAAGCATGATTCCTCTCAACGACATGATCGTGCGCTTGCTGTGGGCTGCTCTGCTGGGCTCCGCAATTGGTGTGGAGCGCGCCTGGCACCGTCGCCCAGCCGGCCTACGCACCGGCTTATGTGTTGCTGTGGGCGCGGCTTTTTTCACTATTCTCTCCATAGAAATAGCGCGCGCCACAGGTGATACCAGCACTACGCGCATTGCCTCCAACATTGTTCAGGGAATTGGTTTTCTTGGCGCCGGCGTTATTTTACGCGATCGCGGCGGCGTGACTGGGCTGACCACCGCAGCCACAATCTTTGTGGTGGCTGCGCTGGGCATGGGTGCCGGCGCTGGAATGTTTCGGGCGTCGGGATTTGCCTGTGTATTGGTGCTTTTCGCTCTGGTCTTTCTCGTGTACGTGGAAACCTGGTTCGGCTTGAAGCCCCGATATATGTTGTTCCGCATTTCCAGCGACCCGAGCGTGGATCTTGTTTCTGAGGTCCACCAATGTTTCTCCAGCCTTGGCATTACGCTGGATAATTTTCAGGTATCCATGGCCGGCGAGAAAAATCTCATCCAGTTTGATGCGGACGTAAGTCATCGCAAACAGGAAAAAATCTTCGCTGGGTTGACGCGGCCCGGCGTAACCGTTGAGATGCTTCCGGTCGAGAGGCAGCAACAGGCATGACCACTCGTTCTGGGGTGCCTATGGCGCGCGAGTCAACTCCGCAAAGTGAACGCAGCAAGGTGCGTAAGCCCCGGGCGCTGACCCCGCACAGCATGCTCATCCCGTTCGCTCCCGCTTCGCCCGCCGAACCTTTCAAAATTGCTGCGGGTATGGCGGAGCTAAGACGCCTTGGACTGCAGGTTGCGGAACGAGCTTCTACCGAAAACGACGGATATTTTGCGGCGTCCACGGCCATCCGGCGCGACGAGCTGGTTGGTGAACTGGAGCGCGCCGATATCACCGCGCTTGTAGGTACTCGAGGTGGATACGGTTCGAACTACCTTCTTGATGACCTGCGAATTTCAACGTCCGAAAATCCTAAAGTCATTTTAGGTTTCAGCGATCTAACTTCTCTTCAGATTTATTTGTGGCAACGATTCCAATGGATGACATTTTACGGCCCGATGTTGGCTGCCGGACTGGACGCCGGTCCGGGAGCGCCCCAGGGGTATGACGAAAAATCGTTGCTGGCCGCTCTACAAAATACGGCAGGCGGCTGGTCTTTGGACCTTCAGGGAGAGCAGTTGACTTCCGGCGAAGCCCACGGGCGAGTGCTCGGCGGGTGCTTGACTCTTGTGGAAACGGCCATTGGAACGCAGTGGGATTTGCAAACCGATGATGCGATTCTTGTTCTGGAAGACCGTGGAATGAAACCGTGGCAAGTGGATCGTGCTTTGATGCATCTGAAACAAGCTGGCAAATTCGCGAACGTTCGCGGAATTGTTCTAGGTGATTTTCCCGAGTGCGACACGCCTGTAAGAGGGAGTCCAACGGTGCGCGATGTATGCCAAAGAATACTCAGCCCGCTCGGCGTTCCAATTAGTTTTGGAGCACCCATTGGCCACACCATGCGTCCAATGTTAACCGTGCCGCTAGGCGTGCAAGCTCGTTTGTTAGCCAAGGGAGCAGGCGTGCTGGAAATTCTTGAACCGGCGGTGGTGTCATGACGGAACCGAAGCACATTCACGTAATCGGAATAGGCGGCTCGGCAATGGCGCCGCTTACGGGGATGTTGCGCGAGCGCGGTTACCGCGTTACAGGTTCGGATTCGGGAGTGTACCCGCCTGCTTCCACGTTGCTCGAAAGCTTGGGCATCTCTTTCTTTCATTCGTTTGACGCTGCCAATTTGACGCCTGCGCCGGACCTGGTGATTGTTGGAAATATCATTGCGCGAGGCAATCCGGAACTGGAAGAGGTTCTCGATCGCAAACTTCCTTACCGCTCCATGCCAGAAATCCTTGAAGAAGTATTTTTGCCCGGGCGGCACTCCATTGTAGTCAGCGGCACGCACGGGAAAACCACCACCACGGCGATGCTGGCGTGGATTTTCGAGACCGCGGGCAAGAGCCCGAATTTCTTGGTGGGCGGAGTGGCGGAAAATTTTGGCAAAAGCTATGGCCTTGGCGGCGGCGAGGAATTTATTCTCGAAGGAGACGAATATGAGACTGCTTTCTGGGATCGCGGGCCGAAATTTTTTCACTATCACCCGGACGATCTGATTATCACTTCGTTGGAATACGATCATGCCGATATTTATCCGGACTTTGAGACTTACGAATTGGCATTTCGGCGGCTGGTGAACCTCGTGCCGCGTCGCGGCCGAGCGGTGATCTGGGGCGATACCGTAGAGTCCGGGCCGGCTCTTCGGCGCACAGCGCAGAAAGCCCTATGCCAGGTGGAAACTTACGGGTTTTCCGATGGCAATGATTGGATTGCGAGTAACGTCGCAATCGAAAAAGAAGGCGTGCGCTTCGCAGTAACGCATCGCGGCCAACGCTTTGGCGAATTCGTTCTGGCGGCTACCGGCCGGCACAACGTCCTGAACGCTCTCGCGGCCATCGTTGTTGCCCAAGGCCGAGGAATCGGCGCGGACGCCATCCGCAAGGCGCTGAAAACTTTTCGCAGCGTGAAGCGACGCATGGATGTGAAGGGTGAATTTGGCGGCATTTTGCTGGTCGATGATTTTGCCCATCATCCCACCGCGGTTAAAGCCACCATCGAGGCGGCACGTGCGCGTTGGCCAGGACGCCGGCTGTGGGGCATTCTCGAGCCGCGCTCAAATTCGATGCGCCGCAAAGTTTTTCAGGAGACATTGCCGCAAGCGCTGGGGTTGGCTGATCACGTAGTCCTTGGCGGAGTGTTCCGCTCGAATCAACTCGGCGATGACAATCGTCTCGATCCCGAGACGGTCGCGAAGAGCATCCGCTCGCTTGGAAAAGATGCACGCGTTTTCGGCAGCAGCGACGAAATTGCTGCCGTGTTAGCAGCTGAAGCCGAGCCGGGCGACCTGTTACTGGTTATGTCCAACGGCAGCTTTGACGGCTTGTGCGAAAAATTAATCAAGAAGCTCGGTGAAGAGGTTCGCGTCCCATCCGAGGCCACCAGCAGGTGATTTGTTTTCATTCCTGTGGTGCGCGATTTTTCGGGCTCTCATTACTCCTTCTCGGTTTTGCATGTTGCTCCTCACTGCAAGCCACGATTGGTTATGAAGTTTCTCTCGCGCATCCTGAGCAGCATCTGTTTCACGTCACTATGACCATTCCGGATGTCGCAGATGAAATTACGATTCAGATTCCGGCCTGGAACGCCCTCTATCAAGTTCGCGACTTCAGTTCCCACATCCAGCAAGTGGAAGTCCGACATGCTCCGACTCAGTCGGGAACTCGCGACGCAAGCAATGTCACGCCGCCTTCCATCGAAAAAATCGACAAGCAAACGTGGCGCATCACTGGAAACGGAACCGTCGTCGTGCGCTACGCGACGTATTGGGATGAGCCCGGCCCCTTTGCTACGCAGCTGAATCGCGAGCACGCGTTCATCAATCCCGCCATGATTTTGATGTTCGTCCCCGAGCGCCGCTTCGAGGACGTTCATCTCGGCTTGGACGATGTTCCCCTGATCTGGCAGGGTTCGGGACCCGGAATTCAAGTGATCGAGCAGATCAGCGGCGCACGTCATTTTTCCGCCACGTTCGCCGATTACGATGCGCTTGCCGACGCCCCAATCGAAACGGGGAAATACGAAGAGTTTCAGCTTCCAGGAATGAGCCCTGAAATCTGGGTGATCATTCACGGCGACAACTACAAAAAAAAGCAAGTAGAAACCGAGTTGAAGCGCATTTGCGAGTACGAATTAAAGCTGATGGGCAAAGCGCCTTATCCGCGCTACACATTTGTCTTACATATCGGCAAAGCTGCGGCCGGCGCAGGCGGCGGCATGGAACACGCTGACTCTACTGCGATCTCAGTGCCGTCCGGAGACTCTCTACCCGGCGTAGCCGCTCATGAATTTTTTCATTTGTGGAACGTGAAGCGAATCCGTCCGGTCACCTTGTATCCCATCGACTACACGAAAGAGCAATACACTCGCGCGCTATGGTTCGCCGAAGGGGTCACGAGTACCTACGGCTCGTATACGCTGGAGCGCTCCGGCCTCTGGAGCAAGCAGCAGCTGTACCACGATCTAAGCGAGCAGATTACCGAACTGGAAGCGCGCCCCGCGAATCGCTGGCAAAGCGCGGAACAATCCAGCCTGGACGCCTGGCTCGAGAAATATCCGCTGTACGAAAACCCGGAATATAGTGTTTCCTATTACACCAAGGGGCAAATCCTGGGCGTGCTGTTGGATATTTTGATTCGCGACCGCACCGACGATACAAAGAGTCTGGATGACGTGTTGCGCGCAATGAACAACGATTTCGGCGTGCCCGGGAAACCCTACCGCGACAGCCTGGACGTACAATTAACCGCCGAAAAAGTAGCCGGTGGCTCATTCGAAGATTTCTTTAAACATTACGTCGCCGGCGCGAAGGCCTTGCCGTACCAAACGATATTTACATTGGCCGGTCTGGAATTACGCCAAACTACTCGACAACACGCAGCGCTAGGTTTTGCTGCCGAGGGCGCTCCCAAAGGACCGCTCATCGTTCGCAGTGTGGATGCCAACAGTGCGGCAGCGGAAGCTGGGCTGCAAACCGGCGACCTCATTCTAAAATGGAATGGCGGAGACCCGCCCCGGCATTCCAATGATTGGCCGCGTCAACACAAAGCCGGAGAATTGTTACATCTTGTTGTCCGGCGCGAAGGTGCCGAACTGAAAATTGATTTTCACCTCGGCGAAGTCACGGAGACCTTTTATGACCTTGCCGAAGACTCCCGCGCGGGAGACAAAGCGCGGCATATCCGCGAGGGCTTGCTTCATGGAGTCACGGATGCACCGACCATGCACGCAACGAATTGACCGCGCGTGAAGTCTGATGCGGGCACGCCAGAGCTTCCGGGTCGAACACAACCAGTGCTGAAAACCCCATGATCCGTACTCTCATGGTCAGTTTTTTTATGTCGCTGTACATCCTGGTTGTCGGTCCGCCGCTGCTGATATACACACTGATCACCCGTAATCCTGATCCGCTCTTTCGCGCAGGCATCGGCGGCGTAATGTTTTTTGTACGCGCCGCCGGCGTGCGCGTGCACGTCAAGGGAATAGAGCGTATCCCAGCCACCGCGTGTCTTTTTGCCGCGAATCACACCAGCACCCTGGATGCCCCTGCGATCGTCGGCGCGATTCCACGGCGTATTGCGATTCTTCTCAAGGAATCACTCTTTCGCTGGCCCATCGTCGGACAAGCGTTCCGGCTGGCGCACTTCATTCCCATTGAACGCGGAGGCCGGGATTCCGCCATCGCCAGCCTCGACAAAGCAACGGAAGAGCTTCGCAACGGACAATCTTTTTTAATTTATCCGGAAGGCACGCGCAGCCCGAATGGCCGCTTGCAGAAGTTCAAGCGAGGCGCAGTGGTGATGGCCATCAAAGCCGGCGCTCCGATTGTGCCGGTGGCATGCTCCGGCGCTCATCGGCTGATGAAGAAGCGCTCTCTGGTTCTGCGGCCAGGCGAAATTGTGGTGGAGTTTTTGCCGCCTATCGATGCTTCGGCCTACTCGCTCGAGACTCGCGACAAGTTGAACGACTCAGTGCACGACACTTTGGCCGCGGCGCTCCCACCCGACCAGCGGCCCATAGGATTTCCTGGAGCGGCATAAGTTTGCAGAAATAAATTTGTAACTAGCTTTTGCGCGCTTTTATTTTTTCGATTTCCTCTTCCAATTCCCAGACGCGTTTCTGCAGTTCCGGCAAACGGTTCAGTGCCGCCACTGATTTCAACCATTGCCGGTTGTCGACCGCCGGATAACCCGAATACATCGCCCGCGCGGGAACGTCATTTGGAATTCCGCTCTGGGCGGTAACCACCGCATGGTCACCGACGCTAAGATGTCCCGCCGTTCCGACTTGCCCCGCCAGAATCGCACCGTGACCGATTTGAGTGGACCCCGCCAAACCAACCTGGCCACACAACATCGCGTTGCCGCCGACTTTCGAAGCGTGACCAACGAGCACCAGATCATCCAGCTTCGATCCGCGCCCGATGCGAGTCTCGCCCACAGTGGCCCGGTCCACGCACGCATTCGCCTGTACTTCCACATCGTCCTCAAGAACCGCCACGCCGGACTGCACCATTTTGTACCAACTGCCATCTTTTCGTTTCGCGAAGCCCAGACCGTCGCCACCGATAACCACCCCGTTCTGCAGAATGACGCGATCACCAATGACACAAAACTCCCGAATCACGGCATGCGCGTGAGCGAAAAAGTCTGCGCCAATCTTTGCGCCCCGGTAGACCGTAACGAAGCTGTGCAGCACCGCGTTGCGTCCGATTTGCGCGTTTTCGTCCACAAAGCAGTAGGGACCGATGTGGGTGTCTACTCCAATTTGCGCGCTTTTAGCGATCACCGCCGTCGGGTGAATTCCTGGCGGATAGGCTAGCGGTCGGTAGAACAATTCGATCGCTCGTGCGAAATCGAGATAGGGGTTTTCGCTGCGCAGCGCGGAGATGGGCCCGGCACCAGGGGCTCGCTCCAAAGTGATGCCGGCTTGCAGTAGCACAGCGGAGGCTTGGGTAGTTTTTAGAAGAGGGAAGTAGCGGCGGTTGGCTAAGAAAGTGACGTGGCCGGGCTTGGCATGGTCAATCCCAGCGACGCCGGTTATTTCCGTGTCCTGCGGGCCCTCGACAGCGCAGCCAAGCTTGCGGGCAATTTCCGATAGCTTCATGAACGACGCTCCTGACAGCAGTGCGAGTCTCGCACAGCGTCCGCAGCGAAGTATAGGCAGTCGCAAGTGGATCATCTGGATAAATGAATCGAAAAGGCTCGAAATCGCGGTAAGAATGTTTTTACGCGGTAGCGTTTAGCGTTTTAGACACCCAGGGAGCAACGGAATCACCGTCGGATGACTCTAAAGAGAAGCCACTTACGCGCAGTCGCCACATATTTGCGGCTATCGCGGGCCGCACAACAGGCTAATCAGACAGAGAACAGATACAAAGTCTGGCGTTGTTTTCAGACGCAAGAAAGAAGCATGTGAGACGATTACTAGCGATGACTACACGAACGGATTTGGGCCTGCGGTTTTGCTTCGCGGCCATCACAACTCTTTTGATTGCACTATCCGCACTTGCACAGCAAGAGAAAATGGACACGCCGCGACCGACGTTTCATTTTCAGTTGGCGCCAATCGCGGAACCTGCGCAGTCATCCCAACAGGGCCAGGCTAAACCCAAGGAGCAGAAGGCCCCCGAGGAAAAGGCCGAAACCGCGGCCCCTGCCACTTCGAACGACCGACTGTTCTTCGCGCTACCTAACTTCCTAACCCTTGAGAATGCCGACCAAGTCCCGCCACTAACGACCAAGCAAAAATTCGCGGTGGTAACCCGGTCTTCTTTCGACTACATCCAGGTCCCTTGGTACGCGTTTCTGGCAGGGATCAGCCAAGCGGAAAACAGTGAGCCTGGTTACGGCCAGGGTGCGGCTGGGTACGGCAAGCGGTTTGGAGCGGCTGCCGCCGACGGCACCATCGAAAACTACTGGACCTCCGCAATTCTTCCCTCGCTGTTTCATCAGGATCCACGCTTTTTTCAATCGGGGAAGGGAGGCTTTTGGCGTCGCACCGGCTATGCTATGAGCCGGATAGTAGTCACCCGTTCGGATGCAGGAACCAGCCAGTTCAACGTGTCCGAGGTATTTGGTAGCGCCATCGCCGCTGGTATTTCGACATACAGTTATCATCCGCACGCCGATAAGACGCTCTCCAATACAGCAAGTGTGTGGGGCAGCCAGATTGGGTACGACACCGTGACGATCGTTCTTAAAGAGTTTTGGCCCGATATTCGACGAAAAATCACTCACAAGCGCAGCGAACCGGTCCCTTAGTACTCCCGTCAGGTGATCGCGCTAGCGAACACCAGCCAAGTAATCACCGTCAGTTTTGGGATGTACATGCCAAACTCTCGTGGAAGTTCCGCTACGCCGCAGCGGATCGAGCGGCAGTGGCAGGCTGACCAGCGTCCAATGGCAGCTCTGGCTTCGGTTGGCGTTCTTGCTTGGCCTCGCTCTTGGAGAACAATTTTGCAGTAAGCAACATGGCCGTAAAGGTGGCCGTCAACAGCCCCAATTGCTTCCAGCCGCTGAGCATCGAGGCGTTCCCCAGCAGCGTAAGTCCCGCGAAACAAAATAGCAGGTGCACGCAAAATACTTGCAGCGAAGATTGACCCATCAGCACCAGCGGCTTGATTGCCAGCGGTTTCAAGATCGATTGGAAGTAAATAACCACGGTTGCAGCCGCCGCGAAATTTACCAGCCGCAGAATTCCCAGGTGCCATTTGTCAAAAAGAAATTCCGCAGCGCCTAACTCAAATCCATGGGAGATCTGGCGACGTAGAATAAAGAATGCGATTACCAGTATGGCAGCCGGAATCACCGTGCGTTTGGCCCAAATCTCCAGCGGAAGTTTGCCTCGCGCCCAACGCACGCCGAACCAGATGCCCAGAATCCACAGAAATTGCCAGGCCCACAGATCGAAAGAGCCCATTTCATTAAGAGGGATTCGTGTGGGAATGAAGCGCATCATGAAATTGTGTTCCGCGCTGCGAAAACCGAATTGCGCCACAAAATAAAGAACGAACCCTCCCCACAAAATGAATTTCCACCCGAACCTGCGCGACAGCAGAAGCGCGGCGGTCGTTAAGGCCAGAAAAATAATGTACATCGGCAAAATGTCCAGTAACGGTGGGCGATAAATCAGAAGAAATGCTTCACCAACGGCGCGTTTTGGCGCGTAGAAATAAAAATCCAGCAGGTTGTGTAAGCCCGGGCGGTTGCCGCGGGAGGCGATAGGCACCGCAACCAGAAACGCAAACGCCAGCAGCAGCGCATGGTAACCGTACAAACGCAAGGTGCGGTTCCACAACTTGAAGATCGTGGCCCGATAGCCATCGTGTTCAGCCATGCGAAAATAGATTCTGCCGGTGAACAGCGCGGAAAGGAATATGAACCCTTCAGCGGCGGATACGATTCCAAAGGGTTGATTGACATAGGTGCTGGCGGATGTCGGCAGATGGGTGAGCGTAATCCAAACCAGCATTAGCCCACGCACCGCGTCGAGTTCCAGTCGTCTGCCGGATGGTCTTGGCTTGGCGTCGTCCATTGGCCCGGTTTTGCTAATTGCCATCGTAAAGTTAGATACCCCGGCAGTATGAACGGTTTCTAACTATGTTGAATACAGCGAGTAAGGGATAGGAATGCATCAAATCAGGGAGCCAAAATTATCGTTCATGTTAAAATTCACCGTCCGGAGGCACGCGAACGTGTGGCTGCGCCCCTTGCTATTTCTTTTCCTTGGTCTGTGGATCGGAGTTCCCGTCTTCGCAAAAAGCCATGAAACGGGCTTTTTGGATCGAACCATCACCCTTCAGGGCGTGGTCTATAAGTACCAGGTCTTCATTCCTGATAATTGGACGCCCAGGCAAAAATGGCCGGTCATTCTTTTTCTCCACGGCTCCGGCGAGCGTGCTGACGATGGTTTGCAGCAGACTGATACCGGCATTGGCACCGCCATCCGCGTGGACCGCACCCGCATTCCAGCGATCGTGGTGATGCCGCAATGCCGAAAAAATCTTTGGTGGGTTGAGCCTCCCATGAACGATATGGCTATCGCCACTTTGGAAGCCGCGAGCAAAGAATTTCATGGCGACGCTTCCAGGACCTATCTCACCGGGCTGTCCATGGGGGGATACGGCACCTGGTATCTGGCGCAAAAATATCCCGGACGTTTTGCCGCGTTGGTCGTAATTTGCGGAGGCATTCATCCGCCCGCTGCAACGCTCAAAGCTCACCCTGAGCTGATAAAATGGGCGCCCGAGGACGGGCCCAAGAGTTATGCCGAAGCTGCGGCGAGAGTCGGCAAAGTGCCTGTCTGGATATTTCACGGCGCCGACGATGAGATCGTTCCGGTCACCGAATCTCAACGAATGCAAGCAGCCATGAAGCAGGTTGGCGCTGAGGTTCATTACACGGAGTACGTCGGTGTGAAGCACGTCTCGTGGGATAAGGCATATGACGAGCCGAAACTGTTCCCCTGGTTGTTCTCCAAGTCTCTGCCCGCAAAATCAAACTAACTTTGGCGTAAACATCGGGACCGGTGCCTGGAGGTTCCGGCGCTATTCACTGAACAGCCGTGGTTGCGCTGCAGCGGGAGCCGCCGCTGGCTTACGACGCGCGATACCAACCACTCCCAGCACCGTAATTTCGCGTAAGGCGGCGCGCGGCACGAAGATGCGGTCGGTGTTCGAATTTAGATCCGGTGGCGTGATCTGCACGCCGTTATCCAGCAGGTTCAGCAAGTCATTGGGAATTACGCCCTCTAGCGTCTCTCCGTCGCTATAACGTAACCGCACCCACAACCCATCCAGTTTTGGCCTGCTGAGAAAGGCTTTACGCTCCGGCTCGAAGTCGTCGTTGAATTCGCGTACAAAATAAATCGAACGCAGCTTATCTAAGGGGATCTCGGTGTGCTCGCCATCCGGGCTAAGCAGGTCAATAGGGCCGTCCTGGCCTAGCCTCGAGGGATTCAAATACCCGCGTTGGGACTTCTTGTCCACAAGGACAACCACCACCTTCTTGTGCGTCGAAGTTGGAGTGCGATTTTTCAAGGAGTTAGCGGCACCAAACGCCGAAGGGCCAAAATTTGCCAATCGGCGGGATGTATGTTATGTTAAGCAAGTTTTCCTGTCAACCTACTGTGTTCATTAGGGTTAGGCCCGGAGTGCCGCCCGTTGACCGAAAAGAAGCAGATCCTAAAATCCGCCTCAATCATCTCTCTTGTCACCATTGCTAGCCGCATTCTCGGGTACGTAAGGGACCAGCGCTACGCGCTACTTCTAGGTACCTCGCATATAGCCGATTCCTTCATTCTGGCCTACCGCATCCCCAATCTTTTCCGCCGCTTGGTGGGCGAAGGCTCCATGAGCGCGTCCTTTATACCTGTATTTACGACCTATATGCGCGAGAAATCGCCCAAAGAGGTCTGGCAGTTCGCGAATAACCTGTTTTGGACCCTCGCCCTGGTTCTCTCCGTGATTACTGTTTTGGGCATGGTCTTTTCGCCCGCGGTAATCCATACCTTTATTCCAGCCTCGGCGCAGCACCTGAATTGGGACGACGCGATCACGTTGAATCGCATCATTTTCCCGTATCTGTTCTTCATCGGCTTGGCAGCCCTGGCCATGGGCATTTTGAACTGCTTTCACATTTTTGGCTTGCCGGCCTCCACGCCGGTGCTCTTGAATTTGTCGATTATTTTCTTTTCGGTGGCCGTGGTTTGGCATTACTTCAAGAGTCCCGCGATCTCGCTCGCGGTTGGAGTGCTTGTCGGCGGAGCATTGCAATTTCTGGTGCAGGTGCCCTCCCTGGTCCAGAAGGGCATGCATTTCGATTTTGGTATTTCTTTCACGCACCCCGGCATTAGAAACGTGGCCAGGCTGATGATCCCGCGTTTTTTCGGCATTGGCATAGGGCAAATCAACTTTTTTGTGGACACTTACTTCGTGAACTCCGCGAAAATGCCGCAAGGTAGTCTGACCGCCCTGTATCTTGCCGATCGCGTGATGGAATTGGTTCTCGGCGGCTATGCCATCGCGGTGGCGACGGCCATCCTACCTATGATGTCCCATCAGGCTGCCGCTAAAGATTACGACGGACTGAAGCGGACGTTGTCGTTTTCCGTGCGCATAGTGGCCTTTATCACCATTCCTGCGGCACTGGGGCTGATGATTCTGCGCGAGCCAATCATCCGCGTGCTCTTCCAACACGGTCAATTCGTGGCGGCGTCCACACAATTAACCGCCAGAGCGTTGTTTTGTTACGCGGTGGGGTTGCCGGCGCTGGCATCGGTAAAGCTGATCGTGCCGGCCTTTTATTCCACTCATGACACCCGGACGCCGGTGGCCGTCGCTTCGGTGTCACTGGTCTTAAACATCGTCTTGAACATCGTTTTCCTCAAATACTTATTCAGCTATGTGCAAAACGGAGGACCGGCGCTGGCCACCGCCATTGCCTGCTTCGTGGATTTCTTTGCGCTCTTCGTTATTTTTCGACTGCGATATGGCCGTATTGGCGGAAGGCAAATTTTCAATTCATTCGCTAAAATCGCTTTATGCTCGGCGATTATGGGCGTTGCATGCTGGTTCGGTATGCACTATACAGAGTTCACCAGGCACTCGCGCTTCCTGGTGCAACTACTCACATTTTTGGCGTTGCTCGGCAGCGCGACGCTTCTTTATCTAGGCACCGCCTGGCTCTTCCGTTGCCATGAATTGGAAGAGATCTACGGTATTGCCACACGCAAGAGAGCGCCGGCCGACGCCGGGTTCGCGGAGCCGTAATGGAAATATCAGCCACCATTTCGTCTTTTCTGACTTACGTCAAAGTAGAGAAGGGTCTATCGTCCAACACCGTCTCGGCCTACCGCAGGGACCTCGTTAAATTCGATGTGTTCGCGCAGAAGCGCAAACTGTCACTTGAGACCGTGTCTCGGGACGATTTGGTGGATTTTCTGGCCGGCCTTTACAGGATGAATCTCGAAAGCCGCACTGTGGCGCGGCACCTGGTAACCCTGCGAAACTTTTTCCGCTTCGCGCAGATTCAGGAATTGATTACCGCCGATCCCTCCATCAATCTGGAATCGCCCAAGATTCGCCGTTCTTTACCGGGGTACTTGCGGCTGGAAGAAGTGGAGCGGCTGCTCGAACAGCCCGATTCAACTACCGCTTTGGGGTTGCGCGATCGGGCCATGCTGGAAGTTTTATATTCCACCGGCCTGCGCGTCTCCGAATTGATTGGTTTGCGTGTCAGCGATCTGGATAGCAAAGTCGGATGTGTTCGTTGCATCGGCAAGGGTGACAAGGAGCGCATCGTTCCGGTCGGACGCAAGGCGCTCCTCATGGTTGAACAGTACCTTCGCGACGCTCGCCCGAAGCTGCTGGGCAGACTTAGAGGCAGCCCCACGCTGTTCGTGAACCGCAGAGGCGTTTCTTTGAGCAGGGTAGGGGTGTGGAAGATTTTGTCGGGATACGGCAAGCGCGCGGGGTTGCGCGTTTCGCTTACGCCCCATATGTTGCGCCACAGTTTTGCGACGCACCTGCTTGAGCGCGGCGCGGATCTGCGGTCGGTGCAGTTGATGCTGGGTCACGCTGACATTTCCACGACGCAAATCTATACCCACGTCGTGGAAGAGCGGTTGAAACAGATTTACAAAGCGCATCATCCCCGGGCATGAACATGTTGCATGCAAGGGGACGGGCCGTGAAGTTTATCGCAGGTGTTTTCGCGATCTTAGCGCAGACATCCTGAAGAGAGAAGAAGGAGCGCAATGCCAGATTATATGTTTTTGCTGGAAAGCCGGCTCTCGCCGGAGCAGCGCGCCGTACTCACGCGCGTGCAGGAACTGTCTGCCGCCATGGGCTTCAATGTCTATCTGACGGGCGGCACGGTTCGCGACCTCGTTACCGGTGCGTCGCTGCGTGATCTGGACTTCACCGTGGAAGGTAACCCCGCGAAGATCGCGCGCGAATTAGAAAAGGGCGGCGCCAAGACGCTCGTCGAAGACGATAAATTGCGGCACATCGAATTACTGTTCAGCGGCGATGTGGAAGGCAGCATTTCCGCCGCTCGCGACGACCACTACATTCGACCTGGCACGCGTCCGGAAGTTCGCTGGTCGACCATCATGGAAGATCTTCGCCGGCGCGATTTTTCTCTGAACGCCGTGGCCATTTCTCTGAATCCCGCTTCTCGGGGATTGCTTCTCGATCCCACGAACGGGCTGTCTGATATTGAACGCGCCGAAGTTCGGGCGCTCACCATTCACGCGTTTACCAATCAACCCGTGCGTCTCTTGCGCGTGCTGCGTTTTGCCGCGCGTATGGGTTTTAAGATTGAGGCGCGCACGCAGGAATGGTTTGATCTGGCCATCGAAAGGGAATTGCCCGCAACGATTACTCCGGAAGATGCCGGAGCCGAACTTCGCGCGTTGACCCGCGAAGAGCGCCCTGCAGTGGTATTAAAAGCATGGGAAGATCACGACCTGCTGGAAGCCGTTAGCCCTTTGCTCGCCAAGAAGCGTCCCGGGTATGACGCGATTACGCGACTCTCCAATGTCCGCGAAGATTTGTTTACCGCTGGATTGCGGCCCCGTCTCGCGACGCCGATGCTGCTGGCCATCCTTGCGCGACTTAAAGACCGAGAGCAGAGCAGCGTGCTTTCCAAGGCGGGCTACCGGTCTGCCGAAGCACAGGAAGTGCTGAACTTTGACAAGCACATTCAAGGTGTCCAGAAAGAATTAACCGGGAAGAAAGTCGCCACTCCGCTGGAGGCTTATAAGTTTCTGGAAAAGCTTCCTGTCGACCAGATCGCTTACATCATGGCGGAGTCGAATAATTCAGCGGCGGTCTCCAAGATTCGCGCGTACCTGAATAAATGGCGCCCGCTTCGTTCCGGACTCCCCCTGGCGGTCAACGAATTGACCGCTCTGGGTATGCCGCCCGGCGCGAAATTCGACGCCATCGTCGAGCAGGTCTTTGGCATGCAGCTCACCGGGAGAGGCAAGACTCCCGAGGAACGCGAGAAAATTCTGCGCAAGCTTTCGGGCATCAAAGAGCAGCCCAAAAAGAAAGAGAAAGAGAAAAAATCCAGGGCAGCCGAGAAGTCTCAGGCTGCGCTTGCCATGGGCACCGCAGCCAAACAAAAACACGCCGACGCCGAAACAGCAGCGAAAAAGGCCGGAAAAGCGGGTGGCAAGGGCGCTCACAAGTCCGCGGACAAACGCGAACCAGCACGACACGCCGCGACCCGTTCATCCGGAAAAAAAACGCACGCGCGCAAATAGTTTTTGGGTGAAACAAAGACTTTTTTGACGGCAAAGTTTTCAACAATGCCATTCGCAATTATCCGCGCAGAGATTTAGAATCGATGTCCATGGGTCAGCCGCAGTTTGTTCATCTTCACGTTCATACCGATTTCAGCCTGTTGGATGGAGCTTGTGAAACTGGCGAATTGCTAGACGAAGCCTCTCGCCAGAAAATGCCTGCGGTGGCCATCACCGATCATGGCAATCTTTTTGCCGCGGCGAATTTTTTCAACGAAGCCAGTAAGCGCGACGTCAAGCCCATCATCGGTTGCGAAGTGTATGTGGCCAGAGGCAGCCGCCACGAACGCGGGGAAAAAACCAACGGCGCCAACGGCCAGGAGCGCGGAGACGGCGAGCCCGCCGGTCGTGGCAGTAATCATCTTGTCTTACTTTGCGAAAACCAGGAAGGCTACAAAAATCTAATCAAGCTGGTTTCTTCCGGTTTCCTGGAAGGCTTTTATTACAAGCCGCGCATAGACTACGACCTGCTGGCCAAGCACAGCAAAGGACTAATCGCGCTCTCCGCGTGTTTGCGCGGAGTGGTCACCGAAGCCGTCGTCGAAGAAAGGTACGATCAGGCGCGCGAAAACGCCTACCGGCTGCGCGATGTCTTCGGCAAAGGCAATTTCTTTTTAGAAATTCAGGATCAAGGCCTGGATATCGAGCACACCGTCAACCCCCACCTCGTGCGTCTTTCGAAAGAATCAGGCATTCCTCTGGTGGCCACCAACGACTGTCACTACTTGAAACATTCCGACGCGCACGCTCAGGAAGTCCTGCTGTGCATCCAGACCGGCAAGACCATGAGCGATACGCATCGCATGAAATTTGCTACTGACCAGTTTTATTTCAAGACCGCCGCGGAAATGGCCCAGGTATTTCGTGAATTACCCGAGGCCCTCAGCCGCACCGTGGATATTGCCGCGCGTTGCCACGTGAAGATCGAGCGCGTCCCCAATCCATTTCCTGAATTCAAGGTTCCCGACGGCCACACTCCGGGAAGTTATTTCGAGATGGTGGTGCGCGAGGGTTTTGCCTCACGCGTTCCGTACCTGGAGCGCCTCGCCAAACAAGGTCTGCTACGAAATAGCCTTGCCGAATATGAGCGCCGCTTGTCTTTTGAGATCGAAATGATCCAGAAGATGCGCTACGAAGGCTACTTCCTGATCGTCTGGGATTTTATTCATTACGCCCGTGCGCAGGACGTTCCCGTCGGCCCAGGTCGCGGCTCTGCTGCCGGCAGCCTGGTGAGCTACGCGTTGCGCATCACCGACGTCGATCCATTGCAGTACAACCTGATCTTTGAGCGCTTCCTGAATCCCGAGCGCGTGTCCATGCCCGATATTGACATTGATTTCTGCATGCGCCGTCGCGGCGAAGTAATCGATTACGTCACGCAAAAATATGGTCGCGAAAATGTTTCGCAAATCATCACCTTCGGAACCATGGCCGCCAAGGCTGCGGTAAAAGATGTTGGTCGCGCCATGGATATTCCTTATACGGAAGTGGATCGTCTCGCGAAGTTGATCCCGACCACGCTGGGCATCGAGTTGCCAGATGCGTTGGAACAATCTCCTATGCTGAAAGCAGCGATCAATAGCGATCAGCGTCTCAAGGATTTGATGGCTGTGGCGCTGCGCCTGGAAGGCCTCGCCCGCCACGCCTCGACCCACGCTGCAGGCGTAGTGATTTCCGCGCGGCCGCTCACCGACATCGTCCCCATATATAAGACCAATCGCGACGAAATAACCACTCAATACGACATGAATGCGCTCGAGCGCATCGGCCTGCTGAAAATGGATTTTCTCGGGCTCACCACCCTCACAGTCCTTCACGACACCGTGGGCATGATCGAGAAGAATCGTGGCGCCAAAGTCGACATCGATAATCTCTCGCTCGAGGATTCGGAAACTTACAAACTTTTCGCGCGCGGCGACACCACCGCTATTTTCCAGTTTGAATCCCACGGCATGCGCGACATCTTGCGCCGCTACCAGCCCACGCGTATCGAAGACCTCACCGCTCTCAATGCGCTCTACCGCCCCGGCCCCATTCAGGGCGGCATGATCGACGATTTCATCAACCGCAAGCATGGCAAGACGAAAGTCAGTTACGAATTGCCGCAACTCCAAGAAATCCTCGAGGAAACTTACGGCGTAATCTTGTATCAGGAACAAGTGATGCAGATCGCCAACAAGCTGGCGAGTTTTTCTCTCGGCGAAGCAGACATCCTTCGCCGCGCCATGGGCAAAAAGAAAAAAGAAGAAATGGCCGCGCAGCGCGCCAAGTTCATGGCCGGTTGTCTAGCGAATAAAGTTCCGGAGAAAAAAGCGGAACGCATCTTCAACCTCATGGAAGAATTTGCCGGCTACGGTTTCAACAAGTCGCATTCCTGCGCGTACGCATTGTTGGCATACCAGACCGCTTTCCTGAAAGTCCACTTTCCCGTGGAGTTTATGGCCGCGCTGCTCACCTCCGATGCTGGCAACACCGACAAAACCGTCAAGTACATCAACGAAGCGCGCGGCATGAGTATTTCGATTCTGCCGCCGGACGTGAACGAGAGCGATTTATATTTCACGCCCGTCAAAGAAGCGATTCGCTTCGGTTTGGCAGCCATCAAGAATGTCGGGGAAAACACCGCGAAGGCCATTCGTGAGTCACGCCTCGCCCAAGGTGAATTCCGTTCCCTTTACGATTTTTGCGAACGCATCGAGCCGCGCTTCCTCAACAAACGCGTGTTCGAAAGCCTGATCAAGTCCGGCGCCTTGGATTCGCTTGGTCCCCGCGAAGCCATGCTCGCGTCCGTTGACGATGCCATCAACGCTTTGCAACGTGCCTCGCGCTCGCGCGAATCGGGCCAGCACGGACTGTTTGGAACCGCCGCTGCCCCCGCGCCGATCTCATTTGAACTGCGCGAAGCCGCCCCCTGCAGTGAAGAAGAACGCCTCACCAGCGAATATGCCATGCTCGGTTTTTATGTCTCCGGACATCCCCTCGCTCGCTATGCCTCGCGCCTGCAAGACATGAAAGCGCTGACGCTCGATCAGGTTGAAGGTCAACGCAACAATAAGGAAATCACTGTCGCCGGCCTGATCGTCGGCATTCGGCCCATGCGCACTAGGAAAGGCGCTCGCTGGGGCATTTTTACTTTGCAGGACATGACCGGCGTCCAGGAAATGTTGGTGTTTCCTGAATCTTTTACCCGTCTCGAAGCCATGCTCAAGCCCGGTGTTCCGTTGTTGCTCAAAGCGAAAATACAGGTTGAGGAGGCCGGAACCAGGCTTTCCCTTCAGGAAGCGCGCCGCCTCGACGATATCGCGGTACGTGCCGCGCCCCAGGAGTTTCGCGTGCGCATCGATATGCACTTCATCAACCCCGATGCTCTCGATCGTCTTGAAACGTTGTTCGGAAACTTCCCCGGTTCGTGCGTCGTAGTGTTTGAGTTGCGTTACGCCGATGGGTCGGTGGCCCTGCTGCAAGCCCAGCAACGCGTGCGTTCCAATCCGGAACTTGTCGAAGCGGTGCGCCAGATTTGCGGCGATCGCGCCGTGGAAATGGCGGCTACGGCATGAACGCCAAAGATAAAGAAAAAGACAAACCGAGGGACAAAGATAAAGAAAAAGACAAGATCAAGTCCAAGCCCAACCACGCAAATGCTCGCCAAAAGGAAATCGAACGCCTCGAAAAAGATGTCGAAGACTTGCGTAATCTTGCCGGAGATGAGGCCGCCGACGCGGAATTCGAACGCGTAAGCAAACAGGTCGCCGAACTTCGCCGGGAATTCTACTCTCATCTTGGCCCCTGGCAACGCGCACAGATTGCGCGGCACCAGAACCGGCCTTACACTCTCGACATCATCGGCATGCTTTTCACCGACTTCATCGAACTCCACGGCGACCGCAATTTTGGCGACGATAAGGCGCTGATTGCCGGTCTGGCCAAATTTCATGGCCGTCCCGTGGCGGTTATCGGCCACCAGAAAGGCCGCGATACCAAACAGCGTGTAGAAAGAAATTTCGGCCAGCCCAAACCCGAAGGCTATCGCAAAGCGCTCCGCGTGATGCAGTTGGCCGCGAAGTTCTGCCGCCCGATTTTCACCTTCATCGACACTCCCGGCGCGTATCCCGGCATTGACGCCGAAGAGCGTGGCCAGGCCGAAGCCATTGCGCGCAATCTTCGCGAGATGTCGCGTTTACCGGTGCCCATCATCGTCACGATTACAGGAGAAGGCGGGTCCGGTGGTGCTTTGGCGATTGCTGTGGGAGACCGAGTGAATATCTTCGAAAACAGTTTTTATTCCGTCATTTCGCCCGAAGGTTGCGCGGCAATCATGTGGCGCGACTCCACCAAAGCGGAAACCGCCGCGACCGCGCTAAAAATCACCGCCACGGATCTCAAGGAATTTGGAATCATTGACGAAATCGTCCCAGAGCCAGAAGGTGGCGCACACACCGACCCGGAGGCCGCCAGCCGCCTGCTCGACGCCGTCCTCGACCGTCAATTGCTGATGCTCTCCCAGCAGCCCCAGAAAGAGCTGCTCGACGCGCGCTACGAAAAATTTCGCAAGATGGGCCAATTCTTCGACTTAGGCAGCTAACGCCAGTGAACTAACGTTGCTGGTAAATTGGCGCCCCGCTTACCCTTGGCACATTCGCAACTCCGCCCAATACCTCCGGTTGTTGCCCTCCCCTCATGGGACTAATCTGAGAGCGTGTTCGGATCGCCTTGAGCCTGGGCCCGGGCGCGGAGGAATTTGCAGATGTCCGAACCGTTCCGCCCTTACGAAAAACTCGTGGAGATCACGCTACTGGGAAAGAAATTCCAAGTCCCAGAACGGAACTCGCTGCTGCGTTGTTTCCAATTCATCAGTCCCGAAACGATTCCCTACGGGCGCTTTTGCTGGAACCAGGAGTGCCAATATTGCCGGGTTTCCTGCCAACTCCCCGATGACGACGAATCTCGCGAAATGTTGAGCTGCAAATTCATCGTCATGGCCGGAATGGAAATTACCGAAATCAGCCAGGAACTGAAGTGGTGCCTGCGCGCCAAGCTGCCTTCTGACACGCCGGTTTCCTCTTAATTCCGCGTTCTGTTTGCTCTCGCTGTCTCCTTGCATTACATTGCTAAGCAGCGATGACCGCGAATACTTCAGAAATTTTGTGCGACGGCTGCGGCCGGCCTGCTTCCTCTGAACATATTGCGCGACGTTTGCAGCGTCTGGAGTGGGCCACTCGATACCGCCCGATTCACCTTCACACCCTGTTGCTCGGCGCGATTTCTCCACAAACGCAAGCGGAATTCCTGTATTCGCCTGAGCAGACTCACTCCGCAGAAGCGGCGAATCTCCTGTGCGCCGCTGGAATTTCTACCTCCGGTAAATCCGCCGACGCGATTCAATCAGAGTTACAGCGCCGTGGAATTTACCTCACGCATGTGCTCGAATGTCCCTTGGAGGGTCCCTCCAGCGGGCCTGATTTCTTAACCAACATATTGACCATGCGCCTGCCGACCCTCTTCACGCGGATTCGCCGCTCACTAAAGCCTAAGCGGCTGGCGTTTGTTTCATGGCGTCTGACTCCCCTGATCGAGCGCTTCGCATCCGCGCAGCTAAATTGTGAATTGGTCCTCGACAATGGTCGGGCGTTCGCGTTAGACAATTCAAGTCCTGCCGAGGTAACGGCGGCGATCGCACGCTTTCAAGACATCCTTGCCGTGCCCGCAAGTCGCTAGTCGGCCGATATTTGCTCTGGCTGGCGAGTTCAAACTCACTTTTTTGAGCTGTGATAGAATCTGCCTAATCGGGCATCGGGGCCATTTGCGAGGTGTAGTCGTGCAGAAACGTGCGAAATTTGGGATTGGCATCGGCGTCATAATCGTCTCGTTGGGTTTTCTCGCTTGGATGGGCTACGGCGAGAGCAAGACCTACTATCACACCATCGCTGAACTGCAGACTCTGCAGGGCGCTTCCTTAAGCCATCGCATGCGCGTGGGCGGCACCGTTGAACCGGGCAGCATTCACCGCCTCTCCGGTCGCGTGGATTTTGTGTTGCAGGGGGAAGGGAAGTCGCTCCCAGTGAGCTACGTAGGTAGTGAGCCTCTGCCCGATACCTTTGTGGATAAATCACAGGCATTAGTGGAGGGCCGGCCCGCCGCGGACGGCCGTTTTGTCGCGGAACACGTGCAAGCGAAGTGCGCGTCAAAATACGAAGCTGCTCCGGGTGGCACGCCAACTCCCGCGGGCGGAGAAGCGCGCACCAGCACTATGTAACACTCCTCTGTTCGGGAGGAAGCGGGGACTCGGTGGATGTATTCGGTTCTTTTGCGCTGCTGCTGGCTTTTGTGTGTGCCGTGTACGCGTTTGTCGGCGGGATCGCCGCCATTCGCACTCGCCATCCGCTGCTGGTAAAAAGCACGCGCCAGGCGGGACTCGCTACTTGCGGCCTGATATTTCTAGCTACCCTCAGTTTGGAATACCTGTTCTTTAGCGATAATTTTTCCGTTGCCTACGTTGTAGCTCACAGCAATCGCAGTCTTTCTCCCTTTTATAAAGTCGCCGCGCTTTGGTCCGGGCAGGAAGGCTCGCTGCTGTTCTGGAGCTTCCTGCTGGCTGTCTATGTCTTTTCCGCACTGCTCGCGTATCGAAATAAAAATGGCGAGTTGATGCCTTACGTCGGCGTGGTCCTCGCCGGCGTGCAGATTTTTTTCCTCACTTTAAACAATTTTGTCGCCAGCCCTTTTAAGGCTCTCGGCGTTGCAGGCACGAACGGCGCGATGGACCTTGTCGCCCGCGGCGACGGCAACGGCCTGAATCCTTTGCTGCAATATCCGGAAATGGTGATTCATCCTCCGAATCTTTATTCCGGCTACACCGGTTTCACCATTCCGTTTGCGTTCGCCTTGGGCGCACTACTGGCCCGCTATCCGGGCGAGAAGTGGATTCACCTCACCCGCAAGTGGACCATGATCGCGTGGGGCTTCCAGACCGCCGGAATTTTATTGGGTGCGCACTGGGCCTACGCGGTTTTAGGTTGGGGCGGATATTGGGCGTGGGATCCGGTCGAAAATGCTTCGCTGTTGCCGTGGCTTACCGGCACCGCGTTTCTGCACTCCGTGATGATGCAGGAAAAGCGCGGCATGATGAAAGTCTGGAACGTGTGGCTGGTCTTCTGCACCTTTCTGCTTTGCATTCTAGGCACGTTTCTAACCCGCAGTGGCGTGGTTAGCTCGGTGCACGCCTTTGCCAGTTCGAACATTGGCAACTGGTTCGTCGGATTCATCGCCATAATTCTTCTCGTATGCCTCACCGCCTACTTCAAGAATCGCGATTATTTGAAGAGTGAGAATCAGTTGGACTCCATCGTTTCCCGCGAATCCAGTTTTCTTTTTAATAATTTGATTTTGTTGGTGTCTTGCGTTGCGGTTTTGTCTGGCACCCTTTTCCCGGTTTTCTCCGAATGGTTCACGGGAGACCGCATCAGCGTCGGGACGCCGTTCTTTAATAAAGTAAATATCCCCATCGGCTTATTGCTGTTATTCCTCACTGGCGTGGGACCTTTGCTGGCCTGGCGCAAGACTTCGCTCGATAGCTTGAAACGTAACTTTGGCTGGCCTCTGTTGATGGGCCTCGTCGCCGGAGCCATCGCCTTCCCGCTTGGCGTGCGCGAATTTTATTCTTTGATCTGCCTTATTCTTTGCGTGTTCGTAGCCTCGACCATCACCATGGAGTTTTATCGCGGCGCCAAAGTTATTCGCTCGCGCTCGGGCGCCTCGTTTCTTGCTTCAGCAGTGGATCTGACCATGCGCAACACCCGCCGCTACGGCGGCTACATCGTGCATATGGGCATGGTTTTGATTTTCATCGGGATCGCGGGTACCGCCTTCAATCGCGATGTGCAAAAAGAAATGCAGATCGGCTCCAGCATGCAGATCGGTCCGTATTCTTTGCTGCTGCAAAACTTCGACACCAAGCAGGAAAAAAACTACACCGCCGAGCGCATGATCATCGAAGTCACCCGCAACAATAAGCCGGTCATGATGCTCTATCCCGAACGCCGTATCTTCCCAGCCAACCAGGCCTCCGGCACCATGGTGGCCATTTATTCCACCCTCAAACAGGATCTGTATGTCGTGTATGCCGGACAAAGCCCGGACACTCAGGCGCCCGTAATCCACGTCTATCTCAACCCGCTCGTGAAGTGCATCTGGTTCGGAGGCGTAGTCGTAGTGCTCGGAACTTTGGTCGCGCTTTTGCCGAACCGCCGCGCTGTGCTGGTTTTGTCCGCGGTGCAAGAACCCACGGGCGTCAAGTCTTTGGCGGGAACGCTAACACCTTCGCCGACGCTTAGAGAAGGCCATGATTAAGCGACGCATAATTTTTCTGACGACTGTGCTTTGTGCGGCTGGCTCGTTGCCGCTACTGGTCTCGCCGCTGCCCGCGCAGCAACCCTCCGATCGTGCTCACCAAATCGGCGGCAAGTTCATGTGCATGTGCGGATGCAATCAGGTTTTGTCGCAGTGCAATCACGTCGGCTGCACAGTTTCTACCTCGATGCTGAAAGAAGTAGATCAAGCGCTTGCGCGCGGCGATTCCGAAGACGCCATCACCCAGGCCTTCGTTCAGGAATTCGGCACCAAAGTTTACGCCGAACCGCCACACTCCGGCTTCAGCCTGGTGGCCTGGAGCATGCCTGCTGTGTATCTGGCTGTCGGACTCGGGCTGGTTCTCTTCGTGATCAGCCGGTGGCGCAAGCGTCCTGCACAAGCGGTCAGTGTTGCGGCGAATAATAGCGGCATCTCCCCCGAGATGCTGGAGCGCGGGCGTTTGCGGGCCGCGCGGGAGACCCAGGACTGATGAATTATTTCGCGGCTCTCGTTTTGGCCGGCGTCACTACGACGGACTGGGCCGTGCTGGGCGCTTGCCTCGCGCTCGCGGCCGCTACGCTGATTTTTATTTTCTATATTCAGCCGGATGCTTCCGACCTGGCCCCGCATCGCACCAAGCTCGATCAACTGTTGGAGCGTCGCGACAGTATCTACGACAATCTGCGCGATCTGCGATTCGAATTCCGCTCTGGGAAATATTCGGAAGCGGATTTCGAGGGCATGAAAGTATCGCTGGAAAATGAAGCGGCGCTGGTCCTCGCGGAAATTGACCAGGTCACCGAATCGCAAGTGCGCCGTCCGCGCGGCCCCCGCCCTGCTAGCGCTGTTCGAGGTCCTCAGTGAGTAGGGTGTCTCAAGGCCTCTCCAAGATATTTTCCGCAGCGATTTTGCTTTGCATCATCGGTCCCATTGCGAATATCGCGCAAGCGGGCACCGTGCACGGCACGGTGAAAAACGGCACTACGGGAAAGCCCGCTCCCGGCGTCGCGGTGATGCTGATCCAATTGCAAGGCGGTATGCAGCCGGTCGCAAACACCCAATCGGACGCGCAAGGACAGTTTACATTTGACAATCCAGGTTTAGGCGCTCAACCAATGCTGGTGCGCGCAGTCTATCGCGGCATCAATTTTCACCAGCCTGTGCCGCCAGGGAAGAGTGATGTAGAAGTCGCGGTGTATGAACCAACTAAAGATCCCAAAGCCATAGCCGTCACCACCCGCGTGGTTTTCTTTCAGCCCAACGGCACCACTCTGATTGTTGGGGAAGAATATTCCTTGCAAAATGACACTAAACCGCCGGAAGCTTTTTTTCGCTCCGATGGCAATTTTGAATTTTCGATTCCGGAAAATGCCCAGCTACAACAGGTAGCCGCCTCCGGGCCTGCGGGAATGCCCGTTGTGCAAGTTCCTATCGACAAAAGCAAAGGCCATTTCGCCATCGCCTACGCCTTCCGGCCCGGCGAAAACACCGTGCGCTACTCTTACGAAATCCCTTACCCAAACAACACCGCGGCCGTAAAGATTCCGCCGTCTGCCTACGACGCGCGCCGCCTTCTGGTTGTCGCGCCACCCAGCGTGCAAATCGCTGGTGAAGGTTTGCAAGCCGGAGGCCAGGAACAGGGAATGGCAATCTACGGCCGCGAAAATCTCGCCGCCAACACCACTCTCGCGGTGAATATTTCCGGCACCGCTCCACCTCCGGGCGCAAACAGCGGCGCAGATCAGGGGCAGTCTGGCCAGGAGGCGCAAGGCGCCCCTGCCGCGGCAAACATTCAGCAGGTTCCCGGACGCCTTGATGTACTGAAATGGCCGCTCGTGGCTGGCTTCGTCGGTGTCTTTGCCTTGGGCGCAATTTTGTTGGCTCGCAAGCCCGCTGCGGTGACCGTTGCACCCCCGGAATATTCGGTGGATCAATCCGCGCAGTCAAATCCGCGGCCCAACCCGAAGAAAGCTTCCTCGCCCGATGCGCAAGGGAACGATTCCGCGCCGTCCCTGGAAAATCTTAACGCCGCGGTAGCCACTAGCCTCGAGTATTTGAAAGATCAGCTTTTCCGCCTGGAGCTCCGCCACCAGGCCGGCACCATTCCCGACGAAGAATACGCATCGGAACGAGCGCGTGCCGAAAAGGTTTTGCGCGACCTCGTTCGAGGCTGAGCTTTGAGGCGCCTTCCCGCAACCTTCTCGATTCGTTCGCGGTGTAATCAATTTACCTTCGAGGCGTCGCAATGACGTCCCGAGGTTTTTCTCCCACCGGCATTCGCTTTGAAAATATTGAAAAGCGTTACGGCGGCCTCGCGGCTTTGCGGCGCATCCGTTTGGAAATCGCGCCCGGCGAATGCGTCGCACTGGCAGGACGCAACGGCTCCGGGAAAACAACGTTGCTGCGCATTGCCGCTGGTCTGGTGCGTCCCTCGTCCGGCGAACTAACTTTTCCATCGGCCGTCGGACCTGCTGCTGGAGCCACTCCGGGTGCATCGAAGACCGAGCCCGTCCGTGCCAAGCCCAGCGCAGCTTTTGTAGCTCACGCCACCATGGTGTACGATGAGCTTACCGCCGAAGAAAATCTCCTGCTCTTCGCCAGGTTGCAGCAAACTCCCAATGCCGCGGCCCGTGTCGAGAAGCTTCTGCACGAAGTCGGATTATTCGACCGGCGCGATTCTCCGGTGCGTACTTTCTCTCGGGGCATGCGCCAACGCGTAGCCATCGCGCGCGCATTACTGGATGAACGTTCCATCCTGCTACTGGACGAGCCCAGCACCGGCCTCG
>Ga0185299_10001552_pt1 | contig 42916 bp, 34 predicted proteins | sample PaiPotPPA55metaG_FD_128002 | JGI IMG/M metagenome (GOLD analysis project Ga0185299, IMG submission 128002) | Iron sulfur acid spring bacterial and archeal communities from Banff, Canada, to study Microbial Dark Matter (Phase II) - Paint Pots PPA... ... | reverse complement strand
CGAGATCGACAACAACGCCGCGGAACGAGCGCTGCGCGTGGTCGCCCTGGGCCGCAAGAACTACTTGTTCGCCGGATCGGACGCCGGCGGCGAACGCGCCGCCGCCATCTACAGCCTCATCGGCACCGCCAAGCTGAACGATATCGATCCTGAAGCCTACTTGCGCGACGTGCTCACCCGCATCGCCGACCACCCCATCAATCGCATCGACGAACTCCTGCCTTGGAACGCCTCCTCTGCCTCAGAACTCGCTCCCTTAACATAATCCGCCGTCAAGACAGCCATCTTCGGACGCTTACGCCGCAGCAAGTGAGTGCCGCCGAGTGTAATCCCCCACCAGGAAGATACGCACCGCGCACAACCCCGCCGCCGCGGAAACGCGGCCAGAAAAGCAAAACGGGGAAGGCCGTGATGGCCTTCCCCGTTTTTGCGGCAAGTTTGTGAAAACTCGCCGGAAGAAGTTAGAACGTCAGCCGGAGACCGAACTGCATCTGGCGCGGATTGTTGCCTTGCGAACTGATTACGCCATAACCGCCCGGATTTGTAGGATCAAGGCTCGGATCGAAGAACACGGGGTGGTTGAAAACGTTGGTGACGGTATACTCGAATTGGAAGCCAACGCGCTCATAGACCTTGATGTTTTTCGTGACTCTCATGTCCATGTTCCAGTACATCAAGCCTCGGATTTCTCCCAGGCCGCCCGTACCGGTGTCCAGACCAAGGATGGGGTTACGGACCGTGTTGTAGAGGGCTGTCGGATCCGCAAAGGCGTTGAACGCGCCTGCACCAGCATTGTTGTGCAGCGAAGAGCCGTACGGATGTGCTCCCGTGAAGATGCACTGTTCGTTGTCGAAGAAGTTCGCGCCATCCCCGGCGCCGAAAGATTGCGCGCCGGTATTGGTGCCGCAAAAGACGGGCGCCCCACTACCAGCAGCAAAAATCGGCGCAAGCGACCACCCACCGAGTAGGTGCCCCATCAGGCCATGCTGGCCCTTGTACCAAGGATCATCCAGCAGAGCGTAGGCGTTGTAGACAAACTTGCGGTCAAAGCTCTGTACCCCATACATATTGTTGAGGTTGAAGGGATCGTTGGGCGTGAATTCGCTGGTGGCCTGGACGGCGGCTCCCGTGCCCAAGGCCTTGCTGTAAGTAAAATTCTGCTGCACGGTGATCCCGTGCCAGTTGTTGACCTTCAGGGAAACGAACGCGCCGTTGTAGTTGCCATGGCCGATGCTGGCATTCACGCCGACGCCGCTAGAGAGCTGACCATTGCCACCGAAGGCTCCCGGCAGGGGCGTATTCAGCATGCTGCGGGGGAAAGTGAAGCCCCCCTTGTCTAGATCACTCCACAAGCTCCAGACAGCTTGCTGGGTGAAGTTGCCAATTTCGTTAAAGGCTGCGTTGGCGGTGCAGCTTGTCAAAGCAACCCCTGCGTATGATCCGTTACAATATGTGCCCTTGTTGAGAGCCGCTTCGAAGAACGGCTGCACGGGGAGCGCATTGAAGAAAGCGGTATAGGCTGGGTTAGGTGTCTTGACTCCGCCGACCACGATCGTGGGCGAGGGAACGTTAGCGCCGCAGGCATTATAGGATGTGGCGCACCCTAGAGAGGTTTCGATGGCAGCATAGGCTTTGTCGAATCTCTGGCCGCCAACCGTCATCATATATGGCACAGCGTTGATGTTAACGGGCTGATACTCGTGGGTGATTCTCCGGCCAATGTAGCCGAGTTCCAGCAAAACCTTCGGCGTCAATTGCCGTTGGATGGTGAAGTCGAAAGAATCCACGACGTTGGGACGGAAATGCGGGTCCAGAGCTTCACCGGCGGCCGCCGAGACGTTGTTGATGCCGGGGAAAGTCGGCTGAGGGAGCGTTGGAGACGCAGCGGGAATGGGTGCGCTGTTACCGTCGGTTCCAATGCGGAAAGCGTTGGCTACGGTAAGGCCGCCAGTGGGAGTCGTGCACGTCCCGTTCATATTGTTGTTGCGGCACTGAACAGGTTGAATAAGACCTGTGCCCAGCAGTGGCACTAGCACGAGGTCCACGCCGTTTAGACGGCCGTAAACTCGACCGTAGCCGCCACGAACGACCGTCTTGTTCCCGCCGAACATTTTGCCCAGGATCCCATCGGCGTAGTTCGGGTTCCACGCCACGGCTACGCGGGGGCTAAAGGAGCCATAGAAGGGCAAATAGGGGTATTTCTGGCCACCTCCCGTGTTGCCCACCAGTGCAAAGCCGACTTCGGGATTGTAGACGTTACCTTGGAGAGCAGCATTCTCGCGGTTAGTTATGTAAGTATGTAGGTCGAGTTGCTGACTGGATTGGTCGACCAACTCGATTTGCTTGCCGTTGACCTCGACCGGGGGCATTTCCAAAGTCCACCCGAGACCATAGGTGAGTGTAAACGACGGCTTCATGTGCCAGGAATCGCTCCAGTACACGTTATAGAAGGGAATGTGGCTCTGCTCTGTAGCATGGGTAAGCGGCGGATTGAGGGTAAGCGTCGGCCCTGAGCGGGTGTAGGCAATTTGCGAATCCGTGACGATGCCCAGGACCGCGGCATTGAGTCGAGCCCATTGAGATGCGCTCGGGTAGGTAGTCGGCATGGTTCCGGAGAAGTCGACGTTGCCTCCGCCTTTCGAATCACCAAGTTGGTATGTAGGCGTATAGTTGATACCGCCGCCGTTGTCGGAGCGCTGATGATAGTCGTAATTGCGCTGATAGACGCCGCCAAAGGTGAACAGGTGATTCCCCTTCAGCATAGTAACGTCGTCACGCAAGAATTTGTCCTGGCCATCCCAGAAGCGCGTGCGGACGTTCTGCGTGTTCACGTTATACGGCGCGAGTACAGTAGTACTCTCGCCAAAGGGTTCCAAGGCGCCACCAAGTTGGGAGAACTGCGGCGGACCACCGGCAGCGTTCCATGCCCAGTAGTTGCGGAGGTAGCTAAAGTGCAAATCGTTGGTGGTGTTGGAAGTAACGTTGGTGGTCAAACCCGCAACGAAGAACCAGGGCTGCTGGGGACGGTTGGAAACGGAAGCGGGCTGGCCCAACGTATCGCCGGGGAAGAAACCACCAATATCGATTTCGCTGCCTGTCGTTCTCTGCAGTCTGTAGAAGCGGTAACTGCTAGTGAAGTGCCATTTCGAGCCAAAGTCATGGTCGAGGCGAGCGACACCAAAATGTGACTGATAGGGCTCCGAGAAATTAGCTCTGAATGCCTGCTCGTTGAAACCGTCACAGCGACTCGATCCTTGGAAGCTAAGGCATGGGCTACCAGCCGGCGCATTCGAGAGAGGCATGAACTTGGTCCACAACTGCTGGACCAGAGGGTCGATACCCAAGCCTCGTGGATCGCATACAGCCGTTCCGTTGCCGCAGTTTGTTGCGGTCTTCATGTTATAGGTCGTACCATCAGTAGGATTCGTGATAATCCCGGCACGCAAGTTCGCTGAGGGAACGATAAACGTGCCCGTAGCCGAATTCTTCCACCAGAATCCTTCATAGTTGGCAAAAAAGTAAGTCTTTCCGCCAAGGATGTTCTTTGGAATGATCGGCCCGCCGCCAGAGCCGCCGCCGCGGTTGTAGTGATAACTGGGAAGTTTAGTACCGCTAAAGTTGTTATCCCAAGTGTTTGCATTGAAATTGTTGTCGAAATAATACTCGTAAGCGGTCCCATGCCAGGCATTGGTGCCGCGCTTGGTGACAACCTGAACCTCGGCGCCCGCTGAGCTGTTGAAATCGGCGGTCTGGTTGGCGGTATTGACCTTAAATTCCTCGACGCTGTCGATCGGGGTAGGCATCACACCCGTGGGGGCGCCACCGATCGAATTTTTAACTATGCCACCGGTCGGGTCATCCCCGAAGCTCGGCGTATAGACCTGCATGCTACCATCCATGTCATTTGTGTTCTGGCCGCCATCGAGCATGAAGCTGCTCTGGTCCACGACTGCGCCGGCCACGCTGCCGTCCGGGGAAACACCAGGTTGTAAGGTGACAAACGAGCCCGTGTCACGGCCAATCGTAGGCAGGGACTGTAAAGTGTCTCCTGAAACAGTGTTGCCCACCGTCGCATTCAGGGTCTGCAATTCAGCCCCCGCGGTGACCGTCACTTCCACGGTTTCAGCAACCGACCCCAGTTCCAAAACAACATTGAGGGTCAGAGACGCGCTGATGTTCACTACCTGGTTGATGAGTTTCGAAACGCGAAATCCCGTTTTATTTACAGTGACGTTGTACGTGCCGGGGACAACGTTCGCGAAGAAGTATCTCCCCGTTTCATTCGTTGCGGAACTTCTCTGAATATTGGTCGAAGTATCCGTCAGAGTGACTGAAGCGCCGACAATGGCCCCGCCTGACGGGTCCGTGACCGTTCCGGCGACCGTACCTGTTGATGCACTTTGGGCGAAAAGAGAGGACGGAATCACGGCAAACAAACAGAACAACGCAACTAGGAGCAGAGCCACTCGCTTACTTGACATTCAACTACCTCCTGGATGGGCCTTAACAGCCCTAAACGTCTCGAGCAGGTCAAGCAAATCAAAGAGAGCCGACTACTCTCTCTGAAAGTTCGAACTTTTCTTGAATCGGGCAACCGCTCAAAAAAAACGTATGGCAAGAACAATTGCAAGCCGGCTACCATTACGACAGAAAAAGATAAACCGAGTGCTGTCTATAGATTATCTAAACTTAATATCAATTTACCTTGCATCGATATACGCCGCGCCATATTTCGCTACAAGGTTTCATAGGCGATTTGCAAACTCTCCCCTCAAAAGAGCAGTTCAGGGGCAAGCGGCACACGCCCAACCACAAAAGTAGCGCACCGTATTTCTGATCGAATGCACGGGAACACGCACCCCACCACTTGGGCTATCGAGGCGTTATATATTGCCGCTGCAAGGCTTTGTCAATAAGAATCTGACAGATAGGCCATATAAATTTTAGATTCTCTAGATGGAATTCACGGAAGGCAATGCCGCGTATCTCGAAGCGAGGTCTAGTACTTGCCCGTCCTGGCCTGAAATTTTTAGCGACGCGACATGTGATAGATTCGGGCGGAGGGACGTTTTGAGGCTAACTAATTTATTCCAGAGTTTGGGACTTCTGGTCGTGTTTACCGTAGTGCTGCGGGGGCAGGGGAAGTCCGATGAGGGTTACGCCGGCGCGGAAGCCTGCGCAAAGTGCCACGCGAGTATCAATCATGAGTGGGAGAAATCGCACCACAGACGGATGATGCAACCGGCGACGACTCAGAGCGTGAAAGGAGATTTTGCGCAAAATAAAGTAGCATTGAAGGGCGCGACTTACCTTTTGCAATTCCGCGACAACAATTATTACATCACTGAGTCGGATCTGTCGGGCAAGCCTTGGGAACATCGGGTGGAGTACACGCTGGGAGAGCGCCGATTTCAGCACTACCTCACCACGCTGCCCGATGGCCGCGTCATTGTGGTGCCTCCGACATGGGATATCACCCGCAAGAAGTGGGCCTTCGATCTGGATATCGGCAATCCGGAAGAGGGTTCGGGGGATCCGATCGAGGTCTGGAACAAAACCTGCTACTCCTGCCATGTAAGCCGAGGGCAGAAGAATTTTGACGTGGAGAAACTTGGCTATCACACGACGTGGCAAGATTTTGGGATCAATTGCGAAAGCTGCCATGGACCGGGAAGAGAGCACATTGCCAGGGCGGCGGCACCGCAGGTTAAGGTTATGGACGCGGACAGGCGCGCCCGCATAAAAGAAGCGATCATCAACCCTGCGCAGCTAGACCCGGCCAACAGCACCATGATTTGCGCACAGTGCCACTCGTTTCGCGACATTTATGCGGATAACTTCAAATCCGGCGCGAATTATTACGATTTCTTTATGCCGGTAATGGAATACCGCTTGCCGGCCTCGGAGGACCCGGCCTATTGGCCCGACGGGCGGCCGCGGCAGTTAGCGAATGAAGCGTTTGGATTGTGGCAGAGCCAATGTTTTCTGAAGGGAGGCGCGACGTGCGTCACCTGCCACTCCCAGCCGCACACTATTGATGTGGATCGCAATCCAAAGCTTCGGCCGAACAACAATGCCCTTTGTACGGGCTGCCACACTTCAATTGCAATAAACATTTCCGCGCACACTCATCATGCTGCGACAAGCTCCGGCAGTTCCTGCATTGAGTGCCATATGCCGGCCACGGTAATCAGCCTGAAGTCGCGGATGCGGGATCATTCCATGAGCATACCGGCGCCGGAAAATACGATCAGGCATGACATTCCAAATGCGTGCAATCTTTGCCACCGGAATAAGGGCGCGGACTGGGCAGTGCGGCAGACGAACGCATGGTATGGAGACAAATCGCGGCAGAAAATCATTCGCCGCGCCGACGCCTTCATGCAGGCGCAGCACGGCGATGCGGCGGCAATTCCTGCACTGGAACAAATCCTATCCGATTCAGCCAGAGGACCCTTGATCCGGGCCAACGCAGCCGGATATCTGGGCAGCTTTTCAAACGATCCTTCCGCTTATGATGCGCTGCTGCATTCCTTCTCCGATCCCGAGCCGCTGATACGTGCGACAGCGGCGACATCAATAAAGCCTAGCGCGGCTCAGCGGGAAGCTTTGGCTACCGCGCTCGTGACGCTTCTGAAAGATCCGATCCGTACGGTTCGAATGAGCGCAGCCATCGCGATGGTCGCGATGGGAGTGCGGCCGTTTCCAGGCGAAGATGGCGAACTTTACGAGCGTGCTAAAGAGCTTTACCATGCGCGGGCCGAACTCGACTCCGACGATGCAGAACAGCAACTTGCGGCAGGGAAATTTTCCTTTCTGTCGGGCGACATGGCAGGCGCAGTAAGCGCTTTCCGCGCAACGCTGAAGCTCGATCCCTCGATACCCGCGCAGTACTATCTCGGCCGATCTCTTGCGGAAAAAGGCGACTACCAGTCCGCGCGCCAGATTCTGAACGCAATTCCCCGTGACGACCGGCAGTACGACCCTGCCCAGCGATTGCTCGCCGAGATTGCAGCGAAAGCGCCCAGTCCTAGTGAGCCGCAACCGGCGGCCGGCTCAACCGGGGAAGCCGGCGATGCCCAGGCGAAGTTTCTTAGCGGGCAGGTTTTGTATCAAAACGAAGAGTATGGTGCGGCGCTGAAGGATTTGGAGCAAGCGCTGCGGCTCGCTCCAAAGGCGGAGTGGACAACGAAGGCGCAAATCTATCGCGCCATTTGCCTGGAGAAACTGGCGCGCACGAGCAAAGCCGAGGCGGCCATGCAGTCGCTCTCCAAGCAGCCGGAGGCCCGCGAGAATGTTGACTTCCAACTGGCGTTTGTCGAGATGCTCTACGAGACCGGGCGTGCGGAGGAAGCCCTGAGGCGGGTCGATGGGGTCGTCGCGGCTGTTCCTAAAGCTCCGAGGGCCTACTTCTGGCGCGCCAAAATACTGCTACAGGTCGGGCGTACAGCCGAAGCGGCGAGCGCAGCGGAGGAAGCCATTCGCCTTCTTCCGGAATTTCCAGAGGCTCACAACCTTCTGCTAAAGATTTACCAGATGCAGGGCAGGACCAAGGAGGCGGCGCGGCAAGCGGAATGGCTAAGAGACTACGAACGGCACAAGGAATCGCCCTGATTTTGCTGCTGGCCGCGGCCGGCACGAGCGTGCGAGCGCAAATTCGCTTTGAGGATGTGGCCGGAAAATCCGGGCTTAAATTCGAACTGCGTAATGGGGCCATTGGCGAATTTCACCAGCCCGAGCTGATGCTCGGGGGCGTGGCCGTCCTTGATTATAACAACGACGGCTGCATGGATATTTTCTTCACCAACGGCGCAGCGATGCCGTCGCTCAAGAAAACCGGTCCTCAGTATTTCAACCGGCTGTTCCGCAATAATTGCGATGGTACGTTTACCGACGTTACGGAAAAAGCCGGCGTGGCGGGTGAAGGCTATTCCATGGGAGTGGCCATCGCAGATTACGACAATGACGGTTATCCGGACATTTTTGTCACCGGCGTCAATCGAAACATTCTGTATCACAACCGGGGCGACGGAACTTTCGAGGATGTTACCGAAAAAGCGCACCTCGGCGGAGTCGATCCACATTACGGCAAGCTGTGGTCGGTTTCCGCGGCGTGGGTTGACGTGGATAATGACGGGTGGATTGACCTGGTCGTCAGCAATTACGTTCAATGGGACCCGCGGATCGAGCCAAAGTGTGGCACCGCGAAGAAGCCGCTTTACTGTCATCCCAGCGCCTACCATGACACGCATAACCAACTCTTCCGCAACAACCGTGATGGTACCTTCACGGATATCACCGAGTCTTCCGGTCTCGGGGCGCAATTCGGGAAAGGCATGGGCGTGGCGATTGCTGATTATGACGGCGATGGGCTGATGGACATCTTCGTGGCCAACGACAGTGTGCCAAATTTTCTATTTCATAATCTGGGACACGGAAAATTCGAGGAGGTAGGGATGCTTGCCGGCGTGGCGCTCGATGACAATGGGCGACCGGCCGCCAGCATGGGGGCGGATTTTCGCGATTTGGATAATGATGGCCGTCCTGACCTGATATTCACCGCCATGATTAACGATACATACCCGTTTTTTCGGAACACCGGCAAGTCGCCTGTATTTGAAGACGACACTGCGCGCACGGGGCTCGCGATAGCGACCCGAGCGCTGACTGGCTGGGGAATTGGTCTGTACGATTTCGATAACGATGGATTTAAAGATGTCTTCACGGCGAACGCGCATTTTCCGGCTCTCGAGGAATCGCTCGGTACGACGGTGGCCTTACCGAATTCTGTGTTTCGCAATAAAGGCGATGGCCGCCTCGATGACGTCTCGAAGACCGCAGGTGGCGATTTTCAGATTGCGGGCCAATACCGCGGCGTGGCCTTTGCCGATTTTGACAACGATGGCCGGCTGGATGCGGTGGTTTCCAATGTGAATGGACCGGCGCGGCTCTTCCGCAATGTAACCTCAAGTACCGGGCACTGGTTAGCGCTGAAGCTAACCGGTGCGCGCAGCAACCGCGATGGGATTGGCGCTCAGATCGCCGTTACCTTGCCTAGCGGGCGCAAGCTATACAACCATTGCACCACGAGCGTGGGGTACGCCTCCTCAAGCGAGCCGCTGGTGCGCTTTGGCCTAGGCAAAGGAGCGGTTGCCAAGCTCATCGAGATTCGTTGGCCCAGCGGCCAGGTGCAGCACCTCAACGATATAACCGCTGATCAAATTGTGAAGGTTCGCGAGCCATGAGCGGGCGCGAGTTTGTTGCTCATAAGGAATGAGTAAGGAACGTCGGCTACTTCTCTGGATACACCGTGCGGCCGCCAACGACGGTAAGAAGAACGGTAGTCTTCGCGAACTGCTGCGGTGGAATCTTTGTGAGATCGTCGGAAAGAATGATGAAGTCGGCGTATTCGCCGGCTTTGAGCTCGCCCTTCTTCCCTTCCTCGAATTGCGCGTAGGCGGAGCCGGAAGTATAGGCGCGGATGCAATCGTCCAGCGAGATTTTTTCCTGCGGCTGCCATCCACCTGCGGGCCCGCCATCCGGTAGTTCCCGCGTCACGCAAGCATAGAGACCACGGAGGGGGTTAATAGGTTCAACGGGATAATCGGTGCCGAAGGCAAGACGTGCTCCGCTTTTCAGCAAAGAGGCCCAGGCATACGCGCCCTTGGAGCGGTCTGAACCGATTCGTAAACCAGCCCAGCGCATGTCGGTGGTTTCATGAGAGGGCTGCATAGAAGCAATCACTTTGAGTTGTGCGAAGCGCGGCAAATCTTCCGGGGCCAGGACTTGCGCGTGTTCGACACGGTCGCGGCGGTCGCGCGGGCCGTTGGCTTTGGCGACGGCTTCAAATACATCGAGGGTCACGCGGTTGGCGCGGTCACCAATGGCGTGAAAATTCAGTTGGAAGCCGGCTTTGTCGCGCTCGATGGCCATAGCACGGAGTTTGTCCGGATCATTCGTCAGGATTCCGCTGGTGGAAGGATCATCCGAATACGGCGCGAGCATGGCCGCAGTGCGGGAGCCGAGCGCGCCGTCGGTGAAGGCTTTCAAAGCGCCAGTGCGAAGCCACGGGTCAGTCGTGCCCCCCTGTGCGCGCATATTTAGCAACTCATTTATCGGAAGGAGAAAGGGCAGCCATTCGGTGATGCGCAACGTGAGCTTCCCTTCTTCTTTCAATTGCACATAAACGAGATAGTCCGACCAATCGGAAAAATCTTGCACCGAAGTCACACCGTTTTTGGCGGCATCGGCAAGGACCATCTGGATGCCACGGCGGCGCTGGTCGGTTTTCAGGTCGGGAATCCTGGCGGAAACCAGGCTCATCGCGGAATCTTCTTCGAGCATGCCGGTGGCTGCGCCGTCAGCGTCGCGCTCGATCATGCCGCCGGGCGGGTTTGGCGTGTCCTTCTTGATTTCGCCATGCTGCAGGGCAAGCGTATTGGCCACGGCTACGTGACCCGAAACGTGCGTGAGAAAAACAGGATTCCTCGGGGCGACCGCATCGAGCTCTTGTTTGTTCGGAAATTTCTTGTCCGCCCAGAGCGTGTGATCCCAACCACTGCCGGTGATCCAATCGCCTTCTTTGTGCTGCGCAACGGCGTCGGCTACGCGCTTCTGCAGCTCCTCGATACTAGCAACGCCATTCAGCCGCACAGAGAGCATGTCCGCACCCGCGCTGCCGAGGTGCACGTGGGCGTCGTTGAAACCGGGCATGACAAATCTGCCTTTGAGCTGGATGCTTTCGGCGCTGGGATCGTTTCCGCCACATTCGAGAAGGACGTAATCGATTTTGCCGACACAGCGAATCTTGCCATCGCGAATGGCCATGGCCTCGGCCCACGGCTGCGCCGGATCATTCGTGTAAATTCGGCCGTGGAGATAAACGACCGTGTGCGTCTCGGTCTGGGACGATTGGGCTTTTGCCCGCAGAACAAATACGCCCGCACAGAAACTCAATAGAACAATCAGTCCCAGATACAGCAAACTAGTCCCGCGAATTCTCATCTAGTTTTCTCCGGCGCCACGTCTGCAATTCCAAGCAGCGTGAGCATGGCCCGCTTCAATCCCATTTCGCGGCCCGCGGGGTCGTACCATTCCTGGAGCGAGTGCGCGCCACCCCCATTGCCACCGGCGCCAATCGAAATCGCGTCGATGCCCAGAGAAAGAGGAATGTTTGCATCGGTGGAAGAACGCTCGATCCTTGATTCGTTTTCCACGATAGCATCCGCGGCACGCAAGGAAGCGAGAAGCGGCGATTCTGCCGCCAATTCGCCACCGGGGCGGCTTCCGAGGAGTTCAACCTTCCATTCAAGCTTGCCTCTCGAACGATCTCGGGAGGACTCCATTTCGTCGCGAACTCCGGCAGCCATGCACTCGCGCAGTGCAGATTCCAAGCGCGCCAGTTCACTTTCACTCTCGGAGCGCACATCAACCTTGAGGCGAGCTTCGTAAGGAATCGAATTTATGGAAGTGCCGCCGTCAATTTGTCCTAGATTGAAAGTGGTGCGTGGCGATGCGGGAACTTTGGTATTGATAAAGCGCGCCGAGCCGCGAACCAGCGCATTAATCGGATTGGGCATGCCGAAGTCGGACCAGCTGTGGCCGCCGGGGCCGCTGATGATCACCTCGAGCCGGCGCGAGGCGAGCGCGATCGTCGTCACGTGATCGGTGCCAGCGCCGTCGAGAACGATCACGGCTTTAAGGCGCCCACGGTAGGCCTCAACGAGGGCGCGCATGCCGCGCAGATTCCCTTCACCTTCCTCGCCGACGTCGGCAACAAAGAGAATCGTGCGCTGCGGTTTGATTTGAGCTTCGTGAAGGGCGCGAGCGATAGCGGCAAGCGCGGCGAGGCCTGTACCGTTGTCCGAAATGCCCGGGGCGAGCATGCGGTTGCCGTCGCGGCGCACTTTCACATCCGTTCCAGCCGGAAAGACCGTGTCCAAATGTGCGGAGAGCACCACGATTTCCTTTTCGTTTACGCCACGTAACTCACCGACCACGTTGCCAGTGGCATCGACCTGAACATTCAGGCCAGCGGCGGACAAAAGCGCTTTGAACGCAGCCGCGCGCTGGCCTTCCTGAAAGGCGGGCGCGGGAATTTCCGTCAGGCGTGCTTGCTGCTCATTGATCCAATTTAGATTGGGCGCGAACCATGCCAGCGCCGCGCGCACTTGCGCGTTTTCGGCAAGCTGGCCAGCGGAAGCGGATCGGGCGGAGTGTCGGGCGAGCGAAGAGCGAACCGGCATAGCGAAGAGGATAACCCAAACCAGGACGCGTTTCACTGCCCTGCTCCGCGCTCTTGTCTTGTTCAATGGCGTGCAGCCCCGGCGCAGAGCGCGGAGATTTCCGCGTCGGTCAACACGCGAGCCGATTGCTTAGCGGCATCGAAGATGCGATTTACGATGGTGTCCTCGGCTGGAATCTTGTGGCGCTCCAGCCAGAAAAGTACGTTGGACTTGCCGCTCATGGGCCCGATTTCGATGACTTGTTCGAGTCCAAAGAGATGCGAGGGCACGCCGCTATAGACGGAGTCGGCGAGCGATTCGTTTCCCTTGTGAAAGGCTTTAATGATGGCAGCGGCGTGGACTCCGGTGGCCGTGCGGAAAGCATCGCGTCCGATGACAGGATAGTTTGGCGGGATGACCGTGTGCGTGGCCGTGGCAACTTTTTCGCAATACTCCCTGAGCCGCGAAAGGTCCTGATGGATAACACCCATCAGGCGCAAGTTCACCAGCATCAACTCCATGGGCGTGTTGCCGACGCGTTCGCCGAGCGAATTTGCCGCGGCGTGCACCTGATCCGCACCTGCGGCGATCGCTGCGAGAGAATTCGCGATGGCCAGGCCGCGGTCGTTGTGTCCGTGCCAGTCGACGCGAATTTTTTCTCCGCTCGGTTTGACGACTTCTTCGATGACGAATTTCACTAGATTATACGCGCCATTGGGAATGGCATGGCCGACCGTGTCGCACAGTACGATGGCGCGCGCGCCACTACGAATTGCCGTCGTGTATAGACGCTTCACGGTGTCGGGATCGGTGCGAATCGTGTCTTCCGTGACGTACATGGGCGGGAGGCCGTGAGCGACTGCGAACTTCACTGCTTTTTCGGTGCTGCGCTCGAGGTGATCGACGGTCCAATCTTCGACAAGACGGCGGATGGGGCTCGATCCCAAAAAAGTTGCGGCCTCGATTGCGATTCCCACGCGCTGGGAAATCTCGGCGATGGGACGAATGTCGGCTTCGATCGTTCGCGCAGCGCAGTTTGGCTTGATCTTCATGCGCTTGGTAACGATTTCGCGTGCCAGCGCTTCGGTATGCTCGACGGCGCGCGCGCCGGCTCCCGGCAAACCGATGTTAAGCGAGTCGATGCCAAGTGCTTCCATCAAGTGCAGGATTTCGATCTTTTCTTCAACACTGGGATCGTGAACGCTCGGGTTTTGCAGGCCGTCGCGAAGCGTTTCGTCGTTTAGCAGGACGTGCGTGCCAGGCGCAATGAGCGGGGCTGCGGCCACGTTCCAGTCGTAGACCCATTCGTTTAGCTGCATCGGGCTCGCCTTTCTATGTATCTTCTCTTGCGCTCACTTATGCGCGCGGTGACTGCCCCGCTTCGAGCTAAAAACCGTGATCACGAAACATTGTTTTTAATGCGCCAGGCGCATTTCGCAATTTTGCGACGAGGCTTCCGCCAAATTCAAATCGAAGAAACGCGTCGGCGGCGCGCTCGAGATCCGCGCCATAACGATACCACCATGGCTTTTCACGTCCCGGCAAACGATCCACATCGATGTATTTGGCCTGGACCATTTCGAGCAAGCCAGCTTTGCCGTGCGTGCGCCCCCAGCCGCTGACACCGCAGCCTCCGTGCGGTGCTTCCGCAATGCCAAAATAGCTGATCGCGTCATTGACCATCACTGCGCCGGCGCGCAGCCGTGCGGCAATGGCTTGGCCGCGTTTTGCGTTGCTCGTCCAAACGCTAGCCGCGAGCGCGAAAGTGGAATCGTTTGCGCGAGCGATCGCTTCTTCGGGGTCTTTCACGGCCTGAACGGCGAGTATGGGACCAAACGTCTCTTCTTGAAAAAGTCTCATCGAGGCATTCACGCCGGCGATGACCGTTGGCTCAAAGAAATTTGTGCCAAGGTCCGGGCGAGCCTTGCCTCCGCAGAGCACGCGAGCGCCGCGCGCCACGGCGTCATTGACCAAATCGCTCATGCGCTGCACATGCTGAGGCCGAATCAGCGGGCCAACGTCGGTCCCCGGCTCGCATCCTGGACCAAGCCGCAGCTTCTTCGTTTTCTCGACGCAGAGCGCAAGAAACTTTTCTTCGATGGATTGCTCCACGAAAAGCCGCTCAACGGAAAGGCACACCTGGCCGCAATTCGTGTAGCTGCCCCAAACGGCGGCGCTCCCCGCTACGTCTACATTCGCGTCCGCGAGGACAATCATCGCGTCTTTGCCGCCCAGTTCAAGCACACTGGGAATCAGCTTTTTGGCGCAGGCCTCGGCAACGCGGCGGCCCGTGGCCACGCTCCCCGTGAACATAATTTTATCCGGAGCGGCGTCGATTAGCGCCTGGCCGACTTCCCCGTCACCCTGAATGACGGTAACGAGATTTTTCGGAAAACCTGAGTCCGTGAAAAGTTTTTCGATGAGCGCACCGCACTGCGGAGTGAAATCGCTCGTCTTGCAGACGACGGCGTTGCCGGCGGCCACCGCCGGAATAATTTGGCTCAGTGGAATGGCCAAAGGGTAGTTCCAGGAACTGATGATGCCGATGACTCCAACGGGATCGTAGACCAAGCGGCCGGACTTCGCTTTCCCCGCGCTGCTATGGTGCGGCACACGTTCAGAACGCAAAAGCCTAGCGCCCTGTTTTGAAAAGTATTCGGCAGTGTCGAGCGCAACAAAAAGATCCGCGAACAGTGCTTCCACGCGCGGCTTTCCGGATTCCGCGACAACCGCATCGGCCAGCGCAGCGCGCGAGGCCAACATGCGTTCGCGCAGTAAGCGCAATTGCGCGCAGCGCCTTTCGATCGGCAGCGCGCACCACGCAGATTGCGGGTCACGCGCTCGCGACAAAATTTCCGGCAGCGCCGCCGGGTGCGTTTTCTCGATCTGCGTGAGGATTTTGCCCGAAGCTGGATCAATCGACGGAATCGTCTCGACGGGAATGGCCGTGGCCGCCATAACCTGGATTCTATCCGACTCTCAGGAGCAACAGTACTAGGTTGTGAGAGTTTCGCCGCGGAGATACAGTCACGTTACATTAACTCTCAAAAACGAGTTCACCAGATACGTTGAACATCGTAATCCTCAAATCGTCTGTCAGTAGTTACAATCGGAATACGCTCGCACTGCGCCTGGGCGATCAACATCCGGTCGAAGGGGTCCTTGTGACTCTCCTTTAGCAGGCCCGCGCGGATGGCGTGCGTGACTGTTATGGGCAGTTCCGCAAATCTGTCGCTCTCGAGGCGTGCCTCGAAATTAGCAACCAAGTCGGCCGCTTCCAGCCGTCCAGATTTGTGCTTTATCGCAATTTCCCATGCGCATGCGGCGGATACAAGCACCGTCGTTTCCGGATCGCGGAATACTGTCAACGCCTTGGAAGACAGTTTGCGTGAAGCCTGGAACCACCACAAAAGAACGTGGGTATCAAGCAAAACCCTGTTCACTCGATACCCCACAGCGCCAATTCTTCCTTCGACATCGGGTCAAAGAACGAAGGGTGTATGTGAATTTTGCCCTTAAGACTTCCCGGGACGCGCTTCTTCTTCTTCCGCGTAGGAAAAGGGATGATTTTCGCGACGGGTTCCTTACCTCGCGCGATAACCACCTCCTCTCCGTTCTCGACTTTACGGAGCAGCTTCGAGAGATTCGTCTTGGCTTGATGGACGGTATACATGGTTAGCTAAGTATATTAGCTAAGTTCGTGTTTTTCAACGCCCAGTTCGGAAAACCTACTCCTCGAGCTACGGCTCGCCGATTTGCCAGGCTTCATCGTGCATCACTTGCACCATGCACAGCCCCTGCGGAGGGACCGTTGGTCCGGACTTGGCACGGTCGCGGAGTTGGTAGAGACGCATAATATCGTCGGGCACGAGCTTGCCGCGGCCGACATCCAGAAGCGTGCCGACCATCTTGCGGACCATAAAGCGCATGAACGAACGGCCGCGCACGGTAAAGACTAGTTCTTCGCCGTCGTCGCTGCGAACCAACTCACTCGCGTAGATCTCTCGCACCGTAGAACGCTCTTTGTCATCGTCCTCGGAGCCGGTGGAGGCCGCGAACGAAGCAAAATCGTGCGGGCCAACGTAACGCGAAGCGGCGATGCGCATGGCGTCCTCATCGAGCGGAAAGGGATAGTGCAGCACGTAGCGCCACACCGCCGGTGGCACGACCTTCCCGCGATACAAACGATAGCGATAAATCTTTCCAAGAGCCGACCACCGCGCGTGAAAATCCGGCCCCACTTCCTCGGAGCCGACGATACGAATAGTAGGCGGCAGCAGTGCGTTCAAAGCGCGCTGGAATTCGCCCGCTGACAAACCCGATTGCGTGCGAAAGCTAGCCACCTGTCCGAGCGCGTGCACGCCAGCGTCGGTGCGCCCCGCGCCATTGAGCATCACATTTTCCTGCGTAAGCGTCCGCAGCACGCTGGAAATCTCGCCCTGAATCGTGGGCTTATCGGATGATTGAATCTGCCAGCCGTGAAAGTCCGTTCCGTCGTAAGCGATCGTGATCTTGAAATGGCGCATGAGAAGGAATGCTCTGTATTCAACAATCCATCTTCGGAGGAGGCGTAAGGCGTGGCAAGTATTTTGAACGTGTCACGGAGCCGAGCGCGCGAAGCGACTGCCGGGCTTTACGGCGGCCCCGCCTTCGCGGCACAACGGACAATCCTCGGGCTCATATTTCGCAATGGGAAGGTCCAGCAAAGCCTGCGTTTCGACCCCGAGCTCTAGCGTGCCGCCACTGCGGTCGATCAAAGCCCCAGCTGCAACGACTCGCCCGCCGGCCTCTTCGACAACTTGGATGGTTTCCTGCGTCGAGCCACCAGTCGTCCAGACGTCTTCAATCACAAGCACATGCTCATCAGGCTGAAGAGAAAATCCGCGCCGCAGGGTCATCGTGCCGCTGGCGTCGCGCTCGGCGAAAATAGCCGGCACTCCCCTACCCGCGGATCCCTTTGGCTCCGGCAAGGCCCTCGCGACTTCCTGACCGATAATCACCCCACCGAGAGCCGGCGAAACGACAGCCGCGATGACGGCGTCGGAAAAAAGCGCGGCCAGCGCCTGTCCCAGCTTCTCAGCAAACTTGGGGTATTGAAGGACGAGCGCGCACTGAACGTAAGTTCCGCTATGCAGCCCACTGGTTAGCTCAAAGTGCCCGTGCCGGATGGCTCCAGCAGACTCAAACAGGCGAAGCAGTTCTTCTCGAGAGAGCATCGTTTTCGGCCAACCGCAATTTGCCTCTAAACATCGAATCGAGAGCAGCCTAGCCGCCGTTCGCCGCGTTGTCAAGGAATGGAGCCCCTGCTAGACTGCAGATTAAGTTTCCGGGCTGCGCCAATACGTTCTGGCTGCGTTCTGGGTCAAACTCTGAAGGATGTCCCTGAATAGCTCTATCTCGCGGCCACGCTCCCGGATTATTCCTACCGCGTGGCAAGAAACGGGCCAACTGAGTGTACCAACACCTGCTCAGGGCACGTTCCACACTGTCAGAAACAAATAAATGCGTCCCGATGGGACAGAATTTTGAGGGGAAAAATTGTCATGACGACTCTCTATGAGACCGCGAAGTCTTTTCTATCGCTGCTCGGCACGAAGCGGTCCAGCTTATTTTCAGAGGAGAGGCGGCCCGGATTGCGGGCAGCCAGGTCTCTGTTCGTGTTTTTCATGGCCGCGATGCTTGCGGTCGGTCCCCTTTCGCCCGCGTTCGGGCAAAGCGCGCCGCAGAATCCGCCGTCGAGCCGTGCCCCCGCGGCCTCAGTGACGACGCAAGGCTCGTCTATCGCTCCCGTAAGCTCATTGGGCCTTGCGAAATACAATTTCAGCAACGGGCCCCGCGCATTTCCCAATCTCCTCAAGCCCTATCAACAGATCCACATCGACGAACCGGTCATCACCAATTCACCGCGTCTCGAACAATTGATCAACGATGGCAAACTCGAACTGAGCCTGCAGGATGCGGTTGAACTCGCGCTGGAAAACAGCCTGGACATCGCTGTGCAGCGCTACTACCCATGGATCGCGGACGCCTCGATTCTCAAAACCAAGGCCGGCGGCTTTGGCTATTCGACGCCTGGGGCTTCGTTTGCTTCCTCGACCGCAAATCTTCCGAGCCTTTCCTACGACCCGACGATCACGAGCACCCTCCTCGTTGATGATCGCTCGACGCCGATCAACAACCCCTTCATCTCGGGAACCGGGGCCGCTGGCGTCGCCACCCTCGCGGCTCTACACACTCACACCTTCGAATTCAATAACCAGGTTTCCCGTGGCTTCGAAACGGGAACGGACCTAACCGTGGGTTGGAACAATACGCGCAGCAGCTCAACCTCGGCGGCCAATTTTTTCAACCCGGCCGTTCAATCGACACTGACGGTCGGGTTTTCTCAAGCGCTCTTGAACGGCTTTGGAATCGCCGTCAACACCCGCAACATCCGCATCGCCAAAAACAACCGCAAAATCGCGGACTGGGCTTTCGCGCAGCAAGCCATCGCCAGCGTCACGAACACCATTACAGCGTACTGGGAGCTTGTCTACGCGCGCGCCAACGTCAAAGTCGACGAGCAGGCCCTGACCGTTTCGCAAAAACTCTATAGCGACAACAAAAAACAACTCGATGCCGGCACCATGGCGCCCCTGGACGTAACCCGCGCCCAGTCCGAGGTGGCCACGAACCGCCAGAATCTCATCGTCGCGCGAACCGTTCAGTTACAAGACGAACAAATCCTGAAAAATGCCATCACCAAGGATCCGCTGGCGCCCAATATGGTGAACGTCGAGATCATTACTACCGACCAGCCGACGCAGCCCGCGGCGATTGAAAACCCGTCCTTTGAGGACTCCATTAAGGAAGCGTTCGCTAAGCGGCCGGAACTTCAAGAGCAACTCTACAATTTGAGGAACGCCGATATCGATATCCAAGCAGCGCGCAACGCGCTTCTGCCCAGCCTCACGCTCAGCGGGCAATACGGTTCCGTTGGTTTGGCTGGCAATTCTCCGATTAAAGGAGCACCGGTAGTGACAGGCGGCGCGCCCATCGTCGATGCCAACGGCAATCCGATCACAGTGGACGTCAACGGGGTCGCAACTCCGATTTTTCAGCCGTTGACCACCACGCCGGTCACCGGTACCAATCAACAGGGGTTCGCCACCGCACAAAGCCAGATCTTCCACAATAGCTTTCCCGACTACTCCGCGCAGTTGACTCTGAGCCTGCCCTTGCGCAACCGTTTCGCCCAAGCAGACAGCGCCCGAGCCATCCTCACGCAGCGCCAACTTGAGACCGTGCTGCAGCAATTGAAAAATGCCGCGCTGCTCGACGTCCGCAACACATACATCGCTCTCACCCAAGACCGTGCCCAGGTGGATGCCGCGAGCGAAGCCCGCCAGCTTCAGCAAGAGACGTTTGACGCCGAGCAAAAAAAATACCGGCTCGGAGCGTCCACCGTTTACAACGTGATCCTCACCCAGCGCGACCTCATCGCCGCGCAAGGAACGGAGCTCCGCGCACTGGCCAATCTCGAAGAGGCCAAAGCCAACTACGAACGCGCCCTCGGCCGCACTCTCGAAGTGAATCACGTCACCATCGCGGAGGCCAAATCCGGCGAACTCGAGCGCGAAACGCTGATCCCGGGAACACTTCACGGCAAGGTTGTCGGTACCGACGACCTCTTTAGGGACGGCGGCATGCGCTAGTCTAAAGCCGAAGCCGCGCTGGAATCGCGTCAGGCGCGGCTTCGTCCTGCTTTGTGCTTGTTCGCCCCCAGCTCCAACATGCCTTTACGGCGGACGGAACTTCCTCTGAACTCCTCGATTTATTCTTAAACTTCGCCAAATCCTTGTCTTGCCTCTCCGTGTCCATTATCCTCATTGCTCCTAATGCGGCCGTGTTTCTGGTTCACAGCACAGGGTTTATTTGCCCTCGTGCCACCAAATCCAGTCCGCAAATGAAACAAAATCCATAGTTCGAGCGTTTTACAGAGTTAGCTCAAATTCAAAACGTCCCACTGGGACAGAATCTAGAGGGTAAAGATCACTATGAAGACGCTGAGGGGGACCTTGAAGTGGTCCATTTTAGGGGCAGAGACCCGGAGGGCAGCCTCGCAATGGGCCCGATCTCTGTTTGCTTTCCTTTTGGCGGGCCTTCTGGCCGGAGGCCCGCTTTCGCCCGTTTACGCACAGACGCCGGCTCAAAACCCGCCGCCGAATCCTGCCCCTTCAGCGACCACCGCGCCCGACGGCTCGTCCATCGCCCCGGTCGCTTCATTGGGCCTCGGGAAGCATGATTTTTCGCGCCCCTTGAGCGCCTTTCCCAATATTTTTAGGCCCTACCAATCCATTCAAATCGAAACGCCCGTCCTCACGAATTCCCCGCGGCTCGATCAACTCGTGCAAGACGGCAAGCTGCAGCTGAGTCTTCAGGACGCGGTCGAACTGGCGTTGGAAAACAGCCTGGACATCGCCGTCCAGCGCTACTACCCCTGGATCTCCGACGCCGGCCTCCTCAACGCCAAAGCCGGCAATACCGGCTTCGGTACGCCTGGGGTGCAAATTGTCGCCTCCTCCGCCAACATCAACCCGTTCGCTTTCTTCATTCAGAATTTCGATCCCCTCATCCAGAGCAACGCTTCGATCGCCGATATCACCACTCCAATCAACAACCCGTTCATTTCCGGCGCCGGCACCTCCGGGGTTGCCTCCATCGTTTCGCACTCCACTCAATTTAATAACCAGTATTCGCAGACATTTCAGACCGGAACCAACTTCACCGTGAATTGGAACAACACACGAAGTAGTTCCAACATCGCTAACTTCTTCAATCCTGACGTGAATTCAACGCTTTCGGTTTCCATTTCTCAGCCTCTCTTGAATGGCTTCGGCAAGCAAATGTGGACTCGCAACATTCGCATCGCCAACAACAACCGCAGAATTGCCGATTGGGCATTCGCGCAACAGGCCATCACCACGATTACGAACACCATCACGGATTACTGGGAGCTGGTTTTTGCCCGGGAAAACGTCAAAGTGAATCAACAAGCGGTCGCCGTTTCCCAGAAGCTCTACGAAGACAACAAAAAACAACTCGAAATTGGCAGCCTGGCCCCGCTCGAAGTAACCCGCTCGGAATCCGACTTGGCCACAAATACTCAGAACCTTATCTTCGCGCAAACGGTCCAGCTCCAGGACGAACAAATCTTGAAAAACGCCATTTCCAAAGACCCGCTGGCGCCGAACATGATCAATGTGGAAATCATTCCCACGGATCTGCCGAAACAGCCAGGGGCCATTGAAGCGGCTTCGTTCGAAGATGCCATCAAAGAGGCTTTCGCCAAGCGGCCTGAACTTCAGGAAGAGGTCTACAACCTGAAGAATGCCGAAATTGACGTTCGTGCTACCAAGAACGCGCTTCTACCCTCGCTCACAGCTAACGCGTTCTACTTGTCCGCGGGGTTGGCAGGAAACAGCCCCATCGCCGGCACGCCTACCACCTTCAGCACCGGCGTGCCCATCGTGGACGCTAATGGCAACCCCATCAGCGTGAATGTCGGCGGCGTGCCGACTCCGATCTTCGAGTCGGCAACCAGAGCTCCCAGCGTGGGAACTGTTAATCAGGGTTTCACCACGGCGCAAAACCAGATCTTTCACAATCGCTTCCCCGAATATGCCGGACAGCTGACCCTGACGCTTCCTCTCCGCAACCGCTCGGCCCAGGCCGAGCACGCTCGCGCTCTCCTCACGCAGCGCCAATTCGAAACGCAGGCGCAGCAACTCCGAAACACCGCGCTTCTTGACGTCCGCAACACCTATATCGCGCTCACACAAGACCGCGCTCAGGTGGCCGCCGCGATCAAAGCCCGCGAATTACAGCAGCAGACGTTCGACGCCGAACAGAAGAAATACCAGCTCGGCGCTTCGACAGTGTTCATTGTCATTCAAACACAGCGCGACCTCATCAACGCCCAGGGCCAGGAGATTCGCGCGTTAGCCAATCTTGAGGAAGCCAAAGCTAACTACGAGCGAGCAGTGGGCCGCACTCTTGAGGTGAATCACGTCACCATCGCCGACGCCAAGTCCGGTCAAGTCGATCGCGAGACCCTGATCCCCGGCACTCTCCATGGAAAGGTCGTCGGCACGGAAGACCTAATTAAGAGTTTGAGTGATGGAGCACAACAGTAATTTCCCGAACGAGGCCGGATGAAAGTTGCAACCTCTTCCGGCCTCGCTCTTTTTCTCGCTGCTGACTCCTGTGCCCACTCCCCTTGCCCCGCTTTTCGCTTTCGCATAGCATGGAATTCTGCGTTCTTTTGAAGCAACGCTTCGGAACGCGCAGGAATGGGAGCGGCAGGACCATGAACGAAAAGGTCAGAGGAACCGCAACGACCATCACGACCGGCGATGCTCCGACCTCCCCGCGCGAGCCTTCGGCGAAAGAGCTAGCCTGGCAAGAAAATAGCCTCCGTCCCACACTCGAAAAAAGCCCCGAGCGCCAAACCGAATTCACCACCATTTCCGGATACCCCATACGGCGTCTTTACACTCCCGCCGATCTCCCGGGCTGGGATCCCAACCGCGACCTGGGCTTTCCCGGCGAGCCTCCCTACACGCGCGGCATTCATTCCACCATGCATCGCGGTCGGCTCTGGACGATGCGGCAATTTGCCGGTTTCGGCACGGCAGAAGACACCAACCAGCGCTTTCGCTACCTGCTGGCGCAAGGTCAAACCGGCCTCTCGACCGCCTTCGATCTGCCCACCCTGATGGGTTATGACTCCGACCATCCGCTCTCCGAAGGCGAGGTCGGCAAGTGCGGCGTGGCCATCAGCTCCCTCGCCGACATGGAAGTGCTCTTTGACAAAATTCCTCTCGCCAACGTCACGACTTCGATGACCATCAATTCGCCCGCGGCGGTTATCTGGGCGATGTACCTTGCCGTTGCGGAAAAGCAAGGCGCCGACTGGAAAAAACTTTCGGGTACTCTGCAGAACGACATCCTCAAGGAATACATCGCGCAAAAGGAATACATCTATCCGCCTGAACCGTCGATGCGCCTCGTGATCGATACGTTTGAATTTGCCGTCAAAAACACTCCAAAGTTCAACCCCATTTCGATCAGCGGCTACCACATCCGCGAAGCCGGCTCGACCGCCATCCAGGAATTGGCGTTCACCCTGCGCGACGGTATGGAATATGTCGAATATGGCATGCGCCGAGGGCTGGACGTGGATGAATTCGTCCCGCAGCTTTCCTTCTTTTTCAACGCGCACAATGATTTTTTCGAGGAAATCGCCAAGTATCGCGCAGCGCGCCGCATCTGGCACAAAGCCATGGTCGAACGCTACAAAGCGAAAAATCCGCGCACGTGGGCGCTGCGCTTCCACACGCAGACGGCCGGCTGCTCCCTGACCGCCCAGCAGCCGTACAACAACGTCGTGCGCACCGCGATCCAAGCCCTCGCGGCCGTTCTAGGTGGAACGCAATCGCTGCACACCAATTCTCTGGACGAAGCCTGGGCCCTGCCGACAGAGTTCGCTGCTACCGTCGCGTTGCGCACACAGCAAATTATCGCGCACGAAACCGGCGTGACGAACACCGTCGATCCGCTCGGCGGCTCCTACTTTGTCGAAACGCTCACCAACGAAGTCGAGCGCGGCGCGTGGGACTACATCGAAAAAATCGACGCCATGGGCGGCATGGTCCCGGCCATCGAGCGCAGCTACCCGCAACGCGAAATCGCCGAAGCTTCCTACAAATACCAGGTAGCGGTCGACAAAAAAGAAAAAATCATCGTCGGCGTAAATGATTACGTAGCTGCGGAAAAACCGCTCGACACTTTGCAAATCGACGAGACCGTCGCCCACCGCCAAGCCGAACGCCTCTCAAAGTTACGCGCCGACCGCTCGAAGTCCGAAGTGGACCGCCGCCTGAACGCCCTCCGCAAAGCCGCCCAAGGCAAAGACAACTTAATGCCCTTCCTCTTCGACGCCGTAAAAGCCTACGCCACGGTCGGCGAAATCTGCGACACCCTCCGCGAAGTCTTCGGCACCTACGAAGAAGTCGCCATCACGTAGTTCTTCTGTGCCCTCTGTGTACTCTGTGTTAAAATAAACCTTAATGAATAATAACGAATTGACCCGAAGCATCATCGGCGCCGCAATCGAAGTCCAAAAACTCCTCAGTCCGGGGCTGTTAGACTTATTCAATTTTTCTCTGAACTCTGCGTACTCTGTGTCTCTGCGTTTAGATTTCTTATGACCGACCTTCAACTCACCCATGCAATTATCGGCGCAGCTATCGCGGTCCACCGCGAGCTAGGACCCGGATTGCTTGAAGCCGTTTACGAGGAATGCCTTTGTTACGAACTAACGCTGGGGAAGATCCCGTTCGAGCGGCAAAAGCCTATCCCCGCAATTTACAAAGGTGCGAAGCTGGACTGCGGATACAGAGCAGACATCGTTGTATTAAGCCGAGTCATCATTGAAATCAAAGCGATAACATCCGTCGCACCAATTCACGACGCCGTGATGTTGACTTACCTCCGGCTTTCAGGATGTAAGATAGGTTTGCTAATTAACTTCCATTCTGCTGTCTTGAAAGACGGCGTGAAGCGTTACGTCTGGAAGTATGTTCCAGCGGATGCGGAAAAAGAAAATTAAACGCAGAGACACAGAGGACACAGAGAAGAATGCCTGAAAAGAAAATTCGAGTGCTGATTGCTAAACCTGGCCTGGATGGCCACGACCGCGGCGCCAAAATCATCGCGCGCGCGTTGCGCGACGCCGGCATGGAAGTGATCTACACCGGCCTGCGACAAACTCCCGAAATGATCGCCACCGCCGCCGTGCAGGAAGACGTCGATGTCATCGGCCTCTCAATTCTTTCCGGCGCTCACAACACCATCTGCCCGCAGCTCATGAACTTGCTGCGCGAAAAAGGTATGGGCGATGTCACCGTCCTCGTCGGCGGCATCATTCCCGAAGCGGACATTCCCGCCATGAAACAATCGGGCATCGCCGAGATCTTCCTGCCGGGCACCTCCACGCAGGACATCGTCGCGTTCATCCACAAGCGCCTGGCGCGCTGACTCTGCAAGCGGCAGCACTAGTCCAATGTTTTTTCGAATTTGACGCGCGTATACAGAACCTGAAATCCCTGCTGCGCAATGTTCCGCTGCGAAATACTCCCCGGCTGCGCGATACTGACAGCCAGATCACTCCCAGCCTGCGACGCGCGCGCAAGCCGTCTTTGCAGCAGCGCAGTCTGCACCCCGCGCCGCCGCGCCACCGGCAACGTACTCGCGCCAAACAATCCCGCCACACCGTCGTGCAGCGCGAGTGTCCCACCGCCCGCAATTTTTCCGTCCACGCGCGCCAGATAGCATTCCGTCTTCGGCCCGAAGGCAAACAGTTTCATGACTTCGAGCAGCTCCTGCGACACCGGAAACTTTTCCGCAAATCCCTGCGAAACAGTCAACGTCCACACATCGATCTGGTCCTTGCCCATTTTCTCGATCGTGACGCCTTCCGGCGGGTCCGGACAAGTTTCGTCGGGACTCACCTGCCGCGCCATGACATTCGAAAATTCCGTTACGCGATATCCGCGCTGTGCGAACAACTCGATAAAAGAAGGATCAGCCAGCGGACATGTCTCGACGCGAACCGTCTCCCCGCGGCTGCGGTAAAACTCCTCGAGCCGGTCGAACTCTTCCCCACTCACCGGCCCATCGAGCCCCATCCCCACGGCCTGCGTGATTGGCGAATCCTTGCCACAATACACTGCAAATCCGCCGGCAACCCGCCGGACTGCCGCCCCGCTTGCCGGCCGAAAACGCCCGAGCGCCTCCGCGCACTCGACCGCAGCTTGCGCTTCCGCAAGTTCCACACGTCGAGCCAGCTGCAAATTTAAAAGTAACTCTCGCATGTTTGGTTTCTAGCTTTTCCCTTTGTCCCGCTTCTGATATTTTTCTCTTACTTGACGCATTGATATTTTAATACGTTTCTTTTGTGCAGCGCTAATCTCGGGATCCGTCTTTCGCACGAGAAACTCCTGTTCGCGCTGCAGTTTGCGCCAGCTCTCCAATCGATCGGCGGCAAGCCCGCCCTCACTCAGTGCACCTTGGACGGCGCAGCCGGGCTCGTTCTGGTGCTGGCAATCGGTGAATCGGCATTGTCCGGCAAGCTCATCAACGTCCGCAAACGTTTGTGTCAATCCCTCCGCTGCGTTCCACAGCTGAAGTTCGCGCAAGCCCGGCGTGTCGATGATTAGGGCGCCGCTCGGCATCACAAACAACTCTCGCGACGTGGTCGTGTGCCGCCCGCGGCTGTCGCTCGCACGCACCGCATGCGTTGGCTGGCGCTCCTCTTGCAGCAAGCGATTCACCAAAGTGGACTTTCCCACTCCCGAAGATCCAAGAAGAACAATCGTTTGTCCTTTCTTAAAGCTGGCCTCGAGCGCCTCCAGCCCTTCTCCCGTTTTCGCACTGACGAGAAAGATCGCCACGCCCATCGCGATGCGCTCGATCTCCGCCATGAGTTCCTGCGGTTCCGCGCACGCGTCAGCTTTGTTTAGAACAATCGCGGGATGCGCGCCCGATTCCCAACTCTGCGCCAAATACCGTTCGATGCGCCGCACGTTGAAATCGCCGTCCAGCGCCGCCACGACAAGCGCCACATCTATATTCGCGACGATCACTTGCTCCGCGATCTGTTTGCCCGCAACCTTCCGAACAAACCGGCTGCGCCTCGGCAAAATCTGCTGAATCGTCGCGTTCGGCTGCCCCGAGAGAATCTCCGCCGACACCCAGTCTCCGACAGCCGGCCAATCTCCGCCGGCCTCAGACTCTTTCCTCAGTTTCCCGGAAGCCTCCGCCCAACACTCTTCAAAATCTCCCGCCACGCGCCACAACCCGCGGTGCTGCGAAATGACACGTGCCGGAACGCACCCGTCTCCAACGCATTCAATTCTGAGCGCTTCAAAATACGCATCCCAGCCTAAATTCTCGATAAACACTTGCAAATCCTTCTGCCGCCTGCAAGCAGCTTTGCGCGTTCTCGCCGAATTTCTCCAGCGAGCCAACACGCCTTTGCGTTCGCTTGAACGAATCTCACGGAATGAAGCGCTCGACCGTTAAGCAAACGCAGTGATTTAGGTGTAAATAAAAAAGGAGAAGCGGGAAGGTCTTCCGGCCAAATCGTTCGACTAATTCGAAAGCTCGCCGGAGACACACCCACCTCGAACAACTTCCATAGAGGTTTTCACAGGCGCCTCCGACAAAAAGATTCGATGCATTTGCAGCACCGTAGTTCCAAATTGTAAACACTCAGCACACAATCGTCAACGCAAATGCATCATGCTGCGCACTCGCGGAATCTTGCCGCGGACCGTATACTGTTTGTCTTGGCGTGCGACGGAGCTTCAGCGCGCCGGTCTGAATCCCTGCGCGAGGTCTGCGAGTGGCTGCGTCCGTTTTGAAAACTGTCGTCAAGACGAAGTCGCCCGACTTCGAAAAAAACCACCGCCGCATCATTGATCTCATGACAAAAATCAAGAACGAAGAAGAACAGATTCGCCATGGCGGCGGGGCAAAAGCCATCGAATCGCAGCACAAGAAAGGCCGGCTCACCGCGCGGGAGCGCATTGCCAAGTTGATCGATCCAGGCTCGCACTTCTTCGAGCTGGGAATTTTCGCCGCTTACGAAATGTATCAGGAATGGGGTGGCGCTCCCTCGGCGGGAACGATCACCGGGCTTGCGAAAGTTTGCGGGCGGACGTTCATGCTCATCGCGAACGACGCGACTGTGAAAGCAGGCGCGTTTTTCCCCATGACGGCGAAGAAAGTCATCCGCGCGCAGAATATCGCCATCGAAAATCATATCCCGACGATTTATCTTGTCGACTCCGCCGGCGTTTTCTTGCCGCTGCAGGAAGATGTCTTCCCCGATACCGATGATTTCGGCCGCGTTTTCCGCAACAACGCGGTGATGAGCGCGATGGGCATTCCGCAACTTGCTGCGATCATGGGAATGTGCGTGGCCGGCGGAGCGTACCTGCCGCTGATGTGCGACCACATTTTGATGACGGAAGGCTCGGGATTATTTTTGGCGGGGCCTGCGTTGGTGCAGGCCGCGATTGGACAGGTCACTTCTGCGGAAGATTTGGGCGGCGCAAAAATGCACTCGCAAATCAGCGGTACGGTGGATTTTCGCGAGCTGGATGATGAGGCGTGCATCGCGAGAATCCGTGCGCTGGTCGATAAAATGGGCGCGGCAAATCCTTCGCCCTTCAGCCACGTTGCGGCGCGCGAACCGCTCTATCCTGGCGATGAAATCTATGGACTTTTCTCGAGCGATCCCGCAAAGCAGTACGACATGCGCGAAATCATCGCGCGCATCGTGGATGCCAGCGAATTTGAAGAATACCGCGCCGAATACGGCGAGACGGTCCTTTGCGGTTACGCGCGCATCGGCGGCTGGGCCGTTGGCATCGTCGCAAATCAAAAAAAGCATGTGCAGACGCTGGCGCGCGGCTCGGACCAGAAACGCATAGAGTTCGGCGGCGTGATTTACACCGAGTCCGCGGAAAAAGCCGCGCGCTTCATTCTCGATTGCAACCAGAACCGCATCCCGCTGGTGTTCTTGCACGACGTGAACGGCTTCATGGTCGGCAAAGACGCCGAATGGAGCGGTATCATCCGCGCCGGCGCAAAAATGGTGAACGCCGTCGCCAACAGCGTAGTCCCAAAAATCACGGTCATTTGCGGCGGCAGCTTCGGCGCCGGAAATTACGCCATGTGCGGCAAAGCCTACGATCCCCGTTTTATGTTTGCATGGCCCACGGCAAAGTTCGCGGTCATGAGCGGCGATGCAGCAGCCAACACGCTCGCCGAAATTAAATTGAAGCAACTTGAACGCGAAGGCAAGAAGGTCGACGAAAAAGCCCGCAAAGAAATGCTCGAAAGCGTGAAGGCCACCTACGAGCATCAAACCGATCCGCGTTACGCGGCAGCTCGCCTCTGGGTGGATGCCATCATCGATCCCGCCCACACCCGAGACGCACTGATCAGCGCGCTGGAGGCCGCCGCGCTCAATCCCGAAATCCGTGAATTCAAAACTGGCGTCCTGCAAACTTGAGGGAGTTGAAAGTCCAAAGTTAAAAGTCGAAGGACGTCAGCAATTTTCGCTTGGAGCTCCATGGAAAGCGTGAAACTTATCGAATGCCCGAGGGACGCGTGGCAAGGACTCCCGGAGTTAATCCCCACGGAATACAAAGCCGAATACTTAAAAGAGCTCGTGCTCGCAGGATTCAAGCACCTTGATGCGGTTAGTTTTGTTTCGCCGAAGCATGTGAAGCAGATGGCGGATAGTGAAGAGGTGATGGCGAAACTGAGCGCTTCCCTTCCCGATGACACTGAACTGCCCGAAATTATTGGGATCGTCGTAAACGAAAAAGGACTGGAGCGAGCGCTGGCGACGCCGGGCGTTTCGACAATTGGCTATCCGTATTCGATTTCGGCGTATTTCCGCCGAGCGAATGCCAACATGACGCGAAACGAATCGCGCTTGCTTCTCGAAAAACTGCGAAAAGAAACTCTAGCTGCCAAGAAAGATCTCGTTGTTTACATTTCGATGGCCTTTGGCAATCCGTACGACGAACCGTGGGGGCCGGAAATTGTCGCGGACGCGCTCGAATGGCTAAAAGGAATTCGCGTTCGAACCGTTTCACTTGCGGATACTGTTGGCACAGCCTCGCCGGAACTGGTCGGCGATCTTTATCGCCAAGTGAAAGACCATGTCGCTGGGATCGAACTTGGTGTTCACTTGCACAGCCGCCCCGAAGATGCGGAGGCAAAAATTCTGGCGGCCTACGAGGCGGGCTGCCGTCGATTCGACAGCGCGTTGACCGGCCTGGGGGGCTGCCCATTTGCCGGTGACAATCTTGTCGGCAACATCCCCACGGAAGACGTTCTGGCCGCGCTGAAAAAAGCCGACGCCGATCCGGGGATCGATTCCTCACGGCTCGGAACACTCCTTGAAATGACCAACGAGATTCGCGCGAGGTATGCACACGCGCCGCTAGTGAATTAGAATCATTCCTGGGTTGAGCGCCCACTGCGGGGCATGTGCCGAGCATGCATTTTCGATCTCGGCGATTAGCAATGCGCGGTGGCAGCCGCGAACGAGAGTGAGTCCGAGAGATTTCTCGAGCACTTTCAGACGTTGGGAGACGCGCACAAATGTTTGAAACACTGACTCTGGAATTCTCCGGCGAGCTGGCGCGGCTGACCCTCAACCGGCCCGACAAGCGCAATGCCATCAATTCGAAAATGGTCTCCGAGATGCAATCCGCGCTCGACGACATTGAGACCAGCCGCGCAAGGGTAGCCATCATCACCGGCGCGGGCAAATCCTTTTGCGCCGGAATGGACTTGGAAACGCTCTCTGACATCGCCAGCCAGTCCGCCGCCGAAAACATGGACGATTCGCGGCGCATGGGGAAGATGTTCCGACGCATCTGGAGTTTCTCAAGGCCGTTGATCGCCGCGGTAAATGGCGCTGCGCTGGCGGGCGGCTGCGGTATCGCGACCTTGTGCGACTTCACGATTGCAGTGCCCGAAGCCAAATTTGGCTACACCGAAGTGAAGATCGGTTTTTTGCCGGCGATTGTTTCCGTTTTTCTGACGCGGCAAATCGGCGACAAGCAAGCGCGCAATCTGCTCCTGACTGGCCGATTGGTCGAGGCGGCGGAAGCCTTGAGTCTGGGCCTCATCACCGAAATCGTGCCGCGCGAACGTTTGTTGGCGCGCGCACAGGAGTTGGCGGACGTACTCATCGCCGCCAGCCCCGTGAGCCTCACTCGCGCTAAACGGTTGCTGACCTCGGCAGCAGCTGCGAGCGTCGACGCCGATCTGGAACGCGCCATTTTGGAGAATGCACGCATTCGCTGCACGGCCGATTTCAAGGAAGGGCTCGCTTCGTTTTTGGAAAAACGCAAACCCGTTTGGAGCACGGACGTGGAATAATCCACGGCCTGCGAGCGCCTCGATTCACAGGACATGAGAATGATCGAATACTACGACGCGACAGTACGGGTGCGTTACGCGGAGACCGACCAGATGGGCGTGGTCTATCATGCGAACTATCTGGTGTGGTTCGAGGTGGGGCGCGTCGAGCTGATTCGCGCCCTGGGCATCGAGTACACGCGCATGGAAAGAGAAGACGATTGCCATATCGTTGTGGCGGATGCGCACTGCCGGTATCAGCAATCCGCCAAATACGACGAAGTCTTGCGAATCCGCACGCGCATCGCGGAATCGCGCAACCGCATCGTAAAGTTTTCCTACGAAGTGTTTCGTGATGCGGACAGCAAATTGCTCGCCACGGGCGAGACGACGCACATCATTTGCGGAAGCAATGGCCGGCCGAAATTGCTTCCGGCAAAATATCACAGGGTTTTTAAATCCGTCGTGGCGCCGCAACCCGATCGGAGCCAGGCATGAGCATTGCCCCGAACACTCCCCAAAACATTGCATTGAACGGCAACGATCTTACGTTTGAGCAACTCTATCGCGTGGCTCTGCATGGCGACACGGTTAGCCTTTCTCCGACCGCAGTCGAACGGATGAAAGGTTCCCGCGCAGTGGTCGATCAGCTCGTCGCTTCGGCGTCAACGGCCTACGGGATCAACACCGGATTTGGAAAGCTTGCTTCGGTGCGCATTTCGCCGGAGCAAGTGCGGAACCTGCAAGTGAATCTGGTGCGCTCACATTGTTGCGGCGTTGGCGCTCCGCTCGGCGAAACAGAAACTCGAGCCATGATGCTGCTGCGCGCGAATGCACTCGCGAAAGGGTTGAGCGGCGTGCGACCGCTGGTCGTGGAGACCCTGTGCGCAATGCTTAACGCGAGAGTGCATCCGGTGATTCCATCGCAAGGATCGGTCGGCGCTTCCGGCGATCTTGCGCCGCTGGCGCACCTGGCGCACGTTGTTATCGGCGAAGGCCGTGCTACGTATAAAGGTGAACTTCTCGAAGGCGGTGAAGCGATGCGGCGCGCAGGCATTAAGCCCGTCGCGCTGGAAGCAAAAGAAGGGCTTTCGCTGCTGAACGGCACGCAAGGAATGCTTGCGCTTCTGAGCCTCGCGCTTCGCGAGGCTGACATTCTGGTCGATACCGCCGATGTTGCTGCTGCCCTTTCGCTGGATGCGCTGCGCGGAAGTCCTGGCGCGTTTGACGCACGCATCATGCATGCGAGGGCTTACGCGGGAGCGGCGACGACGGCGCGAAATCTGGCGCACCTGAACGAGGGCAGCCAAATCCGCGAGTCGCATCGTTCGGCAGAAAAAGATCCGCGCGTGCAGGATGCGTACAGCGTGCGGTGCACTCCGCAAGTGCATGGAGCGGTCCGCGACTCGCTGGCGCAGGCGCGCGAAATGGCTGCCGTGGAATTGAACAGCGCGACGGACAATCCCCTCGTCTTTGTAAAAGAAGACGGCGGCGGCGACATTGTTAGTGGCGGAAATTTTCACGGGCAGCCGCTGGCGATGGGCGCGGACCAAGTCGCTGTGGCGCTCGCCACGCTCGGCGGCATTTCCGAGCGGCGCATCGAACAGATGACCAATCCCCTGACGAGTATGTTGCCGGCATTTCTGACCCCGGAGCCGGGGCTCAATTCCGGCTTCATGATCGCGCAGGTTACGGCGGCAGCGCTGACCAGCGAGAACAAAGCGTTGGCTGTGCCGCATTCGGTGGACTCGATCTCGACCTCCGGCAACCAGGAAGACTACGTCTCCATGGGCATGAGCGGGGCGCGGCGGCTCGGCCGAATGCTCGAAAATTTGCGACACACGATCGCGATTGAACTGCTTTGCGCTTGCCAGGGGATCGACCTGCTTGCCCCTTTGAAGACCGGAACGCTTGCGACAAAAGCATACGACGCGATTCGAGCGAAGTCGTCCAAGGTCGCGCAGGATCGGCCGCTGTCGCAGGAGATCGAGGCGGTTTCGGACCTGCTGGCCAGCGGAGTCTTCTCCATACTTCTGCGCTGATCCATTCTGTACCTCTTTAAGGGAAGTTAATCCCAATAAATGGTGATCTTGGCTATTCCTGGAGGGCTGCTTGACGCCTCCCAACAACCCAAGGCCGGCTTTGTTGAAATCGCCGGTCTAGCTTGGCGTTTTGCTGACTTCGGGGATGGCCCACGAAGGAGATAACGAGCTCGGCGTTTGGCTCAAGGATACGTAAGCGGAACGCACTCTGGCCGACCATGTCGATGGCTCAGAAGAGGACGGCTTTCACGAAGTTACTTCCATCTCGGGCGTGTGAACTGTGCGAGGCCAGGAGAGGAACTCGTCGAGGGACGAGGCGACTTGCTCGTTGGCTACGGGATCGGTGTGGGCGAAGTAGACAGGCGCGTCTGGAAGACGGGTGTCGTTGGCGGGGGTCCAGTAGAAATTGCCTTCGCCATCCGTGGCGAAGCAGAAGCCTTTGCCCCAGCCTTGGGCTGAAAGGTTGAGCGCATATTTTTGGCTTTCGAGATCAAGAGGCAGGAAGGCTTCGATCCATTCGGCTGGGTTCTGCGGCTCGGCGGGATTTTCTGGGTTGGCGGCCGGGCGTCGGATTTCGAGTTGCTCGGAGAGGATGGTCGCGCGGTCGTCGTAGAGGTCAAGGAGATGTTGTGGGAGGTAAGCGCCGATTCCCTGCTCGACCTGGGCCGGATTGGGATGGATGAGGCGGTTGCGGAAAGAATCGCGCGCCGCCTGGAGTTGCTCTGGAGTTAGGCGATTGCGGAAATGATGCACCAGACGCCGAGCGCCCGCAACCGCAACGAAGACTACGAAGGCGACGACGAGGGGGCCGAAGGCCTCGACAAGAAGCGTCTGCATATTCCAATAATACTTCATGGACACATCGACGAGCTAAAGCAGGAACTCAAAAGAAAATGAAATCGGCAAGTTCAGAGGTGCGGGACGGGCGGCGGTCAAAGAAGTGATTTTGGATCGGTGCTGAAGGGGTTGACGACGATAAGGCCGTCGAAGTCTTGGCCGGACTGCAAATCCTCGGTAAGAAGGAAGCCGCAAGCCGCTGACTTGGCAGCTGCGACTATCAGGCCATCCCAGAACGACAGTTGGTAACGGTCCTGGAACTTCCAAGCGTGCTCTATCAGAACGGTGTCCATGGCAACGGGCCGCCAGGCGAAAAGCTCCCTGGCTGCAGCGCGGGCCGGCTCACGGGCCGAGAGACTCTTCTGACATACCTTTGCGTAAAACTCATGAATGACCTGGAGACTCAGGCGTCCTCGGCGCGTCGTCCATAAGCCAGCGACCCAGGACTGGGCGACTTGTTGCTTCCGCGGATCGGCTAAGTCGACCGCATAGATGAAGACGTTTGTGTCAACGAAGATTGGCCCGGTCATGGGCCTCCTCTCGAGACAGATAGCGACCGTCCGATTTCAGGAAGGGCTTGCGAGCCAGAGCGCGCCGTTTAGCGGCCTCGTACTCGTCGTTTTCTTTCATTCGCTCAATGAGTATGTTCGCCAGGAATCGCGAAACGCTTAAGTCTTGACGGGCGGCTTCGACGCGAGCCCATCGTGCAACAGACTCTTCGAGAGTAAGCGTGACATTTCGGAGTTTTGCTTTCATAACACGATTCTAGTGTTACACGAGATCAGTGTCAATGATCCAAATCATCGACAGGACATTCACTCGCTCTAAAAGAGCATCGGGTGTCGAAGAGCAAAGTTTACTCCAGTGCGGACCGGAGGAAAGAAAGCATGCGGTAGCCGGCGATGTAGCTGAAGGGGGCTAGCTCGAGGGAATAGTGCCCGCAGTGGAGTTCGAGAGAACGCGGGGTGGCGCCGTGTCGGCGTAAGGCGGCTAGCATTTGGCGGCTTAGTTCGGGAAGCATGGTGGGGTCATACTTGCCATATACGAGGAAGGATTTGCGGTCGGCGCCCATGCCGCGCTCGACGTAGGGCATGGGGCTGATGGGGGCCCAGTAGTCGCGGAGTTCATCAACCGTGACGTGGTTCCGGAGTCCTTCCCAGACGTGGTTGGTGGTCATGCCTTGGCTGACGACATCGGCGTAATACGTGGAGAAGTGGAAGAAGCCGCCGGCTTTGATGGCTGGGTCGTGCATCAGGACGATGTAACCGACGGAGGAGCCGAGGCTGGTGCCAAGAATGCCGAGGCGGCTATGGCCTTGTTGCTCGAGCCATCTTAGGCAGCGGCGCGCGTCGTGGACGGCTTGGCGGTTGGCTTGGAGGGTTAGGCCGATGTTGGGGCCGCAGACTTGGTCGGCGCGTTCGTGATCTTTGGCCATGCGGCGGTCGTGGTAGGGCATGCTCATTTTTAGGGCGGTGATTCCGATGCGTTGGAGCCATTCGCAGAGGCCGCGCTGGCCGTGCCATTTGGCGTTCCAGTTGGGGAGAACCAGGACGGCGGGAGGCAATTTGTTGGTGCCGTTGGAGGATGACTTCGCGGGGAAAAGCTGGGCGTACACCTTGTTGTTTTCCGGCCACGGGGATTCTATAGAACTTGTGAACGTTAGAACGTTTTCGTGGTCTAGGGCGTAGTCGGCGGCGGGGGTGGTGGCGAACCAGTCCACGCTGTTTTCGATGGCGTTTTTGGCGTATTGGCGGACATATTCAGCGGGATCGTGGTCGGTGGGGTCACCGCCGATGTGCTCCAGACCCCAATGGAAAGGTTGCACGCGGCGGTTGTCGTCGGTGGTCCAGCGGCGGTGCTCGTAGCGGCGGATTTTGCGTTCAAACCAGTGCATGAGGAAGTCGACAGTTGACAGTTTACAGTCGCCAGTCAGAGAAGCAAAGAACCTGACAAGGATACCGCGGAGGCGCAGAGCTCCCAGAGGAGCGCGGAGAGCACGTGCCGAATTGCAGGCTCGCGGGGGTAAATACCGCCACCTTTCGCCTTTGAGTGGCGCTGGGTGTTAGGGATGGGGCACGGGGAGGGGCGGGGTTTGTTGAGGCGGCTAGATAGGTATGGGAGAGTGTTAAGTGCGGCCGAAAAGCGGCCGACTAAACTGTGGTGATCGTCTTCTTTTTTCTATTTGGGATTGTGATTGGGAGCTTCCTAAATGTGTGTATTACGCGCATTCCGGAAGAATTGTCTATTGTTTCGCCGGGATCACGGTGTCCGCGCTGTGCAACGCCGATCAAGGCTTATGACAATGTACCAGTGTTTGCGTGGCTGTGGTTACGGGGAAAGTGCCGGACTTGCGGGCTGCCTATTTCTCCGATGTATCCGCTCGTAGAGTTGGTGACGGGACTTCTGTTTGTTGGTTGTTTCCTGGAATTTGGGATTACTCAGGCCACGATTAAGTGGTTGTTCTTCATTTGTTTGATCATCATTTTGACGGTGACGGATTTGCGGGTGCGGTTGCTTCCGGACCTGATTACCTGGCCGGGATTTGCGGCTGGAGTTCTTTTCTCAGCGTTTGTGCCGCCGAATGATGGTGTGGCGTTTCTGTTGAGCTTGCGGCTCTTTCACCAGCTTCCTCCGGAGCGGGTTTTGGGCGTAATTGAGGCGCTTTTGGGTGCGGCGTTTGGCAGCTTCTTGCTGTGGGGAGCGGCGGCGCTTTACAAGCTGGTGCGGGGACGCGAAGGGATGGGGCTTGGCGACGTAAAAATGATGCTGATGGTGGGGGCGTTTCTCGGGGTGAGAAATGCGTTTATTACGATTTTGCTGGGAACTCTGCTGGGAAGCGTTTTAGGGGTCGTCGTGATAGCAATGATGTATGCGGGGGGAGCCGGGCGGAGGCTTGCGAAGCGGGCTAGCCGGCGAGGGCTGGGTACCGTGAACCAGATACGGTGGCTGATTGCGACCCAGTATCATCTTCCCTTGGGAACTTTTTTGGGGATTGCGGCGCTGATTGTGATGTTTGTGTTTTCTTCCTTCTCGATTGATCTGGCACCGAGGTTGCGCTGAGGTTCCGTTCGATGCAAGGCCGATTCAGGCTATGACGTTCGCAGCATTCCAAGCCGAGACCACCCAGCATGTCTGGGAAATCGCCGCCGGCGCGGCGGTGGGAATCCTGGCCGTGGTGGGGATCATATTTTTTCTGCTGCGCCGTTTTTTTCAGAGCACACAAGAATCTCAGCGAGCGGACGTAACGATGGCGCCGCCGAGAACGGGAAACCCGTCTGCGTTTATGACCGCGTCGATGCAAGGAGTGATCCGGCAGCTCCGCGACCAGGAAAAGGAGCTGGAAAGGCTGCATAAAATTGAACGAGAGCGCGCGGAAAATACGGAGCGGTTGAGCGAAGAAGTAACGCGGAATATGCCGGCGGGGCTGTTGGTGGTAAATGCGACAGGAATTATTTCTAGCGCGAATCCTGCGGCGGAACAGGTGTTGGGGATTCAAACCCTGGGATTCCGGCGATACAGCGAGGTGCTGGGGGGAAACTCAGAGCTGACGCGGCTGGTGGGGGAATGCTTGACGCAGGGAAGTATTTTCCGGAGAGAACAGGTGGAGCACGAGGCCCCGGGAGGCGAATCGAGGCTGCTGGGGGTGACGATTTCGCCTATTCGGCGCGGGGCGGAAAAGATTAATGGGGCGATTTGTTTGCTCACGGACTTGACGGAACTGGCCGCCTTGCAGCAGCAGATTCAGTTGAAGGAAAGTTTGGCGGCGGTGGGGGAATTGTCCGCGGGAATTGCGCACGAATTCAAGAATGCGCTGGCGACGATTTCCGGTTATGCGCAGATGATTAGCGCGGAAGCTGGCGTTGGCGAATTGGCGGAGTCGGCGGAGAGGATTCTGGAACAGACACGGAACATTACCCACGTCGTCACAGAGTTTTTGAAGTATGCGCGGCCTTTGGAGATTACGAGCGAGCCGGTGGCGCTCGAGGGAGTTGTGGAGCGCGTCGTGTCGGAGGTGGCGGAGGCCATGCCGCAAGTGAGGATTCGGTTTGAGGGGCCGATGGGAAGCGTCGCGGGAGATGAAGGATTGCTGCGGCAAGCGTTTTTGAATCTTGCGCGGAATGCGGCGGAAGCGAGTGTGTCAGCGGCAAACGGCGGGCGGGTGCTACTGCGCGGAGAAGTGGTGCGCCACGAGGAAACTTACACACAGCGGATCACTATTTTCGACAACGGTGCGGGGATTGCGGCTGCAACGATGCCGAAACTTTTCCGGCCATTTTTCACGACAAAGGCGAAGGGTACGGGACTGGGGCTGGCGGTGGTGCAGAAGATCATCGTGCAGCATGGTGGGCGAGTGGAGGCGCGGAATCGGACGGAGGGCGGGGCGGCCTTTATAGTTACGCTACCCGCGTGCCGAAGCGTCCCGGAAGCGGTAGAATTGAAGAAGGACAGCATCTAAGTAGACGGCTGGGGAATCCAGCTCGCCCCCAGAGAGGCGGTTTTCTATGAGTGCCAAAAATTGGTTAGCGGCTTCGGTGATCGTGGCAGGTTTGAGTCTGGCGGCGCTGCCTGTGCTGGCGCAACAGCAGGAGGGGCAGCAGCAGTCGGGCGATCCGGTGGCAGACGCGGCGCGCAGATCGCGAGAGAAGCAGAAGACTGCGCCGAAACCGAAAAAAGTCTATACGGACGATGACGTAAAGCCTGCGGCTCCTTCCAGCGAAACGGGAGCCGCAGCGGCGGCTGGAGGCGCGCAAGCTACGCCGGCTAACGGACAGGGCGCGGCGGCTAGTACGGGCACGGTCAAGGACGACGCGGAAACCACTTGGCGGAAGCGGTTCGCGGATCAGCATGGCAAGATTGCGGCGGCGGAAAAAGAACTAGACATCTTGCAGCGGGAAGACAATAAGGCGCAGGTGCAATACTACAATGACCCGCAAAAAGCAATGATGGAACAAAACACGCGCAAAGATATCAACGAGAAAAATGCCAAGATCGATCAGAAGAAGCAGGAGATCGCTAACCTGAAGCAGCAGCTCGATGATATGGAAGTTGAGTTGCGGAAGTCTGGTGGCGACCCCGGCTGGGCTAGGTAGTCGATTCGACATTGGAAATTGGAAACTCGAGACTCGAAATACGAGACTCGAAATACGAAACTCGAAACTCGAAATACGGCGTTTGAAATGCGAATTTCGAGTTTCGTATTTCGAGTCTCGTCCTAGCTGGTTACTTCCCTTCTCTACACATCCGCTGTGCGTTCCCGCCGGGATGCTCCTTGATTCGTGGTAGAAACAAGAGAGATGGAACCTCTTCTACTTGTTGAAGATAAGAACGAGCTGCGCGCCATGCTAAAGAAGGCATTGGAGCGCGCGGGCTATGCCGTGGACGAAGCTCCTGACGGAACCACGGCCATTCAAAAGGTGCGCGCGCGGCGCTACCTGATGGTGATTACGGATTTGAAGATGCCGGGGGCGTCGGGGCTCGACGTTTTGCGCGAATCGAAACTGGCGGATGCGACGATTCCCGTGTTGCTGTTGACGGCGTTTGGGTCGGTCGAGGAAGCGGTGTCGGCGATGAAGGAAGGGGCGTTTGACTTTCTTCAGAAGCCGGTGGACCTGGACCACTTGAAATTGCTGGTGCAACGAGCCACGCGACAACAGGAGATGCAGCGAGAAAATTTGCTGCTGCGCGAGGAGTACACGGCGCGGTATGGATTTCCGCGCATTGTGGGCGAGCACGCGGCGATTCGGGAGATTAGCCAGCAAATTCAACGGGTGTCCGCGACGGATTCGACCGTTTTGCTTTTGGGAGAGAGCGGGACGGGCAAAGAATTGTTTGCGCGGGCGGTGCATCATCTTTCGCAGCGGCGCGAGCAGCCGTTCGTGGCATTGAACTGCGCGGCGATTCCGGAAGGCCTGGTGGAGAACGAGCTTTTTGGGCATGAGCGCGGCGCGTTTACGGGGGCGGGCGCGCGCAAAGTGGGCAAGTTGGATTTGGCGCATCGCGGGACGCTGTTTCTGGACGAAATTGGCGAGCTGCCGCTGGCGATTCAGGCGAAGCTTTTGCGGGTGTTGGAAGAGCGGCGATTCGATCGCGTCGGAGGCACACAGACGGTCGAAGTGGATGTGCGCATCGTAGTGGCTACGAATCGTAACTTGCAGAAGTTGGCGGAGGAGAAGCTGTTTCGCGAGGATCTCTACTTTCGTATTTCGGCTGTGCCTCTTACGATTCCTCCTTTGCGCGAGCGCGGGAACGATGTGCTCTTGCTGGCGGGACATTTTTTGGAGAAATTCAGCCGGGAATTTAAGAAGCCCGGGTTGGAACTTTCTGAAGAAGCGAAGGAGCGGTTGCTGCACTATCGCTGGCCCGGGAACGTGCGCGAACTGCAGAACACGATGGAACGGGCCGTTATCCTCACGGATGGTCTCAGCATTACGGCTGATGGCTTGCAGCTTCCTGCCACAAAACCCGACACGGATAGCTTGCCGGCGGGAATGTTGCCGGCACAATTCAGCTGGGAAGGAAGCCTTGAAGAAGTAACGGGGCGGGCGGTGAGCCACATCGAGCGCGTATTGCTCGAGAGCACTTTGCGCGAGTGCAAGTGGAACAAGACGCGGGCATCGGAGAAATTGGGAGTGTCGCCGAAGACCTTGCTGGCGAAATTGCGCAGCGCCGGACTGGAAGAATGAGGGACTAGCGCCAGACGTATAGTTAACATGAGCGGGGCCCTCCCCCCTGGGGTTTTTGCATAAGTGTTCATTCTAAAGACACTTAAAGTGGTTTGTTTTGATACACTTTTACAAGTGTTGATTCTAAATAACTTGATGGCACTATTTTGCACCAAAATTGTGCAAAACCGGGATTGGGTATCACAAGTATTGGATACAAAGGACATGGGTGTGCTGGCAGAGTCTACCAAGGCAAAAACGCCGGCAAGATGCACGGCGTTACCAGGAAAAACCCACAAGATTACCTAGTCAATACTGTACGCTAGGAATCACTTTTTGTCAAGAGGAAAATCGAGAGTTGAAAAAGCGGTTTCACAGCAACAAATAGGGCCTTTACACTGCGTTTATTGGAGTGCAGTACTTGACCATAAAACTCACGCCCGAACAAGAACAGGCGATTCAGAAGGCCATTAAGAGCGGAGTTGTGCGGTCGGTGGACGAGTTCATCGACACGGCTATTGCATTGCTTCCCCAGGGCAAGGATCAGACCGATATTTCTCGGCAGGCAGCTGTCCGCGGCATGGAAGAGTTCGGCGAAAAATATCATCTCAGCTTGGGAGAACCCGTTACCCGCAAGTTGTTGCATGAAGGCCACCGCTACTGATGGCAGAGTTTGTCCTCGACGCATCCGTTGCATTTTCCTGGTGCTTTCCGGGCGATCCGACGGAGGATACGCCCTACAGCCGCCGCATCGGTCCAAAGCCCCACACCACAAGAAAAAAGCCAAAGGGGCATGGACGGTGAGACACCAGACGTTGCGTCACATCGAGAGCCTCCGGAAAGGGCAGCCTATCCATCTGCAAGACGTGTATTCGTACATCTATGCGCGGTTCCAAACAGAATGTGACGACCTTGGCTGCATGGGAAAGCAGCGGACGGAACCGAAATGGCAGAACCAGGTTAGGCAGGGATTCCACCTTGCGGAGTATCGAGGCTTAATTAAGCACGTCGGCCGACCGAAATCCGGCGAGTGGCAACGAATCTGACAGCAGATTTGCGGGGTGGGACGGCCTCGGATAGCTCGGAGAGGACGACCGGGGCGCGATCGGGGAATTCCGCTACGATGCGCACGCTGCCGCCCATGGCCTTGACGGTTTTTCGGAGCGTTGAGAGCAACAGGTCGCTGCGCTTTTCGAGTCGTGAGACGCTGTCCTGGGTGATTCCAAGAGTCTTGGCAAGGCGAGCCTGAGTGAGTTTGCGGGCCTTGCGAAGGTCGCGCAAGCTCAATTCCTCGGCGATTATTTCAGCCGCCCGGTCCTCGACTTTCTTGCGCTGGGCGGGGCTCAGTTTTCGAATTATTTCATTGATGTTGACAGGCATAGCTAAATTCTCCTTCGGAGGCGGGCAAGATGGGCGTCGAAGCGCTCATCGGCCTTCCTTATCAGTTCCCGGTAGAAGCGCTTCTCGCTCCCGCCGGATTTATCTCCGGCTACGAGTAGAATCGCCTTCCGCCTGGGATCAAAAGCGAAAGCCACCCGCCATTCCCCATCCGCCGCGCTGAATCGCAATTCCTTCATATTGGCATGGCGCGAGCCTTTGAGAGTGTCAACGCGGGGTCGGCCTAGCTGTGGCCCAAACTCCTGCAGAACGCGGGCCAAGGCGAGAACCTCAGTGCGGACATTCTGGTCGAGGGCGTCGAATTCCGGTTGGAATTCGTCGGCGATCTCCACGGCCCATTTCACTGGCATAGTATGACATCTGCACCATATGTAGTCAAGTCCATGTCAATTATGTTATGGCGCTGGAGGCTCTGGAAGAGGTTTGTGCGTGGGAGCGAGTGTTTTCTTAACACAGAGAGCACAGAGAACACGGAGAAGTCAGTGCGACGGGCGAACGGCGGTGTGGAGAGCGACTGTGCCGAAGGTCCAGACTTTGAAATCTACCGAATCGTAGCCTACGGCGGACATTAGAGAGGCAAGCTCGGGCGGGCGGAAGAAGCGCGCTACGGATTTGGGAAGATAGGTGTAGGCGGCGGAATCGCCTGAGATGAGGCCGCCGATGCGTGGCAGGACGTTTCTGTAGTACCAACGGAACACTTTCCCTACAAAATCATCGGGCGGTTCGGTGAACTCGAGAATGGCGAGCGTGCCGCCGGGCT
>Ga0185299_10001551_pt1 | contig 42922 bp, 40 predicted proteins | sample PaiPotPPA55metaG_FD_128002 | JGI IMG/M metagenome (GOLD analysis project Ga0185299, IMG submission 128002) | Iron sulfur acid spring bacterial and archeal communities from Banff, Canada, to study Microbial Dark Matter (Phase II) - Paint Pots PPA... ... | reverse complement strand
TTGCTTGGCCTTAGCCCTTTTTGGGCCGTTGTTTTGGCTCACCTCTTCGGTGTGTGCCGAGGTTGGTATAATCATATTGTCAGGTTGCTGTCTATCCAGCAGCCTGGCAATACCCATGGCATCTACCTGATGGGCTACTGCGCGCGTGTCCGCGTCTTTCACGGATCAACCGTGGACCCGCGGACGAGCGGGCGTGTCCTCCGAAGCCTTGGCGAAGGAGGGAGCTCGTCCCTACCGCTCAGCCCAGGGACCCACCAATCACCAATCACTAGTCACCAATCACAACGGACGAGCATGCGCTCGTCCGTCCCCCTACCCCACAACCACCTGCAACTTCCTCCGGGCGATCTCAAACTCCACCGGGGTCGTACCAACAACATCGCCATCCAGTTCCACGGGAACCGGGCGATCACTCGATACCCGGACCGATCGCGTCTGGCGGTATTCGATATCGGGCAGGTCGGTGTGGTTTCCGATCAACACGCCCTGCAAATATCGAAAAATATCAAGATAGCTTTGATGCTTAAAAATCAGCACATCTAGCAAACCATCGTCATTTCGCGCTTCCCGGAAAAGGGAGAAAGGTCCTCCATAGAAACGACCATTCCCGATCAAAATGAAACACCCCGTGCTTTCGGCGCCGTCTTCAAAGTGGACCTCAAGCATCGGCGCAGGCCGGCCGATCACCTGGGCTGCCGCTAATAAATAGCTCACCGGACCGATGGTTTTACGCATCTGCAAATCGGTTGCTTGAACCGTTAAGGCATCCAACCCGACCCCGGCTAATTGGACAAAATAAGTCTGGTTGGCCAGTGCCAGATCCACTGTTTTCGGTTGCCCGTGTTGAATAATTTCCCAACATTTCTTGAGCTGCGAGGATCGGATACCGAGCTCATAGGCAAAGACGTTCATGGTGCCGATCGGCAATACACTGAGCAATACATCGGCGTCGCCGATGCCATTGATTACCCCGTTCACCGTACCGTCACCGCCAGCCGCAACAATGTGATCGTAGCCTCGGTTTACCGCCGTAACGGCAAGCTCGTTCACCGATTCTGCGCCGGTCGAAGCAAAAATTGGGGTGTCTCCCGCCAGATTTTGGAGCTCTTCCCGGAGAGAATTGGCTTTTTCTCCTCGGGCAGCCGGGTTGAAAATTATACACAGCTTCCGCTTGTTCATTGGTACCGTTGCATTTAATTATAGCGGCTTGGCGGCTGTGAGTCGTTTGAAACGTGTTACCCGGGTTGCTCTGTTCCTGGTATTGGGAGTAATCGGCTGCTTCGGCATCGCATTACTCGCGGTCAACCTTTATATCCAATCACCAGGGATCCAGCGGGAGTTACGGGAATCCGTTAGCGAAAGCTTAGATCTCCCGATCGACGTTTTTCGGATTACCTTTACGCCTTGGGGCGGGTTGAACCTCGAATCCGTCACGATCGGCAAACCTGGCACCTCTTCGCCGGTGTTGCAGGCTCAAAATCTTAAGGTCCGCTGCGATTACGACGCGTTTTTCCGGCACAAGATCATTATCCGCGAGATTCTGCTCCGGCGGGTTGATATCACCATCCCAATGGCACCCCAGAACGGCACCGCAGTCGTTCAGGATAAGAAAACCCCACGCTCTTCCTCGCATCCTTCCCAACCGATTACGACCCGGCAAGCAGCCGAATTCGCGGCGGCTTCACCCTCGCCTACGGCCACCGCCCCTACGTTGGGCGACACACTCAGCCGCCGGTTCTGGGTAGAAATCCAAAAGTTCAAGCTTAAGGATGCCTCGATCACCGTTATCCAACCGGACGGTTCCAGCGTCGCTCTGGTGCACGGACTTGATTGTATTTTAAATTTTCGGCACGGCGATTATCTCGGCCGCGCTCATGCCGACAGCGCCACTGTCGCGGACGCGGTCCAAATCGATGACATTGGCGCCCCCGTAAAATTTGAGGCCGGCGTACTCACACTAGATGAGATCAGCGCCAGTGTATCCGGTGGAGAACTGACCGGCTTGCTCACCGTCGATTTTAGTAAACCGGACATTCAATACCACTTGGAACTACACGCGCTGGGGATCGATTTGAACGAGGTCACCAGCCGCACCAGCAACTTTTTGGATCGCGCCCATGGCAGCCTGGAAGGATCCTTTGAACTGACTGGGAGCGCGCGTGATCCCTCTAAACTCTCAGGACTCGGCACCCTGGAGATTAAGTCGGCGTACCTGGATCAGTATCCACTAATGCAAGAGATTGGTCGCTGGACCCAAATCGACGAGCTACAACGGCTGAATCTCGAGCGAGCAGTTTCAAGTTTCCGAGTGGTCGGCCCCAATATCCAAGTCGATTCGATCCGCCTGGTTTCGAAGAATTGCCAGATCACGTTAAACGGCCAGGTGGACGACGCCCACCGGCTGGCTCTGGATGGCCGCTTAACCGTTAGCCAATTCCTCAGCCAAAAAATCCCAAACGAGCTCGAGGATAACTTTCACCCCGCAACCGACGGACGCAGTCGTTACCTCGATTTTCAGGTGTCCGGTTCCCTGCTCCGCCCCGAAAGCAACCTCTTCGAAAAAATTATCGGCGACCGGCGAAAACTCTGGCAACGCCTCCTACACGGAAGTCGCGCGACGCCCAGCGAAGCGCCGGCGTCGGAATGACGCGCGGAGCGAATAGCGAATAGCGAATAGCGAATAGCCAATAGCCAATAGCCGATAGCCGATAGCCGATAGCCAATAGCCAATAGCCAATAGCCAATAGCCGATAGGGAGACGATTCCGTCTCTTACTGATCACTGATTACTTGCGGGCCACCTCTCAAACGCCACCACCTTGTTCAATGCGTATCATCTCCGGCACAGCTGGCGGTATTCCTCTCCGGATTCCGAGCCACGATGTTCGGCCAACCATGGAGATGGTCCGGGGAGCGATCTTTTCCGCGCTGGGTGAACGAATCGCAGGTGCGCGCGTGCTCGATCTGTTTTCTGGTAGCGGCGCTTTTGGCATCGAGGCGCTAAGCCGGGGTGCAGCCACGGCTATCTTTGTGGACAATCACCCGAAAGCGATCGCCGCGATCAAAGCCAACCTCGAAAAAACTCGTCTCCAAGCCGGGGTCATCCGTTCCGATGTGCTCCGTTTCCTCGAGCGAGTCGACCAAACGTTTGATCTCGTCTTCGCCGACCCCCCATACTCGAAACGCCCTGGAGACACCGATCACGCAACTCAACTCATCACATCCCCCGCTCTCGTAAAGCGGCTGGCGGCCGACGCCCTCCTAGTCCTGGAAAAAACCTCCGGTGACCTCCCCCTCGAGCCTAACGGCTGGACCATAATCCGCGACAAAAAATACGGATCCACCCAAGTCCTATTCCTAAGCCATTCAACCACGAATGAACGCGAATAAACACGAAGAGTACTCGGAGAGAAAGACTTCTAACCACAGATGGACTCAGATTGACGCAGATAGGCAACTGGCAGCAAATCATCGTGGCGGGTGGTGCGTGTGGCGTGGCGGTCGTACCTGGCGAATTATTTGGTCGGCCATCACAAGGCGCGAAGCGCAGCCGATTTAAGCCGCGAAGCGGCGACTCATGATAGCCTAGGGCGTAGCCCTAGGTATACGAACATTGGAGCGTCACGCGCTGAAGGCGCGTCTCAATTCCATTCCATCAGCACAGCCCATGCAAACGGGACGGTTGGGCAAAACAATGCAACCCGCTCTCCCGCGCCTTCAGCGCTTGATCCTTTCTAACTCCAATACCTAGGGCTACGCCCTAGGCTATCTTGAACCGCCGCTTCGCGGCTCAAATCGGCTGCGCTTCGCGCCTTGCAGCCCCGGACCGCCACGCGCCACGGGCCTCGCGATCCCACCCGCGACCGTCGATCTCCTGGCAGAGACCTATCTGCGTCCATCTGTGTCCATCTGTGGTTAAAGTCTCTCTTAGGATATTCGCGTCTATTCGCAGCTTGTCGCGCCGTAGGCTTTGCGACGGCGGGTGCATTCGCGGTTAAAAATTCCGATTCCTTTGCTTCCATTCGCGGGTAGAATGCCAGTCCTTCTTGGTTCGCCTCGGGATGTTGCTATTTCTTTATAATCTCCTGCTGCCGCTTTTCTTGGTGGTCACATTCCCGGTTTATCTCCGCCGGATGATTAAGCGGGGTGGGTACGCCCGGAATTTCCTGCAACGGTTCGGCTTCTTTTCTCACCGGTTACGGTCCGATCTCGGCCAGGGCGATTGGACCTGGGTACGCGCGGTCAGCGTCGGCGAAGTATTGGTCGCCATCCGCTTGATCGAAGAAATCCGGCAACAAGACCCTACCTTCCGCGCCGTTATCTCGACCACTACCTCCACCGGTTATCAGCTCGCGCTGGACCGGGTGCCGGCCTGGACCCGAGTCATTTACAGCCCGATCGATTTCTATCCCGTTTTACTCACCATCTGGCGATTGATCCGCCCACGCGCCGTGATCCTGATCGATTCCGATCTTTGGCCCAGTTTTTTGGCGATCGCGCACCGTCACCAAACCCCGGTTTTCCTGGCGAACGCCCGGTTATCGCCCAGATCCGAAGCGCGATATCTACGGTCTCAACGGTTTGCTAAACCCCTTTTCTGGGATCGCTTAACCGCGGTCCTAATCCAGGATCCGCACGATGCCCAGCGCTGGACCCGACTCGGTCTAAGTCCAGACCAAGTCATCCTGACCGGCAGCGTCAAATACGACACCGCTGATATCCAACCAAATCTCCGGTTCGTTGACTGGTTAAAGGACCAGGGGATCGACGCCACCCGGCCATGCTTACTCGGGGGTAGCCTTCATTCCGGTGAAGAAGAACTTTTGGTTAAGGTCTTCCGCGATCTGCGGGCGAAGTTCTCCGATCTTTTCCTGATCTTGGTACCGCGTCACTTCGAACGAACCCCTGAGGTTGAAAAAATCCTGCAAGACCAATCGATCCCCTATACCCGGCGGTCGCAACCAGACTTCAGCGGCACCCCGTCGGTCCTAATCGTCGACTCAACTGGTGAACTGAATGATTGGTACCAGACGGCTACGGTTGTGGTGATGGGAAAAAGCTTTCTCGGGATCGGAGGCCAGAATCCGGTCGAACCATTGCTCGCACGTAAACCCGTCATTTGCGGCCCACATATGGAGAATTTTAAGTTCTTAGTAGAAGAACTAGTCAGAGAAAAAGGGATTCTCCAACTCGCGGATGACTCGGCTCTTGAGCCCGCCATCGAACACCTCCTGACCACGCCAAAAGCCGCGTCCGAGCTGGTCGCTAACTCTGACCGGGTTCTGGCTCAACATCGCGGAGCAGCCGCACGGGCCGCCGCTTTTATTCTTCGGAACATTTCTCGGACGGGATAGCCGACGGGCTTCGTTTCTCGCCGGGGGATTAGTAATCAGTAATCAGTTTAACGCGGAGGCCGTGTCTCTCTGTCATTGGCTATCGGCTATTGGCTATCTGCTATTCGGTCCTTCCGTTCACGCTCGTTCCCGGCGATCACGGCGATTTCGCTCGTTATTTCACTTGCACACTCCGCGCTTAGTGCCACCGTAACGGCTCTCTTTTTTAAGGAGACCCTATCGTCCAGTGGCCTAGGACACTCCCCTTTCACGGGAGTAACACGGGTTCGAATCCCGTTAGGGTCGCCAAACCCGTAAGTTCCTACCCACTTCCAGACAAGTCCTAGGTTCGGTCAGAGGAAATCTCCTGGCTCTCTGTATCGTTTAGGTTCAAAACGTCTGGGGAGCGACCTATTCAAGCGACCGGAACGGAAGAGCGCCTCTCAAGATTCAGGATCGGAGAAGAATCGTCCAAGCTCGTCTGGATCCCTCCGCGTCTCAACACACCCACTCGCCTTTCACTACACGGACGAGCGGAAGCTCGTCCCTACCGCAAGCAGTTTCGGTCCACGTCGGCAAGTTCAGGGCGAGACAATCGATCGTAGAGAAGCTGATGAAATCTGCTAAGAATAGCTACAATCCCCCGAAAAATGTCCGATTCCCCCTCTAAGACCAACGGCTCCCGCTGGCTAAAACGCGAACAGGAGATGACCCGGCGGCGTTTTATCGCCGGAGTTTCTGCTTCCACGGCAGCGGCAACGATTTTGCCCGGCAACCTGCTTTCTGCCTGGGCAGACACACCGGCACTGCCGAATAACCCGGTGTCGCTCAACATCATTGACGTGGCCGGTAACCTACAGCTGACCAAACCAAGCATTGAGAATTATCGCAAGGCGAATCCTAAGCTCGTTAACCAAATTCATTACAACCAGGCGCCTGCCCCTGAGCTGCCCAGTAAGATTAAGGCGCAACAGAATGCCGGGCGTCTTGACATTGATCTAGTTCTCACTGGGTTAGATGGACTTGCCGCCGGTATCGACCAGGACCTGTGGTTACGGTTGATGCCTGATGATCAGGATAAATTTCCAAACCTGGAGGAAAATTATTTACCTCCGGCTCGGGACTTGTACGCGCTGGGGAAAGGCTACGGTATCACGATCACGTATTATCCTTCGGGTCCCCTGCTAGAGTACGCACCGGAACGGGTGAAAGATCCACCGACGAGCACGGATGAACTACTCGCCTGGTGTAAAGCACATCCGGGACGGTTCATGTATGCTAGGCCGGCGAATTCCGGTCCGGGACGAACTCTTTTGATGGGGTTACCCTACCTTCTCGGGGATAACAACCCGAAAGACCCGGTTGCGGGTTGGGACAAGACCTGGTCCTTCCTGAAAGAATTGAATAAGTATGTCGAGTATTATCCTTCCGGAACTACCGCGACGATGAAGGAATTTGGCGAGGGGTCGCGCGACCTGATCGCCACTACGACTGGTTGGGACATTAATCCCCGCGTTCTTGGCATCGTTCCGAAATCGGCCCAGGTGACAGCGCTAAAAGAGTTTCATTGGGTTACCGATGGGCATTATATGGTGATTCCGAAAGGAATCGCGCAGGAGAAACTAGCGGTTCTGCTGGATTTGATGGCTTTCTTACTGCGACCAGACCAGCAAGCCACGACCTATGACGACGGATATTTTTACCCAGGTCCAGCGGTCAAAGATGTCCCGCTTTCAATGGCGCCTGAGCACAGCCAGCAAGTGATAAAGGAATTCGGCCGGCCAGAGTACGACAGTTTGATTGCCGAGCATCCAAAAGAAACTCCGCTTGAGGCGAAAGCAATGGTAACCGCTTTCCACCGCTGGGATGAAGACATCGGAGCAGCCAAATTGCGGTGAGTACACCAACATCGTCTTCCCCGCTTTCGCCAAGTTTTAGCGGCGCAATGGAACGGGATAAGCCGTCTGTGGGCGGGCAGCCTCAATCTTTTCAGCAGTTGCGTCTCGACCGGGTGAGCCGAAGTTTCGGTAGTAGCATTGCCTTGGCCGAGTTAGAGCTAACGATTCAGGCAGGTGAGTTTATCGCTTTACTGGGCCCGTCTGGCTGCGGCAAATCGACCGCGCTGAATTGCCTGGCGGGCTTGTTGCCGTTGACCGGTGGAAGCATTTGGCTGGACCAGCAGCGGATTGATCAATTGCCTCCCGAACGGCGCGGTTTCGGTATGGTTTTCCAGAATTACGCCCTGTTTCCGCACTTGACGGTGCGTCGGAATGTTGCCTTTGGCCTCGTGATGCGGGGAGTTGCAAAAAAGGATATCCGCGCCCGAGTAGGTGCTGCCTTGGAGCTGGTGCAATTGCAAGCGCACGCAGATAAGTTACCGGGCCGGCTTTCGGGCGGCCAACAACAACGGGTCGCGATCGCCCGCGCCATCGTGATAGAGCCGCCACTCATTCTGATGGACGAGCCCCTATCTAATCTCGACGCCAAATTACGTCTGGAGATGCGCGCCGAGATTAAGCGTATCCACCGTGATTTGCAGCGCACCACCATCTATGTCACGCACGACCAGGATGAGGCTTTGTCACTAGCCGACCGAATAGTGGTGATGAACGAGGGGCGGACTCTGCAGATCGATGCACCGGAGGAGCTCTATACTAGACCCGCGAATCTCAAGGTCGCACGGTTTATGGGCTATCGAAACCTGCTCCCTCTTGATATTGAGCGGGTTAAAGAGAATCGAGTTTTCCTGGCCGAATCTGGTATTCGGCTCGAAGGCGTTGCGCAGGAGCCGCTGGCAACCGGCCGTGCCATTGCTTCTATCCGACCTGATGACATTCAGGTGGACGCGCCCGAGACGAGCCAAGGGTCAGTCGACGTAGGAAACGTATTGCTGGGTCAGGTGGAGATCGTTGAGTATTGCGGACGCGATTATCTGGTCGAGGTTCTGACGTCTTCAGGGCTTCTACTGCACGTACGAACCCAGAAACGCGTGGTCGCAGGCGAGAAGCTGCGTTTGGCGATACCGGCTGAGCGCGTGCTCGTTTTTCCTCCCGAATGACCAACGCGTCCAACGTCGCAAAACCCGGAAGAGCGGGAGCTCTTCCCTACCGCGGAACGGTGAATCGTCACGATCCGATCGCGCTGCTGGTAACCCCAGCTCTGATCCTGATCGTGGCGCTCTTTCTGTGTCCGTTCTTATTCGGCCTCGTGCTCTCGTTGTCGACACACGAGGGCGCCAGCTTCGCGAACTACGTAAAGTTCTTCTCAACGGCTTTTCAGCGACAGACGATCTGGACCACACTGTGGCTATCATTGCCGGCCACATTGATCAACGTCGGGTTAGCCTTGCCGATTGCGTTTGTTACCCGGCGGCATCGGTTCCAGCGGACATTGACAACCGTCCTGGTAGTCCCAATCACGCTGGGAACGGTACTTATCGCTGAGGGTCTTCTGCTCTACCTCGGGCCACAAGGATGGCTAAGCCGATCCTTGTTATGGCTGCATTTGTCGACGTCCCCGGTCCACTTGACTCACAATTATTGGGGAGTGTTTCTATCACTCGTTGTTAGCGGGTTTCCCTTCGCCTATCTTCTACTACTGAGTTACCTGACCGGAATCGATCCGGCTCTGCCGCAGGCCGCCGCTACCCTCGGAGCGAGTCCTCGGAAACAATTTATTCATGTTTACCTACCGTTGCTCATCCCCGGATTAGCCATCGCGTTTTGCCTTTCCTTTGTGCAGGCCTTTTCCGTGTTCCCGTCTGCGGTCTTGCTAGGGGCACCTGCTGGCCCTACTCGGGTGATTTCGATCGCGGCCTATCAGGCTGCATTTGAGGACTACGATTATTCTACGGCTTCGGCGATTGCCATAATCATGGCGAGTGTGCAGCTCATAGTGGTCGTGTTAGTTCTCGGTGTCCGCGGTCTGTTTTATCGGGGACCGACCGGAGGCGCAAAAGGTTGAGGTGTTATGACGAATCACCAATCACCAATCACCCATTCGACGCGCTTTCAGCTTGCTCAGGGCAGGCCTCTCACCTCTCACCTCTCACTTTTCACATCTCGCCTCCCCAGCTTGTTAGTCTGGGTTGCGATCGGCTTTTTTGTTCTCAATGTTCTCGCCCTGATCGCTGCGGTGCTGGTTGATTCTTTTGCTACCAGCTGGCTCGGTACGTGGTTACCGAGCGGTTTCACTTTCCGATGGTATTCGACAGCGTGGACCGAATTCCAACTCGATAGTGTCCTGACGGTTACCATCGAAGTCGTCTTCGCGGTGGTAGCGATTTCACTTCTGCTCGGTGTTCCCGCCGCTTACGCTTTGGCGCGCCGAAATTTCCGGTTTAAACGGGTCGTCCTTCTGATTTTTGTTTTACCTTTACTAGTTCCCCCCATGACCTACGGGATCCCGCTGGCGACCTTGCTCTACAGCTTGCACCTGGGCGGTACGATTACTGGTGTCATTCTGGGCAACCTCGTACCCGCTGTGCCCTTCGTTATCTTGGTAATGACACCGTTTATTGAACAGATCGATCCGAAATTAGAAGCTGCGGCCCGGGTTTTGGGTGCGGGGACAGTGCGGCTTTTTGTGCACATTCTTGTGCCTCTGCTTGCGCCCGGTATCCTGGCTGCCGGTCTCTTGGTTCTAGTACGCACGATCGGTATGTTCGAACTGACCTTTTTGACCGCGGGTCCGGATAGTCAGACCCTGGTTGTCGCCTTGTATTACACAGTGTTCGCCGCTGGCGTTCGAGCCGGCCAATCGATCGATGCCATGGCGGTTATCTATATGGTGACTGCCCTGATCCCGCTGGTGATCGCTCTGCGCGTTGTCGATCCAACCCAGTTGGTAACGCGGGTGAGAAGTGAGAAGTGAGAAGTGAGAAGTGATTGGTGATTAGTGATTGGTGATTAGTGATTGGTGATCCGACTTCCGCCGCCGTCCCTCACACCCAGAACTATGGCGGACAGGTCGGTGATTGGACGGATCGTTGAGCGCGACCGTTCGGCTGAGCTCAGGGCTTCGGCAAGCTCAGTCGAGGCGTCGAAGCCTTCCGGCGAAGGGCCGATATTAGGCTTTCAAAACCTCCCCTGCTTCAATAAGATCCGTAGTCCATGGCGCAGAACGACATATTGATTGTCGGCGCTGGGCCCTCCGGACTGTTCGCTGCTATCGAGCTCGCCCGCCACGGCCTTGGGGTGCGCCTCATCGAGAAGGAGCTACAACGGCACCAGCAGGCGCGCGCCACGGCGATCCAACCGGGCACGCTGGAGATTCTGGATTCCGTCGGTCTGCTTTCGCCGTTCCTTGAGGCGTCCGAGCACGTTCGACGCACACGCTGGTATGGCGCGGACCTGTCCGAGCTTCGTCACGCGACCACCGAGGGCATCGACTGTCGCTATGAGTTCATGTGCAGCTTGCCGCAGTACGAAACCGAGCGAATCCTCGAGGCCCAGCTCGCGTCGCTCGGCGGCGCAATCGAGCGCGGGATCACGGCGACGAAGTTGGAACTGGATGCCAACGGCGTCCTAGCCGAGCTCGTGCACAGAGACGGCGCCGTCGAGACGGTCCACCCTAATATTGTCATCGGCGCGGGTGGAGCGCACAGCGTCACGCGCGACTCGATGGGTCAGCCGCTCGAGGGCGCCACCTACCAGGGCCACTTCCTCGTCGCCGACATCGCGATGCAGGTACCTTTCCCACGCGATGAGACCGGTTTCGTGTTCGGTCCGGCTGGCTTGCTGCTGCTGTCGCCGCTGCCGGGCGGGCGCTGGCTCAGTTTCCAAGACCTCGAGGACACAGTGGAGACGGTATCCGCCGAGGATGTCGTCTCCCGCATCGAGGCACGGCTTGGCGGCAGATCGCGGCCCAACGAAGTGGCATGGTTCTCGCCTTTTCGGATGCATCGGCGGATCGTCTCGCGCTTGGCGGACGGCCGGCGGTTCCTGATCGGCGACGCGGCTCATCTCTCGAGCCCATTTGGCGGGGAAGGGCTCAACTCAGGGCTGCACGACGGCTACGACCTCGCCTGGAAGCTGGCGCTCGTCTTGCACGGCCATGGACGCCGGTCCTTGCTCGACGACTATGCGGTGGAACGCAAGATCGCGGACCGGCACGTCTTAGAGGTTTCGGACGAGGTCCACCGTGCGGTGATGGGCATCGCGGACACCGCCCGGCAAGGCGTTGAGGTGCCTGCCGAAGCCGTCGACCCGGTGGCGGTGGCGCTGCAGCGCAACGCGCACGCCATGATCGATGTCGACTACGCGGGGAGCCCACTTGTGGCCGATTACGCGGAAAACGGAGCCCACCTTGCCGAGCCGCATCCCGGGCAGCGCTACCCAGACTGGACGCGGTTTGGCGGGACGTCGCACCACGTGCTTGTTTTTGGGCCCGCCACCGACGCCGAGGGGCTTGCGGGGTTGGGCCGCCGCTGGGCCAAATGCGCGAAGATCTCGCACAATCCCGATGTCAATCCCGTCCGCGCCGGCGTCCCAACGGGCGGCGTCGTTCTGATCCGCCCCGATGGCCACATCGGCTTCCGGTTCCCGTCGGCCGACATTGGAGCACTCGCGGCACTCGACCGCCACCTTTCTTCGTATCTGATTCCGGACCCGACGGCAGGTCAGATCGCGACGGCATAACGGATCCTGCCTAAAAGACGGAATAGCCGCAAAAGATCGCAAAGAACGCAAAAAAGGCCGATCCTAAATAGGTTCGAGAAATCGGCGATCCGGTTTTCCTTTTGCGCTCTTTGCGATCTTTTGCGGCTATTCCGTCTTTTCGCCGTTCCCGCGAATCTATTCTAAAACCAACTGCACCGGCACTCCGGCACGGATGGTATTGTGGACCTCAGCCGCGGCATCGGTTCGGCGCAAAAGTTCCGCGATGACTGCTTCGCCTGCCGTTGCAGTAGCACGTGGCAATGGCCAACATCAAAAATTCGCCACCGTTGCTAGCTGAGCCGTTGCCCACCGGCTTTGGCGGCACACTGAGTGCCTGGGTTGTTGTGCCGGTCCGGACCCGCACCTCATGTTTAGAGGGAGAGTTGATGACGGTAGCGGTGATTTCCATAGGGTTCGCTTGGTCGACTCGATTCCAACGCCTGATCCTAGAACATCTTAAGCGTTGGGTGCTAGGGTACGGTTGTGGAATCGTTTAACTATCTGTCGGTCCTGATCTCGATCATCCTGGGATTAGCGATCGCACAGGTCTTGCAGGGGTTGCGAGGGCTGATCTTGACCAGGAAGAAGGTAAAGCTCTACACGCCGACTGTTATTTGGACCGGGATGGCGCTCCTGGTCGCGATCCAGGGGTGGTGGGCGGCTTTCAGCATGCATGAGCAGGCGACCTGGAACTTCTTGGGGCTCCTAGTCATCGTGTTGCAGGCGGTCAGCGTTTATATGATCGCCGCGTTGGTGCTGCCCGACCCGAAAGGAGATGCGATTGTCGATCTGCGCGAACACTATTTCGCGCATCGGCACTGGTTCTTCGGCGCTTTGCTCGGCAGTATTGCCTTTAGCTTATTGAAGGAGCTGGCTCTCTACAGTCGCCTGCCCCATTCGCTCGACCTGGGCTTTCAATCCGGTTTTGGACTCATCGCCATCGCCGCGATCATCCTGCGCCAGGAATGGTTTCACAAGATTCTCGCACCCGTCAGCGCCCTGCTTTTCCTTTTCTATATCGCGCTGCTTTTTTATCGGTTGCACGCGTGATGGTGTGGTCTGACACGAGAGGAATGTTCGTGCTCGTTCTCGTCCTCGTGCTCGATTGTATTGTATGGTGCGGCCCAGGTGCAGGCGGACTACGCTGTCCATGGACATAAAATCCGTGTCGAGACAACACCCAATCGGAGGGGCGTTGCATTCGGCGTTGCATTTGGCGTTGCAGCTCTAAAGGATACGGCCTTCTTGAAATGCCGGATACACATGGCGTGTGGTCAGACGCGACGCCCGGAATCCAAGATGTGCAGATGTCGTGGATCGGGATAAAACCTCGGCTTTGCTACCCGTTCAGGGGCGCCGCCTTTGTCATGCCCTAGGTTTTAGCACCCATTCTTACGGCGTCAAACGCGTGACCCTGCGAGCGGCGATTGCAGCGCCCCTCCGCATGGGTGGTGGTCCATCGCGCCAATTCATGGCGTTTAAAACACCTGGATACCAGCTACGTTCATTCAGTCCTTACGGGACAAAACCGATTCCCACTTGTCCACACTTTCGATTACAAATCACACTTACCGATCGAGCACGAGCACGATTTGGTCGCGGATATTGTCGTTCCGCCACCTTACCGGTTTCCTGGGCTCTAGCTGCTCGCCGGCTGTTGCTCTGTCCGCCGCGAAAGGCGCATCCAGATAAGGGTTAGCACGCCGAGGATGGTTCCAACCGGAAAACCCAACAAAAGAACGCAGGCCAAAGTCCAGTTAGGCCAATTCCGTTTTTCGGCCAGCAAGCGTAGACCCATCGCGGCCGAAGAGGCGACCAGCAACAGGAGGATAATCGCGAAGATCACGAATGAAATGACCACTAACGGATTTACCGATGCGTGCTGTTGAGAGAGAAGATTGACAAAAGAAATCAATCGAAACGCGGCAAACACCAGCATTAAGGCCGCGTAAACCAAGTACCCGATCCCCAAGAGCTTAGCGCTAAGGCTTAAACCGTTAGAGCTGCGCTTACTGGCAGTTTCCATGTCGCTGTTTATCCCAGTTTGACGCCCACCTTTTCCAGCACAAAAGCTATTCTGGTCGGACTAGGAACTAAAGATGTGACCGGTGGTCAACGGTCGCTCCAAACAAATCGGGTTGATCTCGCGCCGGGTCCGGCTCGGCAGGCTCTGCGGCGTAGAATATTCCTTCTTTAATCGGGGCCTAACTGCGCCGCGACGACGCTGGGTAATCGGGAGCCTCGCCCTACCAGCTCATCGCATCGCCCAATCGCCCTTTCGCCCATTTGCAGTTGATCCATCATGGATTAGCGACGAAAAGAATTTCTCCGTCCTTAATTACCTTTGTGAGCCTGCTGTGAAAGTTTCTGCTGTGTCTTAGCGAAAAAATATGACTGGGTACCGGTTCTTTCGTTACGGACTCCGAACCACGGATATGAAAGCCGCTCGCGCGTTCTATACCGACATCCTCGGCGAGCAATTCTGGGACTCCGCTGGTATCAATATCGCGCCATTACCGGCGCGCGCAGCGGCAGCCGGCGCGCCTGCTCATTGGCTTGGCCATATCAGCGTCGGCGATATTGAGGGCACGGTTGATAACGTGATGACCCTGGGGGGTGAACAACTGGGACCGAGTCAACGCGGCCCTGATGGATCACAGCGTGCGATTTTACGTGACCCGTTTGGCGCTGTCTTAGCGGTCACTTCCGAAACAGCGGATGCGGATCGCAGCCCCGTTGTCTGGCATCTTCATCACAGTCAGGACCAAGAGCGAAGTTTCTATTGGTATGCCGGGTTGTTTGGTTGGGCTCCAACCGAGGCCGTCGATTTGGGTTCAGAACTGGGCGCTCATCAAATGTTCACTTGGAACGAATCCAGGCGGCCTGTGGGAAGTATGGCGAACACCGCCCGCTTACCTCAGATCCATCCGCAATGGTTGTTTTTCTTCCGGGTTGCTGACATCGCCAGCTCGCTCGTGAAAGTGCGGGCGCTAGGAGGAATCGCGCTGGCCCCGGTGCGGACCTCGCTCGACGATATCCTCGCTCCGTGCGACGACCCGCAAGGCGCTGCTTTTGGTTTGTATCAGTACGGATTATGACTCGAATATTGATTGTAGGTATTGGTGCCTTAGGTGGGACGATCGCAACGCGAGCGATTAACGCGGGTATACCGGTTTGGTTGGCCACTCGCTCCACGGAATCAGCGGAAGCGCTCCGGACCGCGGGCCTGAGTCTGACCGGGATCGGCGGCTCGGCTACCGCCAATTCACTCCAGGTCGCGGCCATTGAAGAATATCGGGCAACCGATAAGTTCGATTTGATCCTGCTCGCCACCAAGGCACACGCAGCCCTGGAGGTTGCACCCTTGTTGGCGGAACTTCTAGCGTCCAACGGTACTTTGTTACCCATACAAAACGGCAGCGTGCCCCAGATCCTCGGCGATCAGCTGGGACGCTCGATCGTGCTGGGAGGGCTATCGAATCTCGGCGCTACCATGGTTGAACCCGGTGTTTATGAGCAACGTAATGCCGGTCACATCCTGATCGGAGAACTTGCGGGCGGCGTCAGCGATCGGGTTACGCGAGTGACTGAAGCCTTGCGCGGAGGGATTGAAATTCGAGTGACACCAAACCTGCCGGGCTCGATTTGGGCAAAGCTGCTTCTTAATTGCTCGGTCACCACCATCGGCGCCGTCGCCGGTCAAACCATGCGCCAATACTTGACCTCATCCGTCGGCCAAACTGTCTTCCGGCAAATGTATGATGAAGCGCTCTCCGTTGCTCTGGCCAGTGGGACGCAGCCACAACGAATGATTGTCGAGCCGATCCCACCCGGCTGGCAGGACAAAATCGTACCCGGTCAGGAATACAACGCGTGGGTCGACCAAATCATGGGGACTTACGGGGACATTAAGCCATCAATGTTGCAAGACTTCGAGCGAGGCCGATTGACTGAGATCGATTTCATCAACGGTTATGTTTCGCAGCTCGGCAAGAAACTCGGTGTCCCGATCGCAATGAACGAAGCAACCACGCAGATGGTTCACCGGATCGAAAAGGGAGAACTTCGACCGGGGACCGAGCGTTTGGACGAGCTTGCGCTCGTCCCTACCTAGTGCGCAGTTCCAGTTGGTTCTTAATAACGGTACTGCCGCTTTCGTTTATCGCGAACACCACGATCCGATAGGTTGTCTTTGGAGTTAGCCCGGTGATCTCGGTGCTCGTACCTTTAGAAATGAAGTTAAGCGGAATGCCATCGTTTGGCGGATCCGCTTCGACCAGGTAGCCGGCGGCGCCGGTGGCCGCATCCCAGGACAGCTTAGCGGTCGTACTTTGCGCAGTCCCTTTCAGACCGCCGGCCTGAGCAGGCGGATTTCCTTTCTTCAACGGCGTCAAGAACAGCGTGGCCGCCGTCCCTTGACCATTCATTGATCCCCAACCCGTACAATTATCATAGCCGACCCCCGCGCTATAACCGGGTATGCCGTATATCGACGCATTGCCGTTAGTACCGTCAAAGACGTCATGTAGAATTCCGAAAGTCCCGTAATATTGTTCTGCGAGCTTATAGAAAGCTGGATTAAAGAAACCGATACCAGGGAAACCGACGGTCAGGCGCCCCGAGTTAAGCAGGCTCACATAACCGGCCCAGAGCGGGGCAGCCACGCTAGTTCCTCCGACTTGGACCCAGCCACCGTTAATCCCGGAATAGACCGCGACGCCAGTCTCCGGGTTACCGACCGCGGCCAAGTCAGGAAAGTTACGGTGGGTAGCCGAACCACCATTCGGCGTCACCTGCGCTGCCGGTTGCCAGCTTGGAATCGGCCAGTACGTACTGACACCGCCGCCAGTGGCGCCTAACCCGTAAACCAACAAATTCCAAACTTCCTCGGCGCCATAAGATGCGTCCGTCCCAGTAAAGAGCGTGGTCCCACCCACAGAGGTAATTAAGGGCTGCGCACCGGGGTCAGCCGCGTTCAGACCGAATCCGGTGCGGCCGTAAGCGCCATCATCTCCTGCGCTGACAAACACCGTGATCCCTTGAGCTGCCAGCTGCACAAAGGCCTGGTTTTCGGCCGCTATCCGTTTCTTGCCGGCCTGGCGTTCGTCCAGACCGTACGAGATACTTAGAGTTTGTACCAGGTTATCGCTGGCGACATCCGCCAGAGAGTCGAGTAAAGCGACACCAAATGAATTTTTCCCATCTTCATAAACCAGCACTTCTTTAACGGCTGGATTAATCCCGATGACCATATCGACATCGAGGACAGCCTCCAGTTCAACGTTCGGGTCGTTGACACCCCCGTCATACCCGTTCACTAGGCGCGGTTTAACCGTGACACTCGGCAACTGATTGTTCACAATATATTTGTCGATGTCGGTTTGAGTGTAACCGCCCTGCTCAAACACCGCGACCTTTTGTAACACCGTGCCACCAAGAGCGGGGATGTTATAAGCGTCTCGCAAATCATCGGCATTAAAGGCGCCGCCCGGACCACTTCCTCCGGCGGTATCAGTTTTGATAGGATAGGCCGGTCTTTCACCGAACTTCCGATAGAGCTTGGCCAGTGGGGCGTTGTGAACCGATTCCGTTAGACCAATTACTCCGATTACTTGAGCGGCAATACGGCTCGGCATAACCGGCGACGTGCTAGCGGAATAGAATTCCTCCCCTTTCGGCGAACGATAGTTATTAAGCTGGATATTAAAGAGCGTCTCAAACTGGGCGGCTTTACCGCTCACCGTGAGAGTCGTCCGGCTCACTGATTCCTGGGTAATTCTTAGTTGATTATCTTGGGCCCAGCTCTTCACCAGCGCGTAGTCATCCTCATCCGCCCCGTAACGAGCCGCAAACTCCGTTGGGGACAGAAACTTGCCATAGAGTTCGTCACCCGGAGTTGAGACTCGCGCAGCGAACTCGGCCGCCCCGTTTGCATCTTTCAGCGGCAGAACGAGCACCACACCAATCTCCTGGTTGGGACTAGCCGGTGAAATGACTTGGGACTCGGCAACTAATGGCGAAACATCGCTGTCAGTTGCTAATGGGGTAAGTATTCCGCCGTGTGCAATCAACGGCGAAATCAATCCACCTAATACCATGGTTCTAACTCGGCGCACTTTACCGGCGCCGGCGGTAATTTGAGTCGGCCACGTCCGACTCATCGAACCGAAAAGGCATTGCATAGTGTTGGTTTTCTTTTTCGAAATATCCCTGAACCTGGAATCCAGAAACGCGGGGTGTTTCGCTTACCACAATCGGAGGCGATTGGGCAAGCTTGAACGGGTGGGAGTTTGCACCGCTCGTCCCAATCACCAATCACTAATCACCAATCACTAATCACCTCTCACTTCTGCCGGAGGGTGCAGGTCGTCTCTACCCGCCGTCATCCGATCCAGCACCTCACTAATCGCACTACCAAGATCGGTCAAAGTCGGCGACGTAGACGGTGGCCAATCCCGCGTGTTGATGACATAAGCCCAATCGATTCCGTCAGTTCGAGAAGCGGCTAGCGAAGAAGCGCCCGGCGTACTGCCGGTGCGCGTATAACCCGGCGTCCGCGGACCATTACCCCAGACAGCGTGGCGATGAATGAAGTGGACCAACGCTTGGGCTGAGGCCCCGGTTCCATCGTTGGCCTCCCCTACTTCGTTGATCGCGCCATCTCCACCATAGACGAAAGGGACTAAGGACGGCGAATACAAATCGATCGGACTCAACCCCAAACCTTGGTCTTCGGCAATAGCTTCATCAGCAGATCGACGCGCTGCTGGCGTCGAGACAACCTTTACTTCGGTAGTTCCGGCCGGCAGCAGCCGCTCTGTTAGATAGTCAAAGTAACTTTTGCCGGTTACATGTTCTACCACCGCTCCCGCCAGGAGATAACCGTAACTCGAATATTTTTCTTCTGTGCCCGGAGTGAAGTCTAGCATCCGGCCATACATGTAGCGGGCCACGTCCAGTTTGGTTACCGGATGGTTAAGTTCGAGAGCTAACGCGATGGCGCGCAGGTTGTAGGTCGCATCGAACCCGGAACCCGTCGAGGCATCGTCATAACCCCCGCTGTGGTCCAGAAGCTGTTGGATCGCAATGGTATCGCTACGCGGATCGAGCGGTCCGGAGAACCCAAGTAACGGATAGACCTTGGCGGTGGGCGCCAATCTTCCGTCGTCGTACAGCGATTGCACCGCCGCTTCCAAGAAGATTTTACTGCAACTCCCCAAAAGGAAGCGGGTAGAAAGTTGCGTGATGCGGTACCCGGGTTCAGCCCAGGTGTAAGCTCGCGAAAAAAACATAACCCCATCTCTGGCTATCGCTAATTGCGCCGCGCGCACTCCGTTAGCCTGCATGAATCGCTGCATCACTTGGTCCAACTCGGCAAGCTGGGGGATTTCTTGCCCGGCTATAGTCCATTCGCGACTCAAGGGAACATCCTGCTCGGCAAAGACCGCGGCATAGACAGGATGACGCGTGGAACCGCCGCCTTGGACACAGATCGGATAAAACCCGTTAGCAACCTGATGATCGAATTCGGCCTGATACTCACCGGCGGTCATTTCGTGCCGGGCCACCCAAGACCCTACGACGTCGTCTCGGAAGACCGAGCAATACAACAAGTCACGCGAAAGAGCGACATATGCCGGGCGATAAGCCGCGAGTTCATACCCGGCTAATTGCGTCTCCGCGTCAAATTTGACTTGGTAGTTAGCGCCCGAGTCGGACGGATGCAGATGCCACTTCACATAGCCCGGGTTAGAGTGCCACACCGCTGCATATCGCCGGTCGCCGGCCGTGCCGTAAATGGCAACCGAACGCAGCATGAGTCTGCAGGCTAAAGCGTTCGCGTTCTCATTCTGAAACGTTCCGGCGTTTGCCGCCGGTCCGCTCGGCATTCCATGGCGAGCCAGCCATGGTCCGTTGATCCCCTGCTCGAATACCGCTGCAAACACCGCGTTATTGAATGCTCCGGTGACCGATATCAGGACCGGGACATAGCCTGCCGCGGTAGAGGCATTGAAAAATGTTTGGTAACCGACTGCATCAACGCCGTGAACGGCCTGCCATGCCGGTCCGGGACGCTGAATCCAAACCGCGGCGTAGAGCGGGCTATCCGGATCACCATATACGCTCAGCGAGATAATTCGGTAACCCAGCGCTGACCACTTGTCGGAATTCGTCTGATGCTCGCCTGCGGTAACCCCGTGATAAGCTTGGAACGAGGGTCGCAGAATTGAGTACTGCGCTCGTGTCGAGGTGCCCGGCGGACGAACGTTCACACGGACAAATTTCATGCAAGGAGCTAGTAACTAACGGATTGGGCAATGCCGCGCAATGCGTTTATCTATGGGCATTCTATTATTTACAGCTAGTAGAACTAACAGACACTATCTAACCCTGTTCGGATTCCCGGCTTCCGGGCATGATCGTTCGCCCTAACTACCTCTCCGATTAGATAGGATCTTGCTCACGAGGCGCCGTCGGTAGGGCGAAAAACTCGGCGCGCCGGACGCTTGTTTCTTCATGCTGACTATACGCGCCGGTTTTGAGCCGCGACCCCTGACGGCCAACGCCAATTCTCGCTCAATCTTTCAAAAGGCCCATTCCAGGGTTGACGCAAAAGGGTTTGGCACAACCGTGAGCGAGGATGAATCGGGGGCCGCGGCTCAAAACCGGCGCGGGCAATCAACATGGAGAAGCCTACCCCCGGCGCGCCGAGTTTTTCGCCCTACCAGTCTCGACGATGGTGCACGCCCTCGCCCTACCGCCGCCGCGAACAACCATTCGACGTGCGTTAGAAACCACACGTGGCCCAACCCTGCGCCTCTTTTTTGCGTTTTTTGTGCTCTTTTGCGGCTATTCAATGCCCCCAAATCAAGCGGTAGAAGCTGGCCGCAATCTCATCTAGAGTTTCCGGAGAAAGCACCGGCGGCCTGCCGTGATCGTGGCCGCCACCAATTTCGAAAACATTAGAAAACCCTCTTATGGAAGCTTTGGTTCTGGAACGAAAAGGCGAGTTATCGCTGCGGGAAATCGATTTGCCGGTTACGGTCGGCCCCTACGATGTTAAGATCGCGATACACACGGTCGGCATCTGCGGAAGCGATGTTCATTACTACGAATACGGACAGATCGGACCTTTCGTGGTGAAAGCGCCGATGGTGCTTGGCCATGAAGCCGCCGGTACCGTGGTCGAAGTTGGTAGCGAGGTAAAAAACCTGCGAGTCGGTGACCGCGTTTGCATGGAACCCGGTATCCCAGATCCGAACAGTCGAGCGGCGCGACTAGGGATCTATAACTTAGATCCGGCGGTTCGCTTTTGGGCGACTCCGCCGGTGCATGGATGTTTGACGCCCTTCGTGGTCCATCCGGCTGCCTATACCTTCAGGCTGCCAGACAATGTCAGCTTCGCTGAAGGGGCGATGGTGGAACCGCTAGCCGTGGGTATGCATGCAGCCGTGAAGGCCAAAATCAAACCGGGAGACGTTGCCGTGGTGATGGGAGCCGGGCCCATTGGAAATGTGACCGCTCTCGCGGCGCTGGCTGGCGGCTGCAGCCAAATTGTGATGACGGACATTCAGCAGCCCAAACTCGATCTGGCGGCAAAGCTAGGCCCCATCCGGCCCGTCAACCCGACCAAGGAAAATCTCCGCGAAGTGGTCGATAGCCTGACCGGTGGTTGGGGAGCAGACATCGTTTTCGAAGCGAGCGGTGCGCCGGCCGCGATCAAAACGGTGCATGAACCGCTGTGTCCGGGCGGCCGGATTGTTTTTATCGGTCTACCCATTCAGCCGGTACCAATCGATGTCGTCGGATTGAGCGCAAAAGAAGCCTCGATTGAAACCGTGTTTCGTTACGCGCACGTCTATCCACGAGCTTTGGCGTTAATGGGATCCGGCAAGATCGACCTCAAGCCCTTGATCAGCCGCACCTTCGAATTCGGCGAAAGTGTTGACGCCTTTAACTTTGCCCTCCATATGCCGCCGGATTGTGTGAAGGCGCAGATTCAGCTGGCGGACAAATAGGTCCGTGGAGCGCGCCTCGCTTGCGAGGCCGTTTGGGACAGAAGCCAGGAGTCAGAATCCAGGATCCAGGAGGCAATGGGTCAGGCGCGGTAGGGACGAGCTCCCGCTCGTCCGCGCGAATTCCCTTGGTTTGCGCGCTGGCCGATATTCCGAACGAGCAGGAGCTCGTCCCTACCGAATGCGGTGCGCCCGACCCGCGAACTCCTGGCTCCTGTATTCTGTCCCAGCACGGCCTCGCAAGCGAGGCGCGCTCCACGATGGCGCCGAATTGAAAGTGGCTACCCAACATCGTAGGCTCTTCTCGAATGAAGAAGTTGCTCAATGACCCCGCTGCTTACGCAGATGAGACACTTGCCGGGCTCTGCCGCGCGCATCCCGAATTCTATCGATTAAGCCCCGAAAGTTCCCGCGTCATCGTTCGCCCCGACTCACCTGTTCAAGGACGAGTTGGGATTGTTACCGGTGGCGGTTCCGGCCACCTGCCCGTTTTTACCGGTTATATCGGGCGAGGCTTGTTAAACGCTTGCGCGATTGGCGATGTCTTTGCCTCGCCTTCAGCCGACGATATGGCGATCGCGATGCGCGCCGCCAACGGAGGTGGAGGCGTCCTCCGGCTCTACGGGAATTATGGCGGCGACATCATGAACTTCGATATGGCCGGCGAAATGTTAGAGCTGGAGGACATCACCAGCACGACGGTTAAGGTTGCCGACGATGTAGCGAGCGCTTCTAGTGCCGAACGGGAGAAGCGACGAGGAGTCGCCGGGATGGTCTATGCATTCAAAATCGCGGGTGCCGCCGCGGAAAATGGGGTTGATCTTCAGAACGTCACCCGAGTGGCTCAGAAAGCGGCGGACAACGCTCGGAGTATCGGGGTCGCATTGTCCCCCTGTATTGTGCCCAAGGCGGGTAAACCAACGTTTACGCTTCAAGAAAATGAGATGGAAATCGGCATGGGGATCCACGGCGAACCCGGAGTCCGGCGTGGCGAATTGAAACCGGCGAACGTGGTCGCCGATGAGATGTTGGATGCAATCTTGGCCGACGTTGCGGTTCAAGCTGGCAACCGGGTCTCGGTACTAGTGAACAGCCTGGGGGCAACGCCGTTGGAGGAATTGTACATTCTGTTTGCTCGAGTGGCCGACCGGCTCGACAAGCTCGGAGTGCAGATCGTCATGCCGCTGGTGGGTCGTTACGCGACCTCCATGGAAATGACAGGCGCTTCACTCACCATTCTCATGCTCGATGCGGAGCTAGAAGAATTGTTGAAAGCGCCAGCCGAATGCGCGTTCTGGAAGGTCGGCTAACCCATGATCACGATCGTCGATGTTCGAGACGCAATCTCGAGAATCCAACTGCAGGTGCAACAAACTGCAGAGGACCTTAGCGCCAGAGACGGTCAGTTGGGGGATGGGGACCTCGGTATTACTCTCGAAAAAGCATTCAATCGTCTCGCCGAAATAGCACCAACTCTACCAGACGATTTAGGGAAAGCCTTTGCTGCGGCGGCAGCGGCCGTCTCCAAAGTTTCCAGTTCGAGCTTTGGTACGCTTTTAGCCACGGGATTGTTGGCAGCAGCTAAGCAGACCATCGGTAAGACCGAGCTTCCTTCGACGGCCGTTTCCGACCTGTTGCGCGCCGCCTGCCAGAAAATGAGCGAGCGCGGCTCGGCATCCCTTGGCGACAAGACGGTATTAGATACGATCGACGCAGCCGCCCGCGCCCTGGATTCTCATCCTGAGGATGCAGTGGGCGCTGTGATAATCGCCGTGGACGAGACGCTTGCTCTCTTCCGGGATCGGGAGTGCAAGATTGGCCGCGCGCGGATTTTCTCGGAGCGTAGCGTCGGCCTCGACGACCCCGGGATGGTGGCGTTCAGGGTGATGGTGGGAGCCTTGAAAAGGAGCTAGGAGCTAGAATCTAGGAGCTAGGAGGTCAGGGCAGGCCTTGCACAACCGGATGAGCATGCGCTCATCCGGTTTCCGTGACCGGTCACCGAATCAACGGACGCCTTGTTGTATCAGCGGAGCGATCTTATCGACATTAGCCGGGGTCACCAGACCGACACCGGTATCCTGGTGCAGGCCAGGGATCAGATACTTTTTGGTTAACCAGATCTGCATTACCGGATCGAAGCCTTGCAGGTAGAGGACCTGGTCGAAGCTGGCCACGATGTAACCGGACTTGATGCCGGCGATGACGTCCGGGCCAAGGTCAATACCGCCCACCACGACATCGCCTGGCTTCTTGCCGGCATCTTTGAGGATTTTGGGCAGAATAGCAGTGAGTTGGCCGTGCTGGGTTCCGATGGCTTTGAGGTCAGGATGCGCCGCCAGATAAGCGGTCATCACCGGGATACCTTTGGTCGCATCACTGTCGATGTCCTGGGTCACATCGAGTTTCTCCACGTTGCCTTTCCCGAGAGTTTTCTCGAGCGCATCAAAAACGCCCTGAGAACTCCGGCTGCGGCCTTCCTGGTGGAAAATGTCCCAAACCAGAGCTTTATCGCCAGGTTTCAGTTTCCCGCTATCGACCATGGCTTGCCCGGTTAGATAACCACCGGCATACAGGTCAGCTCCGGCGTAGCCGAACCCTTTGTCCTTATATTTCTTTTCAAGATTAGGGAGCGGGTTGTTGCCGCTGGTCACGATGATACCCTGGGCTTCAGCCTGGTCGACCAATGGTCCCATGGCGTCTTCGCCCGGGTGACCCATGATCTCGATCCCGTCCGGTTTAGCGGCGATCGCTTCCTTGAACTGGTCGATCATCTTCTTGCTGTCCCAGCTGGCATACTGCTCATGCAGCTCGATGCCAAGGGCTTTGGCTGCAGCCTCTGCGCCGGTGGTCCGGGCCAAGACGGAGGCGATACCCGGATCGCCACCCATTTGCATATAGATGACAATCTTGCCGTCGGCGCCGGTCGATTTCACCGGAGCCATGACTAGGGCGCAAGCGGACGCTAGTCCGAACGCCATAGTGCTATAGATAGATTTAACTTTGGGTCTCATAATAAATGAATTAGCCCCGCGGTTTGAGCGAGGTTGCTTAGAGGGGGAAGTTATTAGGATTAACTGCTAGACCGCCCCTTGGTAAAGCCTAAAGAGAGGGAGTACAAGGAGTTCGAGGAGTACCAGGAGCACAAGAATGGAGCCGCCGGGCGGTGGAATTGCAGAAAAACCGTGAACGTTATCGGAAAAACAGGAGTCCAGGAGTTGCAGGAGTCCAGGAGTTCAGAATTGGGATCGTTTCCTGAAGCTTGATCCTGGAATTGCTCAGGCCGAGTGCTTGTCCTCCTGGACTCCTGCACTTCTGAACTCCTGAACTCCTTTATGTCGAAACCGCCTAAACAAGGACCTAAAGTCACCTTTCCCGGTAGCCGCATTCAGGATCACAACGGCGGCCATCACACCGCCTTCGACTACCTGAACCCAGTAACCGCTAATCGTAGTAGCCACGACACCGGCTGCCAGTGAACCAATGACATAGGACCCGAATAAGGTGCCAAAGATCGACCCTGCTCCGCCGGCAATTGATGTCCCCCCAACAAACACGGACGCCATGGCAGGCAAAAGAAAGTTCCCTTGATCCGGATAAAACACGCCGATGTCCAAGGTCACAATAATCCCGGAAAACGCCGCGATCATGCCGTTAAAAGTGAATAGTCGGATACGGGTGGCTTCGACGTTAACCCCCATCACCCGGGCGACGTTGGCATTGTCGCCGATGAACATAACGCTCTCGCCGAACTTGTGCCGGTTAAGGATGAACCAGAGGAAAACAGCCAGCGCCAACGACCAGAGCGCTTGGAGCGGAATGCCCAAGAACAGCCGGCCTACCAGGAGCTGGTGAACCAAATTCTCGTCGCTTCCTTTCAATGTCTGCTGGAGACCTCCCGCGAGCAGAATCGAGATACCGTACCAGAAGAAATTCGCGGCCAGAGTTGCCATTATCGACGGAACCCCGATCCGTGCGACCATTAGTCCGTTGAGGTAGCCGACCAGCGCGCCGGCGGCCAAGGCAAGGACGACGCCGATCACAGCGCCGTAGGCCGGGTCAAAGGTTCGCCAACCCCAAGAGAGCGCGAAGCCCGACAACGAAACCACGGCTGGGAAACTCAAATCGATCTCACCCGCAGTAATCACCAGCGTCAACCCGAGCGCCGCGATCAGCGTAGGCGGAACCGTCTCCAGGAAGGACATGTAGATCATCGGTTTGGTGAACACGGCAGGAGCGGCCATGATCAACACGATGTAGAGGACCAGCAAAACCATGGCGATGGCGAAGCCTTCCAGCCGGCCCAGAAACCGGTAAGCAGTCTTTACGAAATTCATGGTTGTTGCTTGTCTTTCCGGCCGTGAGCGTACTCGAGTAGAAACTCGTCCAGCTCTTTCAAACTAATGTCCTTCTTCGAAATGCTTGCCCCAATCTCGCCGCGATCCAGCACCACGAACCGATCGCAAACCTCGTACACATCCGGAAGGCTATGAGAAATGTAAATGCTGGCTTTGCCGGCCTCTTTGATCTTGTGAACGAAGTTAATCACTTTCGCCACTTCCTTGAGCGACAACGCGACGGTTGGTTCATCCAGGATGATGAGGTCAGCCTCGAAATGCATGGCGCGCCCGATCGCGATCCCCTGGCGTTCACCGCCCGATAGCTGGCTCACGGTGGATTCAACCGTAATCCCTTTACCCCGGAAACCGATGGTGTTTAGCATGATCTCGCTAGCCACCGCTTTCTCCTTTTTCACGTCGATGAAGCCAAACCGATTCACGATCTGGCGTCCGATAAAGAAATTCCGCCAGAGAACCTGCTTTTCACCGAGCGATCTATCCTGGTAAACGGTTTCGATTCCGTGAACGTGCGCACTCTGGACGTTATAACGACGAAAATCGACTTTGCGGCCGGCAATGTATAACTCGCCACTGCTAGGGGGAAATACGCCAGTCAAGATTTTGACGATGGTCGATTTGCCGGCGCCATTATCCCCGATCAACCCCACGATCTCGTTGCGGGCGACGTCAAGGTTGATGTCGGTGAGCGCACGGACCTGACCGAAATACTTTTCGATATTGACCATTCGCAACGCGTATTGGTCGGGCGGATCTTGAAGCGGATTGCTCATCAGGGGATGTGGTTTTATTTTCGGGGCGCAAGAAAACATAATTGACTAAGGACGCCGCCGAAAGTCGAACAGAAAATCTCACGCAAAGCCGCAAAGACGCAAAGTTAAGACTACGAAAGTGATTGGTGACAAGTGAAGGGCGATAGGTGATAGGCGCCGGCGACTGTCGAGTGTTGGTCATAGAACCTGTCCCCATGATTATCGGCCATAAAAAAAGATAACTGATTAAGGAGCCACCCGAAAGTCGATCCGTTTTGTAAAAAAAAGTCTCAGCAAAAGCCTTGCTGCGACGTAGCCATGCGCGGTCGGGCCAGCTACGTTAGCCTACCTAGTGCACCAAGTCAGTGACTGGGGTAGTGGCGCTGCTGCGAATTTTGGTTGGATGCGCGAAGCGAAGAGGGAGAATACCCGCTGTGGTCTTTGACCGATGAGCGATCCCGCGGCCGCGGGACAGCCTGCCAAAAGACGCGCAGCCCGGAGGGTTGCGATGAAAATGGGCCGGCGGCTGCGTTGCTCCTTAGTCGCGTATAACTTCCAGATATGCTCCTTCGTCGCGCCTTGCCGCCGGCCCATTTTGATCGCAACGCCACTACCCCAGTCACTGACCCGGTGCACTCACACGAGGCTTCGATCTCCGAGCCATACGGTAGACTTGATCCTCTGCTGGTCGACAGACTACTCATCCAACTCCTTCTTAACCGAATCGAGATCCGCTTCCCATGTCGGATTCTCGCCGTGGAGCCGGATTAAATCGGTTAAAATGGCGAGGCTCGCTTGGAAATTCGTTCGGGCACCACTGAAATCCCCTTGCTCTTTTAACAAAATGCCGAAGGCCTTGTAAGCCTCTGATAAATTGTGTTGCCAAACGCTGTTGCCCGGATCCTGTGTGGTTAACTTCTCTGCTATCTCGAGGTATTTTTGGTATTGGACCTTGGCGCCGTTCAAATCCCCCCGCGCTCTCATTACGTCGCCGAGTAAATTATAACTGATGGACAAAGCGTGTTGCCAAACACTATTGCCCGGGTCCTGGTTAGCTAGTTTCAATCTGATGTCGAGTGCACTCTGATATTGGGCCTGGGCACCGTTCAAATCGCCTTGAGCGGTTAGTACGTCGCCGAGTCGCTCATAGCTAACCGACAAATCGAGTCGCCAGTCACTGTTACCTTGGTCGCGATTAGCCAGTTTCTGGACGATTACGAGCCCGTCTTGGAATTGGGCTTTTGCGCCGTCCAAGTTCCCCTGCACTTGCAACACGTCGCCGAGCCGATTGTGGGTGACCGAGAGATCGCGTTGCCAAACGCTGTTGCTCGGGTCCTGGCTAACCAGAGTCTGCAAGATCTCGAGCGCACTCTGGTATTGCGCTTTGGCGCCGTTCAAATCGCCTTCAGCCTGCAGCACGTCCCCGAGCTTATTACAACTGACGGACAGATCGCGCTGGCAGGCGTTGTTGCCCGGGTCTTGTTTAACCAGGGCGTGCAGAATCTCCAACGCACTTTGGTATTGCGCTTTGGCGGCGTTCAAATCGCCTTGGGCTTGCAACACGTCGCCGAGCCGGTAATAGCTGATCGACAAATCGCTCCCCCACACAGGGTTGCTCGGCTCACTTTTGACTAGCTTCTGAATAATGTGCAGTCGCTGTTCGAATTTCGCCTTGGCTCCAACCAGATCGCCCTGCGCCTCGAGGCGTTCACCCTCTAGTTTCAGCAGTATAGCCCAGTTGCTCAACCCTTTGGGGTCCTGCTCGCTAAAACCTAGATTTTTATAGTAGGTTTCTACCTGTTTTTGCACATCTTCAATAATATCGAGATGCCCGATCGGCTGAAGCTTATCGCTAAGCTGATAAAGTAGATAGTTAAGGATGCTTTCGGCGCTGCTCCGTGCGGAGACGGCTCGGTTCTGGCTTTGAACGGCTAATTTCTTCTGGACAACCGCTTCACGCCATTGCCAGATGGCTGCCCCTGCCACCGCCGCTAGCACCGTGATCACCCCGGTGATGACTAACCGCCTGCGTCCGGCCGCCCGTGCTACCTTTGCTCGGGAAACCCGGATGTAATTTTCTTCTTCTGGGTCTAGGCTCGCCTGATAGTCTTGCAGCAACTCCTCGGCTTCTGCTAGTGGGCGCCCGGGAGCCAATAGATAGTCACTTTCCCGGTTACATTCGATCCATCTGGCCATCGCTTCTCCTAACCGCGCCCGGACCCGCAAGAAGTCGCGGTTCTCTTTTTCCCAGCGACCTACTTCGGGCCAGACCCGGAACAATGCCTCATGCGCAACCATCAAGGTCCGAGCGCCCGTGCTATCGCGATCCGCGACCAGCAAGCGGGCGCTGATGAACGCCTCCACCAATCCTCGCGCTCCGGGTTGCGCGGTGGCTGCTTCATAAATTGCCACTCTCCGGGTCAACGTCTCATCATCATCAGACCCTAGCCTCACTATCTGGCGTAACACTGGCCCCAAGCCTTCTCGTTCCAATAGCGGCAGCCCGGCAAACGTGTCTTCTGCTCTTTTTCGCAGCGCGCCTTCCACTCCGCCTAACGTCTCGTACTCGGCGTGGCTCAATAGGCCGTCCGCACCACCGGTTCGGAATAATTCATCCAGGGCATATTCAAGCAGCGGCAATCCGCCCGGTTCTCTCAACGCGTCATCCCGGATCCGTTCATCCAACCGGCCTTTTTCTGGATCTTCTTCGAACACCGCACCGGCCGCCTCGGCCGGATACCGGATGATCTGGCTTAACTGCGCAGCATTCGGAGCCAAAAGATGATATTGCCCTTTACCCTGTTTGAGTTCTACCAGATCGTCGATCTCTTCACATCGGCTAAAGAAATCGCTGCGCAACGTAGCGACTACCCAAGCAAGGCCGCTCTCCGCCACGGCTCGGACTGCTTTGAAGAATCTCATTCGTTGCTCGATACTGAACCGTTCTGCCAACGTGAAAATTTCCTCCAATTGGTCCAGCCCGATTGCCAGACGCGCAACCGGTTGCTGCAACAGATCCCGCCGATGTTGCTCCTCTGCCGCCGCTCGCGACAACGCTTCCTTCACTAATAAACCAAGACCCTCAGGATTCTTTTCCAGCAAGGCCGCCAATTTGAGCGCATCGGTTCCATCCGTTCCAATCTCAGGGAGTGCCCCAGCACTTAGCAGCGCTTCTGCTAACCCTTGGAGCAGATCGCCCGCGGAATCCGATGGACGAACCACCATTGATCGCCAAAGGCCAACTCCATCAATGACCCCGGGCCGGCAAAGCCAGGGCATTACTCCCGCCCTCAGGAGCGAGCTCTTTCCGCTGCCGCTGGCGCCGAAGATGAGAACAAAAGGCGTACCCTCTTCGACGAAACGTGCTTGCAACGTCCCTAGAACCTCGTCTCGTTGTTTGGTTCGCCCGAAGAAGATCGCCTCGTGTTCAGATTCAAAGACTTGCAAACCACGGTAGGGTGATTCCCCGATCCGTCGCTCCTGAAGCTGCCCTTCCTGGGGCTGGCTGATCACGCCGTTCTTGGCTCGATATGCTTGCAGCAGCTCGTGAAGATGCCGCTCCAAGTTCTCTTCGAATTGCGCCAGGTTTCGGTAACTGTTGGACGCCAGCTTAATGCTGCCATGGTCCTCATCAGCAAACCATTTCCGGCAAAACTGTTCTAATCCCTCCCATTGTTGTTCCAAGGCGGCCCGCCGCTCCTTTGGGCTAGCCGGAAACAACGGAATTTCATCCCGTCGATACACCAAGAGATCAGGCCGGCGGTTCGCTCGAAATCCTTGCAGAGCCACTTCGAATTCGTACTCGGTGCCCGAGCTATATGCGGTACCATCCGAGCGCTGGTGTCTGCCCGGATGAAGCCTGGTACCTAATCGCGACCAGAGCACACAAACTACTAAATCGAACTCGGTGGGTTCTGGAATATTCTCTTGGAAATCACCGCGGCTAGCCAGCATCGGTTCATGTTCCCAGAGATAGAGCTCTGTCTCGATCTGGCCCAGGTAACGGTTCTTGAGTCTTTTCACTACCTGGATAGCAACTTCTCGTTCTCGGCCGACATCTCCCGGCGAGGATAAGAATATCCGGTAACGAATCATTTCTGCCTGGTTGCGTACTCTACATTGATCTGATCCTTACTTGTCGAGGCGAAAACAGGGCATGTCTAACCCGCGAAGCATATGATTCGCTGATCAATGTCCGAAATGCGCCGCCCCTTCAGGGCGGATTCATCCCTCAGCTTCCCAGGCCTAAAGACCTAGGCTTTGATGTATAACCGCTTCGCGGTAAAATCCGACAGACACCCAGGCTTGGGCCAAGCTCACGATCCCAGCGCTAACTCATTCAACAATCGCGCGGATTCGGGCGTGGGAACACCCCGGCGTGCGTCGATATAGTCAGCCAGAAAGGTGGCATCGCGAGCCACACCAGAAAAACGGCCTGACCCCCAAGTATATTGCCATGGCAACCCCAGGAAATAGAGGCCCAGCGCTGTGGTCACACCTCGTTGATGGGACGGGTAACCTTTCCCATCAAAAATCGGAACCTCGATCCAACGATAATCCGTTCCATACCCAACAGACCAGATTATCGTTCTGATTTTCGCCGCCATACAATCCAGCTCAGGCACCGGGTTGGACGGTTCCCAGACCGGCCGGTAACGTTCTTCTGGCGGAGCTTCAATCCGCCGTGACTCAATAAACTTATCGATCGTGGTTTTAATGCTCTCAGCGACCGTATCCGCCTGATCGAGATTCTGTTTCAAATCATCGCCAAACGTTAACCGGCTCCCGCTGATACCTTTTAACCGGCCATAAAGCTGCATTCCTTCGGTAGCCAGCTTACGCAGATCAATATCTCGCCCGCCGTCACGCCCGGTCACGTAATGATTGGCTTTAGCTCGAACCCGCTCTTTCAGCGGATGCTCATGGATTGGTTTATCGTAGTAACCCATCTCGTGTAGCCAAGCGACAACGTCTTTGCCTCGGTAACGGCGAGCCGTCCGTGGTGCTCCCCCAACACACAAGTGGACGCGGCGACCAGCGATATGCAGATCTTCGGCGATCTGGCAACCAGATTGACCCGACCCGACAACCATGACTTCTCCATCCACGATTGACTCCGGACCCTTATAGTCGCAGGAAAGCAGCTGGGTGATACTTGCTGGCAGTCGTTCGGCGATTCGCGGCACCGATGGCACCTGGTATCCGCCAGTCGCTACGACCACTTGATCTGCCAAATAATCGCCGACGCTAGTCGCCACAATAAATCGGCCAACCTCATCCTGAGATAACCGCGTAACGCTAACTCCCTGATGAATCGGCGGCTGGAAAGATTGTGCATACGCTTCGATATACGCGACAATCTCGTCCTTCTTCATAAAACCGTCAGGATCATCCCCGGTATAAGGAAACCCCGGCAACTGGCATTGCCAATTCGGTGTAACTAGACAAAACGAATCCCAACGCTTCGACCGCCACGATTCTCCTAACCGATTCTTTTCGAAAATAAGGTGATCAACCCCGCGTTGCTTAAGACAGTAACTCATCGAAAGCCCTGCCTGCCCACCCCCGATAATGATGACCGGATAGTGGCCGCTAAACTGCGTCTCTTCCGCTCCGTTATCTTTTTGATTCGTTTTCATGTTTTCTCCCCGGCAACACCATCACCGGCGTTATCGAAACCTGGTAGGGCGAGGCTCCCGAACGGCCGAAACCCACTCGCAAGGCAAATCGGCGTTCCATGAATCATTATTGGTTACGTCCCAGAGCCGGCCGAGCCGTGGTATATCGCGGGCCCACGGCTCGGCGCGCGTCTCAACCTTGTCCATCTCCTTTGTAGCGAAAATCGGGTCACCTTGCGAATGGGTTCCGGCCATTCGGGAGCCTCGCCCTACCAACCTCTTTTAATTCGTGTTTATTCGTGCCCATTCGCGGTTCAGAATATTTCTTTGTCTTCCTACCTTTGCGTCTTTGCGCCTTTGCGTGAGATTTTTCTGTCTCAAATACTAACAATTCGCACCACGGCATCGTGCGCATAGCTCCGGCTCCAACGCTCGATCTCGGTGAGTTGCGCGGCGGCGTTCCCGCAACCGAACCCGAACTTTGCGCGCACCCGCTCCGAGGCTTCGACCAGCGCTTTGCGGCTACGCCGCACGAACTCCGCTATCGGCATTTCTTCACCCTTGGCGAAGTAACGGCACACTACCGTCGATGGTGAGTAACATTCCCTGGTCACACCATCAGGTAGTTCCACCGTGAACAAGACTTCTGGCATATAGGAAGAAATCAGACCATACCCATTGGCTGTTTTTCGAACGTCGAAAGCGTCGAACAAGCCGCACACTTCGTGCACCCGGCTTTCACGGTGTCTGAAGTTATGCCGGCTTCCGTTAGCCAATCACCAATTGGCTGAAGTACGGCTCGCATAAAATCAGCCGGAGGAGGCCGATGATCGGCTAACGGCGTGCCGCTGACCGGAACAAAGGGAACGACAAAAGGATAAACTCCAATCGCAATCAGCACCCGGGCGGCTTCTAACAAACCTTCGACGGTATCCCCGAGACCAGCTAACAAATAGGTACTAACTTGTCCGCGACCGAACTCGGCTACCGCGGCGGCGAACGCTTCCAAATAGAAGCTAACCGGCACCTCCGCTTTACCCGGCATGATCCGCCGGCGGACTTTCTCGTCCCACGCCTCGAGATGCATCCCGAGGGCATCAACGCCTGATATTCGCATCCGGCGGAACCAGCCAAAATCAGCTGGCGGCTCGCACTGACCTTGAATAGGTAACCCGGTAGCGGTTTTGATAGCAGCGGCTGAATCGGCCAGGACGGCGGCGCCGCGGTCATCGGTTGCCGGAGTGCCGGTGGTTAAGACCACGTTAACCACCCCATCCAACCGTTGCGCTGCGCTCGCCACTTCAGCCAGTTGTTTAGGCGTTTTCCGGGCGATAGTGCGGCCTGCTTTCAGTGATTCGCCAATCGCACAAAACTGGCATTTCGTTGCGCTGTTGCCGTATCGAAGACAGGTCTGTAACACGGTAGTGGCTAACGTGTCTCTGGAATGTAGCTGAGCGATTTTCCAATACGGAATTCCGTCTGCGGTCTTTAGTGCGTAGAACTTAGGCTGCGGCGGAAACGAGATCTCGCACACGATTTCATCATCTTCGCGCAGCACCGAAATTCCGCGTTGATCGGGCGACATTGCCACATACGGGGAAAGACCGGCTCCGTGCGTATGCACGGGCACCATGATGGTAGCACCCAGAATGGTGACCGCCTTATGATCGGTCGGCCCAGCGCCACCAACCCGGCTGGCCGATCCCACTCTCGGATCGACTAACCGTAATCCCCGCGTTTGCAGATCAGAAAGCAGCCGCTGTTTCCTGCTGAGGAGCGCGGTCTGAAAATCGATAGTTGCCCTCATAAGTTGTCCCCGATTCTTGGTCGATCTTTGGCCGGACCTGCACCCTCGCCTCTCGATCGATCGTCAGGGTAAAGATATCCGGCCGAGAATAGTGACCCACTGAATCCAGCATGCGTTTACGCTTTGTAATGAGCTCAGGATCAAGCTCCGCGATCGCCATCCCCTCTCCCTCTCGGATTGGCTCGCAAAGCGGCACACCCTCCGGAGATATGATCGCGGTGTAACAGCCGCCTCGGAGCGCTCGCCGCATCTTCTCGTCGGGAGCAATCGTCGCGACTTGTTCTTCGGTCAGCCAACCAGTGGCGTTGATAACAAAGCAACCGGCCTCCAAAGCATGATGGCGAATCGTAACCTCAATTTGATCGGCAAAAATCGGTCCGACCATCGAACCTGGAAATTGAGCACAGTGCAGTTCTTCCCGCCCCTCCATCAACGCGAACCGCGCCAGCGGATTGTAGTGCTCCCAACAAGCCAAAGCGCCGACCCGGCCGACCGCGGTCTGGGCAACCCGAAACCCGCTACCATCACCCTGACCCCAGATCATGCGTTCATGATAGGTAGGAGTAATCTTGCGCCGCCTCAGTAGAAGGGCGCCATCCGCATCAAAGAGCAGTTGCGCATTATAAAGGCTGTCTCCATCCCGTTCATTGACGCCGACCACGAGCACCATCTCGTGGCGAGCGGCCGCGTCAGCGAGTTGTTGGGTGATCGGCCCCGGTATTTCGACCGCGTTCTCATACAACCGCAAATGTTCCTTCCCGCTAGCCACCGGCGGCGAGACGAATGAGAAATACGGATAGTACGGAATGAATGTCTCGGGAAACACCGCCAGTTTGACGCCCTGAGCAGCAGCCCGAGCCATCGCGGCGCATACCCGATCGACCGTTCCGGTACCGCTGGAAAGATCGGGAGCGATCTGGATGGCTGCCGCTTTGATTCGCTTCATCGGTTACAACGTCCAAGAGTGAATCATCACGGCTCCTGCCTTTTGATGGATCAAGATGATATCGAGCACATCCAATGGATTAATGGGACGGATGCCCGGGATGAACGCTTTCTCGGTTTGCCCGTATAGCGCTTGGGTAGAAAACCGGCAGCCATAGACTTTGCCGCCTTCTCCCATGAACTTTTCCAGTCGCTGATTCACAAAGAGATGGCCGGGAAACGCCTCGTCTCCCAACGTGGGGAAACCGCGCTGAAAACCCATGGTCACGCCCGGGCCATATAACAGAATCGAGGTTTCATATCCTTTACGCAGGAGACGAGTCGCCACTAGCGTATTAACAATTGAGATAGAGCCTTCGAAGGCAACGGTATGAAAGGTAACGAGCGCTTTCTCGCCCGGATCCGCTTTAACGTCAGGGAAAACTTTTTCCTCGTAATCAACAAGGAAGTCTCCCTTTTTGTTCATGTCTTTAGCGACGGCTGGCATAAGTTGAGTTGGTAAGTTGGCAGGGTTGAAGCGAAGCGGGTTAGCTCCGCGGCTTAGGGCTGAGGATGAGCAACTGACGAGCCCGCAGGTGGCTTGCCTGGCTGGATTTGTTGCGCATATTGTTGCGCATTCGCTGGCTCGGCCGATGCGCAAATCATTGCGCAGAAAAACATCCGACGGTCGCGTGCTGCCAAAAAATATGCTCGGAAGACAAATTCAGACAGCGCGGATGGTGGAAATCGCGCAATCGTTAGGGGTCTCACCTTCAACGGTTTCGCGAGCCCTGCGAAGTGATCCTCGGATCAGCACCGAGACCCGCCAACGAGTAGAAGAAGCGGCGGAGAAACTTGGCTATCGCCCTAACCCGCTGGTCAGCGCGCTCATGGCGAGCCGGCGCCGGCGTGGCGGCGCGGGCGAAGTGGATGTGATCGCCCTGGTCACAAACTATGGCGGTCGCGAAAGCTGGCGGTCGAAGGATGTCTGCCGCTGGGAGTTTGAAGGCGTGCAGGCGCGCGCGGCGGCTCTCGGTTTCAAAGTGGAGGTGTTTCCTCTGAGCGAATATCGCGGCAGCCATGAACGCCTGCAAAGCACTCTCCGAGCGCGCGGGATTCGCGGCGTTCTTCTCGGGTTTTCCCGGGACGACAGTGAACAGCTACCCTTTCCGACCGAGGGTTTCGCGGTTGCCGGTTTAAGCGCTTATTTTCGTTCCGTGGTCGTGGATCGCGCTAATTTCCACGGCTTTTATAATGTCCAACTTGCTCTCGATCACATCTGGCAGCTCGGTTATCGCCGCCCCGCTCTAGTTGTTCCAGAGCTTAACAACCAAATCTCTAATAGTCTCTGGTCCGGCGCCTTTCTCGACTGGCAACGCCGGTTGCCAAAGTCCGACCGTTGCGAGCCGTTTATACCGGCGGACTCAGAAAGCGGGGCCGAGTTTGATCTCTGGCTCGCCGCCAACCACCCTGACTCGTTGCTGGTCTATAAAGCGCCGGTGCGCCGGTTCCTGGCGCGACATCGATTCACGGTCCCGGACGACATCGGGTTAGCTTACCTTTATCGTACCTCCGATGAAATGGGCCGAGCTGCCGGCATCGACGGCAACCTGTCCGCGGTCGGCGCAGCCGCCCTCGATTTGGTGGTAGAAAAGTTAAACGCGAATGTAACCGGATCCAGTAACCACCCTAAAGAGGTCCTGATCAAAGGCACTTGGCATGGCGGCGCTACGCTTCCTCCACGAATCAGACCAACACCGGAAACGACTCACGTGCCCTCCCGTAAGCGAGGACAAAAGGTCCCGGCTCGGTAATCGTCCCAACCTGAGCAATAGCGATTCGCCGGTCCTTAAATAGAGCTGTCACTTTCGGGACTTGGCCGCGGTCTACGGTCAGCAGAAAGCCGAAGCTCGGGAACGAAATTAGCCAGGGTTCTAACTCGATCCCGTCCGGCTGCGGGATCCGATCTAACCAAAGTTCCGCTCCGACTTTCGAGCACTGGAGCAGCATGGCTAACGTCCCAATCACACCGCCGTTACTGATGTCTTTACCGGCTCGACACCATCCGTTCTCGGCTAGAGCGGGCAAGAGTTGCAAATCAGCTCTGAGCCGTTGGGCTGGTGCGCCGACACTGGCATTCCAAAAAGGTTTATCCCCGCGGTACTGCCCCCGTAGATCAACGGCCATCAACAGCGCATCTCCAGGCCGGGCATCGAAGCTGGTGATTAGACGGCTCGCTTTGCCAAGAACCGCGGCTGCCAGAAACGGATTCCCCGACTGCGTAATTGTGGTGTGGCCACCGGCCACTGGCACTCCGTAGGCGGTCGCTGCTGCCGTGATCCCGTTCCAAATGCCTGAGGCCACTTCTAGGCCAGGCGTCCAGAGAATATCGATGATGGCCAGCGGCCGGCCTCCCATCGCCGCGATATCGCTCAAATTCACCATCACGGCGCAGTAACCCGCAAACCAGGGATCATCCGTTACAAACGATTCCAACATCCCTTCCCCAGCAAAAAGCAAGAAACCGCCGTTATCCGGAATCACCGCACAATCGTCGCCTAGGCGAATCTCCCCGGCGAGCGCCGCGGCCGGCAAGTAGGCGCGTTGAATGGCGAGCTTGGCGGTGACGCCGGGATGGCCCTGCAGAAAGGCAATCAGGCGCGACAAGGTCGCGTGGTCTTCGTCCATGCCGGTCAGAAAATACGCGTAGCCGGGCGATAGTAACTGAGATCAGCACGCATCTTCACATGCGGTAAGCCAAACAAATCAAGGGTGCCAAGCGCTTCCCAATGTAACCGTTGAAAGAACCGGGCGTTCTGGTGTTGGACCGTGGCTAGGAACTCGGTACAGCCTAAGGCATGCGCGGTGGAAACTGCCTTATAAATGAGTCCCGCACCCAACGCTCCTAGCCCGCGATAGATCGGCAGATTATTTCGAACGGAAACCCCCGGACTCAGCTGTCGAATACTGCGATAGTCCTGAGCTACCGCTAACCGGCTGCCGTACCAGAGCCCAGGTGCTCGCTCATCAATCCGAACCACGCCCACAACGCCATCCTCCATCCCAGCGATCAAAGTTTCGCAGACGATGGGGATAGCATGCTCATCAAATTCGTCGTAGTCGTTTCCCTGGAAGATCCGTTGTTCTTCACAGAAAATCTGTTTTCGCAACGCCCAGTAACCATCCAATTGCCGGCTGGCTTGCGCCAGCCGGAACGTGAAATCCGGCGAAACATACTGGTGAAAAGCGTCAAACACCATAGGCACCCCGTTGTGATTAGTTCAGCATTCGTTGTGCCAGGGGTGAGGCGCGGAGGTGATTGGTGATTGGTGATTGGTGATTGGCCGGTAGCGGTCCGGCAGCTGCCGGATCCAGTAGACCTGTGGCGTATTGGCCGACTCACGTTACAAAGCCATAGATGGTCTCAACCTCAACGCGCAGTCGCCACCGGCCTGTCACCTTTCGCGCCCGCGCTATCAGGGATCCTGATACCTGATCACCACAAACGATATTACAGGACCGTCCTCCCGCCCTAAGGTGATTTTAGAAAAGAGGTAACAGAGGAATGAAACTAACAAACCTTCTAGGACAGACTAACCGTTCATTTGCTAGTGTCTTTTTAGCGTTCAGTCTGTTTGGTTTTCTTTTTCCGCATCACAACGGACAGGTAACGCCGAATCATCAAGTTCACCTGAGCATGAGCCGCCCGGCGGCCACTGAGCAGACCGAAAACTCCGCGCCGGATTACGAGTGGTTCTATTAATTGCCTGAACGTCCGATTGATTCTCATGGTGAGATTGATCGGTTGGGGACGCGGCCAAGAAACCGAGCTAGTACAAGGCGGTCTTCTTGGCCGCAAAGCTTTGGGGGGAGGAGCCAGGAGCTAGGAGGCTATGGGTCAAACAGCGTCCTCGAAGGTTCAACGCTCCTTGATTGGTTGGGGCAGCGGTAGGGACGAGCTCCCGCTCGTCCGTTATTCGAAGTGCGTGGACTCCGGATCGCGCTCGCTTGGCCGACTATTGAGCTCGACCCATGTCCTCCTGGCTCCTGGATTCTGGCTCCTGACTCCTTCTCAATCTCTCTCGGCAACTTCGGCTGAATAATTGATATTCGGATTTCCCAGGCTCAATCGCACGCGCATGCCCAGGGCTCTGCCGAGTTCAAACAGAAACGTACGGCGTTTGGCCTGTTGGACGGTACGAAGCCGATCACGCCGTAAGATCTCGCCGATGAGAAGCGGATAATCGCTCAGGGTATGAGTCACTGAAAACCTGTATGTTTCCTCCGGATGTATTGTCCTACGATGTGACGACATAAGTCCTCCTACGAAAGTATGATACTTATGGCTTCTATCTCAATTAGAGACGTCTTCAAGTGGTTTTTTGCTTGACGTGGTATCTTTCGTCACCAAGTCGGCCCGCCTGATAACATGTTTCCAACGTTTCCCAGCCGCAGCTATCGTAATCAAGACGCCGCTTGATCTCGCGGCGATCTGAGCAATTGGGTGCGCACCAAAGCCCATCATGGTAGGGCGAAAAACTCGGCGCGCTGCCAGCTTTCCAATCACTATTGTCTACCCGCGCCGGTTTTGAGACCCGCCGTGATGAGCCCTGGCTTCACCAATCACTAATCACTAATCACCCTTCACCAGTCCCCTCCACTCCTCGCGAATCAATGCCCAGCGTTCATGGTCGCGCCAGAGAGCGCCGACTTTCAGGTAGCGCGGCGAAAAGCCCTCGTAACGAAAACCGGAGCGCTTGATGAGCGCCTTGGAGGCTTTATTCGCCGGCTGCACGTTCGCTTCCAGACGATGCAGTTTCAGTACTTTGAATGCGTGGCGGAGAACGAGGGGTAATCCCTCCCTCATATAACCTTGCCCGGCAAATTCTGCGGACCCCCAAAAACCCAAATAGGCATTCTGAAAACCACCACGAAATATTTGGCTTAAACTCGCCAGACCCACGATACGATCATCAATCTGCCGGCAGATCAGGAGGCGGACGAAATCGCCGCGTTTTGTTGGGTGCAAATAAGCGGCAAAAGCAGAACGGGTTTCCGGCGGATAGACCCATGGCCGATGAAGCGCGCGGCTAATGCGAACGATCATCAACACCTCTTTGCAGTCCGCCGCCGTGAGTTCCCTTACATAGACACGTTTGCCGCGCTGCAATGGTTGGTGAGTCACTCGTGAAAGGTATACCCTAAGATGTGGCCCGGACGTAATCAGTAATCAGTAGGTCAGTAATCAGTAATACCGTTCTTGGTATTTTGTCCGTCAACCATAGCCCCAACTGTTTTTACTGATTACTTCCGGGCCACCCCTTATCGGACCCATCACCAATGCAAAGTAGCCACGCTCTGAGAGTTCTCGCGATAGGCTTATTGGCCGGCACACTTGATATCACCGAGAATCTCATTTTCAACGCGTTCCGGGGGATCACACCAACTATGGTGTTCCAGTATATCGCGAGTGGCCTCATCGGGATGGCGGCTTTCAAAGGCGGTATTCCTGCCATCGCCGTGGGTCTCTTGTTCCACTATGCGATTGCGCTCTTTTGGACGGGTCTATTCTATGCAGCAAGTCGCAAAATTGCGATTCTGAGCCAACGCCCGATTATTAGCGGCTTAATCTACGGCGGCATCATCTACCTGGTCATGAATGTCGTGGTACTGCCACTGTCCGGGGTGCCGCATGCGCAGAGTGCAATCACTTTAGCTTCAAGAATCAATGGTGTTTTTGCCCTCCTCTTCTGTATCGGCTTACCCGTCTCGCTTTTGGTCTCTCGCGCAAACCGTTAGGGATGAGCTCCCGCTCATCCGATTCTCGCAACGCGCCTTGACGAAGGTGAGTGGAACGTCTCGATCATGGGGTTGAACACCACACCGGGTCGCGGCTCAAATCCGGCGCGATCAACCCTGGGAGGTGGCTAGCATTGCCCGCGCCGAGATTTTCGCCCTACCTTCGTGGGGCTAGCCGCATGCGTCACCGATTCACCGGGTACCACCACTAACAAAGAGACGTCTAGCTCCTGGATTCTCAGCCCGCCGCGCCACCAAAGCCGCGGATGAGCGGGAGCTCATCCCTACCGAATAGAACCAGCGATCGTCCTGCGCGTATGGTTCGTTTGATCGAAGGGCAGCTGGACGCCGTGGCCGATAGTGGACAATAGTGGACAGTAGTGGACGCAGTGGACTGAGTGGATGCCGTCCACGCTCCATAAGTAGCCGCTATTCACCAATCACTTCTCACCTTTCACCTCTCACCAATCACTTCTCACCCTTTCACTTCCCCAAAGTGGACATTAACCGAGTACATCCGATCTTGTTACAGACCTTTCTGGAGGTGGCTGATGCTGGGCAGATCTCGGAAGCAGCACGGCGGTTGCATCTTTCGCAGCCGGCGGTGACCGGGCAGATCCGAAGGTTGGAATCGAATCTTGAGAGAACCCTGTTTATCCGGTCTGCTCGTGGTGTTTCGCTAACGCCGGATGGAGCACGGCTGCGCGACCGTCTGCAGGGTGTATTCGCGGAGCTAGAAGAGATCGTGTTGGAACTCGATCAGACTCGAGAAGTCACGGGGATTCTTACCATCGCCGCCAGTACTACGCTGGCGAGATATTTTGTACCCAGAATTTTTGTTCGTTTCCATCATTACCATCCGACCTCAGCGCTTAAGCTGGTCGTGGGTAACACGGAAGCAATCTTGAACCAACTGCGCGAACATCGGGTGGGACTCGGTCTGGTTGAAGGTCTAACCCGGAGCCCTGGTCTGCGTTTAGAACCTTTCATTCGGGATGAGCTCATTCTGGTTTGCGCGGCTCGTATTCCGGATACGAAACTTCGGCGGACAATCGAAACTGCAAAATCCGTGGGTGACCTCGAGCGGCTGCCTTTCATCTGGCGCGAAACCGGAGCCGGTAACCGAACGGTCATAGAACGGGTCTTGGAAGAACGCGGACTCGACCCCAGAAAGCTAGATCACCGATATGAGCTGGGCAGTAGTGAAGCGATTAAAACGCTGGTAATCGCAGGTCTAGGTGTCGCTTTCTTTTCGAATTGGGAGATTCAACAGGAAATCGCGCTCGGGTTCGCCCGACGGATCCATATTCCAGGCCTGCGTATCGATCGCACGTTCTCCTGGGCAATTTCCAGCGGCGAGCTCGGCGGTGTAGCCGGCGAATTCTATCGATTCGCTAATTCGATGCGCGAGGAGCTGTTTCCAGTACACGGGGGGCGGGAAGAAGGAGCTAGGAGCTAGGAGCTAGGAGCTAGGAGGTTCTGGGTCAGGCGAACGCTGGGCAGACACACGTGATTGGTGATTGGTGATTGGTGAAACGCGTACACCGGAGCCCATCATGGTAGATGCCATGGGTATTGCCAGGCTGCTGGATAGACAGCAACCTGACAATATGATTATACCAACCTCGGCACACACCGAAGAGGTGAGCCAAAACAACGG
>Ga0185299_10001550_pt1 | contig 42928 bp, 42 predicted proteins | sample PaiPotPPA55metaG_FD_128002 | JGI IMG/M metagenome (GOLD analysis project Ga0185299, IMG submission 128002) | Iron sulfur acid spring bacterial and archeal communities from Banff, Canada, to study Microbial Dark Matter (Phase II) - Paint Pots PPA... ... | reverse complement strand
TGTTCCTGTCCGGCAGCCTGTTGTTTGGCGGCGATCTCTCGGCGCGCGCTCTCGCCGGGACAAGACTGTTTCCCATGGCCGCCCCGCTCGGCGGAACGCTTCTTATTTTTGGCTGGGCTTTGGTGACACTGGCGGCCCTGATCGGCATGAGTCAATCTCGTGACGGAAAGCCGGATCAATCCATTGATGAATGATTAATTTTCTGGACTTTGACGGCCGGACGGGGCAAACTATTTGCGCTTTCAAGTGATCGAGCAGTAATATCATGGTTGCCGACACAGAGGCCGCGTCTAAGAGACAGCGTATCTTGATCGTCGAGGACGAGCCGTTCATCACGCTCGCCCTGGAAGCGATGCTGTTGGAACTCGGCTTCGATTTGGCCGGTTCCGCCGCGCAAGTTTCCGCCGCCCTGGAGTTGATCGGCCGCGAACGGATCGACGGCGCCATCCTCGACGTGAACCTTGGCTCACAAAGGATTGATCCTGTCGCGGACATTCTCGCCGCGCGTCCTTGTCCCTTCTTTTTCACGACGGGGTACGGCATTTCGGGCCTCCCCGCTCGGCATGCAGGACGCACCGTGCTGCAAAAGCCGTTCGGGTTGGAGCAACTTTTTACGGTCTTGCGCGCGGAGTTCGGTTTCCCGATTCATGACCGACACGGCTTCGAAACAGACGCCACACTTTCGCGTGGCGATCGTCAGCTGCCGGCGTGCAGGGCCACGGGTATTCCAACGCCGGGCCTGTGAAGCCGGGGGCGTTTGGCAGCGACGATTGGATTAGCTCGTGCCGCGCAGGTTGAAGCGATACCAGCGCTCGATAGGAGCGATGAAATCGGCAAAGCGAGCCTGTTCGCGCGTAAGATCGTTCCTTTCCGCCTTGATCGTGACATAGTCGAAGAAGAAATCACGTTTTTGGCGGCGGTTGTTTCATGCTTTAGGGAAACATGGCAAAATCCGGCTTTTGGTTCTCTGTATTTTCTGGACCCGGCATCGCGTGACAATGCTTTAGCCTTGCGCAATCCCATCAGGGGCAGCCTAAGAGCCATGGTCGAATCGGCAAAGGTCGTTTCTGGTCCCTCCCCGCCGTCCCGCAAACTTCGGTCGCTCATAATCTACATTTTCGCCGGCATCGCCCTTCTTGTCGCGATCATCGCGGTCGCGGCGCCTTGGGCCTTTTCGAATGCGGCATTGCGCAAAGAGATCGCGGCGCAAATCCGCCACGTGACCGGACTTGCCGCCATTTCGCAGGGCCGTGCGGTCTTTGTTGTCCTGCCGCAACCCCATATCAGCATTGATGGCGTCAGCTTCGCCGACCCCTCCGGCGCGCTTCGTATCGACGCGCGTTATTTTAAAGGGTACGTCCGGCTCGCGCCTCTATTCGCCGGCCGGGTCGAGATCGCGTCGGCGACCCTCGGTCAGCCGGACATGCATATCGATCTCGATGGCCGGCCGATGTCCCCGGACAGCGTGATCGGCCGTGCCGCGGACGCCTCGCCGGCAACCGCCGAAGCCGCATCAGCGGACGAGGCGCGACTTGGCGCCGTGACACTTGTCGATGGCCGCGCGCGCTTGATAAGCAAGCAACTTCCCCCAGATCTGACGATCGACGCCATTAACATGACACTAGACTGGCGCAAACCAGGCGCGGCGGCGATCATGACGGGGCAAGCCCGCATCCGTGGAGAGAACGCCGCAATGGCCGCATGGATTGCAAGCCCGGCTGGGTTGTTGCGAGGCCAGCAATCCGCCCTGAGCCTCATGATCGACGCACCCTCGTTCTCGTTGTCCGCTGACGGCGGTCTTGCAAACATGCCGAAGTGGCAATTCAACGGCCACATTCACGCCGCCGCGCCGTCGGTGCGAACGCTTTTGGAACAAGCCGGATATTTTGTCCCATTGCCTGGGCCCTTCAATGATTTTGACGCAAATTGCGAGGCCACCATCGCGGCGGCGAGCGCGGTCCTTTCGGGCCTGCATTTGCAGGTCGATGGGAATGATTTCGATGGGACCTTGGCATTTCAGGCGCGTGACGGGGCGCCAATGCTTTCCGGCACATTGGCGACAAACCGGCTGTCGCTCCGGCCATTCCTTTCACGCGTTTCGCCCGCCACTGGGCGCGATGGCCAATGGAATCGTGACCCATTCGATTTAAAAGAATACGGCTCGGCCGATCTTGATTTCCGCATATCGGCGTCGCACATGCTTTTTTCGAATTTTGAGATCAAAGATGCCGCCTTTTCGCTGATGCGCAACAGCCGCCGTGTGGAATTGACCCTTGCCGGGGCCAAGGCGTATCAAGGCACAATGAAGGGCCGCGCAACATTCGATGTGAGCGACCACGGCGTCGCCGTGCAGGCCACCGGCGCCATCTCCGGCGCCGACCTCGCCGCTTTGTCGTTCGATGCCTTCGGATCACCGGAATTTTACGGGGCATTGACCGGCAAGGCCAATTTCGAAGGCGCCGGGGCCAGCATGAGCGAACTTATGCGCAACCTCGATGGGACGGCGCAAGTCGACGTCGCGCAAGGGCAACTCGGAGGGATCGATCTTGATTCCGTCCTGCACCGGATCGACAAAAGTCCGCTTGCGCTTCTCGCCGATATTCATCGCGGCCGGACCGCTTTCGAGCGTGCCGGTTTCGGTTTGCGCTTCGTTAAGGGCGTAGCCGACATCGAGGAAGGCAAGCTCGAAAATCCGAGCCTCAGACTTGGGTTTGGCGGCACCGTGGATTTCGGCGAACGCGGGCTCGATCTTCATGCCGTCGCCATGCCTTCCATCGGCGAGACCAAGCCTGCGAAGGAAATCCCGAAGTTTCGATTCGATGTCGGCGGCTCCTGGGACGATCTGGCGTTTACCCCGGACGTGCGCGGTCTGATCCGCCGGTCCGGCGCGGCGGCGGCGCTGTTTTCGCAACGGCCCGATGTGGCCAAGCACCTCGGCCGAGGCGGAGAAGACGCAAAGTGAAACGTGTTTCGTCTTGGAACCGCCGCCTCATTCCATGTGGTCCGCAGGTCGCGGTCTATGGTGATTTCTCAAATTTTCACTGTCTATCAATGGGAAGATGAAAAAATTAGACGCCGAAACCAACGGTCCATCGAGGCTCGCGGTTAAAATCAAGTCGCCGAAGCGGTGCCCGAGAACGAATGCGGCGCCGGGCTGAGCGGCACCGCGGCGCCATTATTGATTTGCAGGACCGACAGACCGCGCTCGTTGGTCCCATCGGAGCGGAAGCGAAACACGCCATCGGCGCCGTTGAAGCCGGACCGGTTTGTGAGGACGTTTGGCGAATAACGCTGCGAGCCTTGGGTATGGGCAAGCGCGGCGGCGAGGGACACGGCATCGTAGGCAAGCGTCGCGATACGGGTTGGATCGGAGTGATATTTGGCGCGATAGCGCGCCGCGAAGGCATTGAAACCGCCATTTTCGGGCGCCGCGAACCATGCTCCTTGCAACGCCGCAAGTTTCAGGACGCGCGCGTCGTTCCAAAGACCAGTGCCGAGGATCTGCACATGTTTGCCATTGATTCCGGCCGCGGCGAGGGCCTGCGACATCGGCTGCATCGCATCGGCCTGTTCAGGAATGAAAAGCGAATCGATTTGATCATGAAGCGCGGCGATTTTTTGCACGGCCTCGGCCATGGTTCGTGGCTGGTAATGTTCGATCGTCATCACTCTTATGTTGTCGCGCGCGGCGGCCTGCTGGAATTCGCTTTCGGCCACGCGTCCGTAGTCATTTTCCGGAATGAGGGCGGCGATCGACTTTTCGCCCTTAGAGGCGGCGAAATCGACAATACGGTCGACGTAACTTTCGATCAGGAAGGAAAGCAGATACAGCTCCGGGCCGGCGGTCGACGTATCGGTCGAAAATGCGATGACCGGTCTTCCGGCGCCATGCGCCACCGGCCCCACTTCGCGCACACTCGAGGCAAACAGGGGCCCGATGATAAGCTCGGCCCCTTCCGACAGGGCCTTCTGCGCCGCCGCGCGCGCCCCCTCGGGGGTCGAACGATCGTCCTTGACAAGCAAGGTAATATCGTTGTTGCCAGCCTCCGCCCAAGCCAGTTCGGCGGCATTGCGCAGGGACGTGCCGACGACGCTTGGTCCCGACGCCTGAGTCAGAGGGAGGATGAGCGCCACCCGCGCCGAGCCGGAGCCGATTTGCTCCCCCTGGTACGGCGGCGGTTGCGAAGTCGGTGCGACAACCCCGCCCAGCCCGCCACGCCCGAGCATCCCGCTCACCGAGCCGCAGGCCGCAAGCGACATGCAAAGTCCGAATACCCATATTGCCCGAACGGCACCGGCCAGACAATTGCGGCCGGGCCACAAAGCCCCCCGCCTGGCTTTCTTGCGTGGAAGATAGGTCATTCGGGCGACGCTCCAATTCGCGTATTTTGAAATGCTTTGACCGGGCGCCCATGGGCGGACAATGTGGATAGCATGGAAATCTCCGTTCTTTTCAGTCATAAAATCAGGCCGGCGGCAATAGAAACGCCATTTGCCGCTGCGCTTGCTTGCAAAAAAGCGCCATCGTTCTATAAATAGAACGGGAGGACGTTTTATAGAACGACCCATTTGCGCAAGAGGGCCGGGCATTCCCCGGCGGGCTGACACCATGAACGCGGGCAATGCGGACGGATTCGATCACCGGGCCCTTCAAGGCACGGCTCCACGGCGCGGCAAGACTCTTGCGCGCGCAAAAACCTCCGAGGGTGAGAAGCCGGGCGCATTTACCGCCTTCGGCCTCAGGGCCGAGGCGGAACCGATCCGGCCCGGCCTCCACGTGGTCGCCACGCCGATCGGCAATCTCGGCGATATCTCGTTCCGGGCGCTGGCGACGCTCGCCGCCGCCGACGCGATCGTCGCCGAGGATACGCGGGTCACCAAGACATTGCTCGCACATTATGGAATAGCGACGCCGCTTGTCGCCTATCACGAGCATAACGCCGCGGTCATGCGGCCGCACCTCCTTGCCCGGCTGACTGGGGGGGCGGCGCTGGCTTTGGTCTCGGATGCCGGTACGCCGTTGATTTCCGATCCTGGCTTCAAGCTTGTCTCGGATGCGCTCGCGCAAAATATCGCAGTGGTTTCGGTTCCGGGCGCCTCGGCCGTGCTCGCCGCTCTGGTGGTCGCGGGCCTGCCCACCGACCGATTCTTTTTCGAAGGATTTTTGCCGCAGAAAAGTGCCGCGAGGCGCAGCCGCATCGCTGCACTTTCGGCGGTTCCCGGGACACTGGTATTTTTCGAGTCGCCACGCCGCGTCGCGGAGACGTTGAACGATTTGGCCGCCGTTCTGGGTCCACGCAATGCGGCAGTCGCCCGCGAGCTCACAAAATATTTCGAGACCGTTCGCCGCGGGCTTTTGCCTGACCTAGCTTCCATTGTTTCCGCCGAGCCGCGGCCCAAAGGCGAGATCGTCGTCCTCGTCGGGCCGCCGGGAGCAGAGTCGCCGGTCCAACCAGACCTCGATGCCAGGCTCGGGAAGGCGTTGGAAGCGCATTCGGTCAAGGACGCCGCGGCCGTGGTTTCGGCCGAGACGGGCCAGCCGCGCCGCAAAGTCTATGCCCGGGCGATCGAACTTTCCGCACGCATCCGATGACTTCGAGGGATTCTCGCACTCGCGAGCAGGCGCACCGGCAGGGCATCGTTGCCGAACGGTTCGCAGTCGTGGTGTTGCGCCTCAAGGGCTATCATATTCTGGCCTGCCGCTACCGGGTCCGTGGCGGCGAGATCGATATCGTGGCACGCCGTGCTGACACGATCGCTTTCGTCGAAGTGAAGGTACGACCAACTCTCGACGAGGCGAGGACGGCGATCGACTTCGTCAAACATCGCCGGATCTCCCGCGCGGCGAAAACCTGGCTTGCTTCGAACCCTTGGGCGGCGCCGTTGACGTGGCGCGGCGACGCAATTTACATCGCGCCTTGGCGCTGGCCGCGTCATGAGATCGCGGCGATCGAACTGGATCTGGGATAAGCCCGCCCGCGCGTGCCTCGCCTTGACCGAATGCCGGCTTTCATGGGCCCGGCGGCGATGTCGCGACCAAACGGATAGGTCTGCTTCTGCGTTCAGAAATTCTGAAACAAGAGGAAACCGCGCCAATAGCGATTCCCTTCGCGGCCAAATCGCGGTATCTTCATGAAATTCTTCTTGATCGGACAGGTTTCCATGGAACCCGGTGACGGCGCCGGCTAATGGGCACATTTCGCGAGGGCGGCTTTGTCGAGGCAAGCGCGCCGACCGCGCCGGTCGCGGCTAGGAATGCGATCGCGGCCGATCTTATCGCGGTCCTGGTCGCCGTGACCTCGAGCGATCCGCGCGTCTTGACCATCCAGGATCGATCCGCGCTGCCATCCGGTCCGTTCGAACTCGCCCATCGTTCGCTGCAGGCGGGGCTGCGCGCCTGGGTCGAGCGGCAAACCGGGCTGCCGCCCGGCTATGTCGAGCAGCTCTATACTTTCGCCGACCGGGATCGCGGCGGCGCCGGACAACACGTCATCTCGATCAGCTATCTCGGGCTCACGCGCGAGCAGCGCGCCTCGGGCGAGCATGAGGCGAGCTGGCGCAGTTGGTATTATTACTTCCCGTGGGAAGACCATCGCGCCGGCGCCCCCTCGATAATAGAAACCGTGCTTTTGCCTAAGCTTGAGGCTTGGGCCACCGCGCCCCAAAATCCGGGCCTGCGGCAAGACCGCCGCCAGCGCGTCGCGATTACCTTCGGGCGCGGCGGCCGCGCCTGGAACGAGGAGCTTGTCCTGCAGCGCTACGAATTGCTCTACGAGGCGGGCCTCATCCCAGAAGCGGTGCCCGGAAGTTCGCCGGGGACGATGCGCCACGGCGTCGCGCCCGGCGCGTTGCCGAGCATGGGCCAGCCTATGATTCTCGATCATCGCCGCATTCTCGCGACAGGTATAGCTAGGCTGAGGGCTAAAATTAAATATCGCCCGGTGGTGTTCGAATTGATGCCGGAAACGTTTACGCTCCTGCAATTGCAGCGCTGTGTCGAAGCCTTGGCGGGGAGGCTCGTGCACAAGCAGAATTTCCGCCGCCTGATCGAACAGCAGGAACTCGTGGAGGAAACCGGGAAAACCACTCCAGATACAGGTGGGCGCCCGGCGAAACTGTTCCGGTTCCGGCGCGAGGTGTTTGCGCAGCGCGCCATTGCCGGAACCAAATTGCCCATCTCGAGGGCTTGACAATTCTTATGCTCACTATAAGTATATGCTCCGTTAATACTCGTTTGGAGTATAAGCCATGGCGCTGCCGTATCCGGAAACTGTCCGCGCGAAAAATCCCCACGCGGAGAACCTCTATGCAAAGGTGCGGCATGCGATCCCGGCGATCGAGTGGCCGGTCCATGCGCAAGACATCGACGCCATCATGACGTTGAAGCGGGCCCGGAACGCGGTGGTGCTTGCGCACAATTATCAGACGCCCGAGATTTTTCACTGCGTTGCCGATTTTGTTGGGGACAGTCTCGCTCTCGCGCGGGAAGCGATGACGGCCGACGCGGACGTCATTGTTTTGGCGGGTGTTCATTTCATGGCCGAGACCGCGAAATTATTGAATCCGGAAAAAACCGTTCTCATCCCGGACCTTGGAGCCGGCTGTTCGCTTGCAGAGTCGATTCGGCCCGAGGATGTGCGGCTATTGCGGCAAACCTATCCCGGCGTTCCAATCGTCACCTATGTAAACACCTCGGCGGCCGTGAAGGCCTTGTCGGACATTTGCTGCACGTCTGGCAACGCGCGGGCCGTGATCGAATCCCTCGGCGTCGAGCGTGTCATCATGCTGCCTGACGAATTCCTCGCCCGCAACGTCGCGGGTGAGACAAATGTGAAAGTCATCGCCTGGTCGGGCCATTGCGAGGTGCATGAGCGTTTCCACGCCGCGGAAGTGCGGCAATTGCGCGAGGATTATCCCGGGGTGATCGTTTTGGCGCATCCGGAATGCCCGCCGGACGTTGTGTCGGAAGCCGATTTTTCCGGCTCGACAGCCGCGATGTTGTCCTATGTGAGCAAGAACTATCCCGCCCGCGTCGTGCTTTTGACCGAATGCTCGATGAGCGACAATGTCGCAATCCAATATCCCGAGCTCGAATTCATCCGGCCGTGCAATCTCTGCCCGCATATGAAAAAGATCACCCTTCGCAATATCAGGCGGGCGCTGGAGACGATGCAACACGAAGTGCATATCCGTCCTGAGGTCGCTGTTCCCGCGCGCCGGGCCGTCGAACGCATGCTGGCGGTGCATTGATGGATGTTATCGACTCCATGGGGACATGCATCATTGTCGGCGGCGGCCTAGCGGGCCTGACCGCGGCTCTTTCCTTGGCGCCCCGGCCGGTAATCCTCCTCAACAAGGCACCGCTTGGATTTGAATCATCGAGCGTCCTCGCACAAGGTGGTGTCGCCGCGAGCCTTGGGCCGGGCGACGATTTTTCGCTGCATCTCACCGATACGCTCAAGGCCGGCGACGGCCTTTGCGACGAGTCTGTCGCGCGCGCGATCCTCAAAGCCGCGCCGGCTGCGATCGACGAATTGATCCGGCGCGGCGTGCCTTTCGATCGCAACGGCGAGGGCAAACTTACTCTTGGCCTCGAAGCCGCGCATTCGCGCCGGCGGATCGTTCATGCCGGCGATTCCAGCGGACGCGAAATCATGCGGCCCTTGACCCGTCTTGCGCGCGAAACACCCTCCATTACCCTGATGGAGGGTTTCGCGGCGCGACGGCTGCTCGTCGAAGATAACACCGTGACAGGAGTTGTTGCCGAAAGCATTCGCGGGCCGGTGGTTTTCGCGACGGAGCGCGCCGTCATCGCCACTGGCGGCATCGGTGGCCTGTTCCAATATGGCACCAATCCGGTTGGATCGTGGGGTGAAGGGCTGGCCCTCGCGGCGAAGGCGGGCGCGGCCATGGCCGATCTCGAATTTATCCAGTTTCATCCGACCGCGCTCGATAGCGTTTCGTTTCCGCTTAAGCTCATCAGCGAGACCGTGCGCGGCGAAGGGGCGATCCTCATCGACGAGACTGGCCATCGCTTCATGGCCGGCGTGTCCGGCGCCGAGCTTGCACCGCGCGATGTTGTCGCGCGCGCGGTCTGGCGGCACCTGGCGGCGGGCCACCGCGTTTTTCTCGACGCGCGGGACGTGCCGGACCTCGATTTTGCGCGCCGCTTTCCGGCGATCACCCGCTTTTGCCACGCCGCCGGAATCGATCCCGTCACCCAGCCGATTCCGATCCGCCCGGCGGCGCATTATCACATGGGCGGCATCGCGGTCGATCTTGCCGGGCGTACGTCGGTGGAGGGTCTCTGGGCTTGCGGCGAGGCCGCGTGCACGGGCCTCCACGGCGCCAATCGACTTGCCAGCAATTCCCTGCTCGAAGCGGCCGTCTGCGGCCGCCTTGTCGCCGAGAGCATCGCCGGGACAACGTCTCGCCGCCAGGGAAAGCCACGTGCCGGGGTGGCCAGGGTCGCCGCCAGCGACCCTTATCCAGTGCGTAAGATTCTCTCTCGCGCGGCGGGCGTTCTACGCAATCGCGATGGTTTGGCGGCGGCGGCGGCCGAGCTGCTGCCGCTCGCGCTGGAGCGCGGGAAGGCAAGCGAGCCCGCCTGCGTCGCCCTGATGATCGTGATCGCGGCCTTGCGCCGGCGGGAAAGCCGGGGCGCCCATGCGCGAACCGATTTTCCAAGCCGCGCCGCGTATGCGCAAAGAACTATGCTGCACTTCAACGAGGCGCTAGCCGCCGCGCGGGAAATTGTCCCCGAAACCGTCGCCTGAACGAAAGTCGCGCGATGCCGCTTGTGCCCCTCGCGCGGATTATGGTCGAGCCTTTGGTTCGCGCCGCGCTTCTCGAAGATCTTGGCCGTGCGGGCGATCTCACCACGGATGCGATCGTTCCAGCTGGGCTCGCGGCGCGAGCCACAATGGTTGCACGTGAAGCGGGCGTTGTCGCCGGGCTAGAATTGGCAAAACTTGCCTTCGCGCTCATCGATCCGAATATCGCGATGCAGGTTGAAATCGACGACGGCGCGACGGTCACGATGGGCGGCGTCATCGCCAGGGTTACGGGACCGGCGCGCGGGATTTTGATGGCGGAGCGCACCGCCCTCAATTTTCTGGGGCATTTGAGCGGCATAGCGAGCGCGACGGCTTCCATCGTCGCAGCGGCGCGCGGCACAAAGGCCAAGATCACCTGCACCCGCAAGACCACGCCGGGTCTTCGCGCGGTCGAGAAATACGCGGTGCGCGCGGGCGGGGGCGACAATCACCGCTTCGGCCTCGACGACGCCATCCTCATCAAGGACAATCATATCGCCATCGCGGGGGGGATCGCGCAGGCGTTGCGGCGCGCCCGCGCGGCTGCCGGTCATCTCGTCAAAATCGAAGTCGAAATCGATAATTTGGACCAGCTTAAAGAAGCGCTCGGCGAAGGCGCCGATGCCGTGCTTCTCGACAACATGAGCTTGGATAGGCTCGCCAAGGCGGTCGCCATGGTCGAGGGCCGCGCGACGACCGAAGCCTCGGGGCGGGTCACGCTAGAGTCGGCGCCGGCGATCGCCGCGACCGGCGTCGATCTGATCTCGGTCGGCTGGCTGACCCACAGCGCGGCGGTGCTCGACATCGGGCTCGATTTCGAAGCGTAGAGCGTGATCCGCGAATGCCGGACCAGATGGCGCGGATTAGGCTAGAACCTGGTCAGTCGCCGGTTCGCGGATTTTGCGGCTCGCCGCTCGGATAGCCTCGTTCGTCCGTTCCGTAATAGAAAATGCTGGGAGCCTCCATCCGGTAAATGGAGCGGCCTTCGCGGAGGCGATCGGAAGAGTAGCTGTCCGCCGCGCCGGGCAGGATGTAGCGGATGCTCGGCGGATTGGGAGGCGGTATCGTCTGGGCAACCGCCAGTGCGGTCGTGCCAAGGGTAAATGCAAAAAATAAGGCGGTCGCGAGAAGCTTGAGCATTGTAATTCTCCCTAATGGACGAGCGCCGTTACCGGCGGCCGTTTTTTGTTCAGGATAACTATGTTCATGAATAACAATGTTCAAGCCCGTTCGATGCCGCCAAAGTGTCCGGCGGGAGCTTCGATCTTTTGTAAACGCCCTATAAATGCTTATCGGCTAAGGCGTTTCTCGCCATGCGCGGCAAAACGCCGGGCAATAAGATGGTCGAGGGAGAATATTCCCGGCCCGCGCGCGATAACGACGAGAAAGCAGGTCGCCCAGACGCCGTGGGTCGGCCAGGCATCGGGATAGACGAAAAATTCGATGACCGCGGTCATGCCGAGAAGGGCCAGCGCGGACAGGCGGCTGGCGAGCCCTATAACTAGCAAGAGCGGAAAAAAATGCTCGCTGAAGGCAGCGATGTTCGCGGCCAGCGCGGGATCGATCCATGGCAGGGCGTATTCGTCGCGAAACAACGCAATCGCGTTGTCCGTCACATGAAACCCTTCGACCTTGGTCTGCCCCGACCTCCAGAACACGGCGGCCGGAAAAATCCGCGCCGCGAGCGAAATCAGGGATTGCGGAATTTTGTCCAAAACGGCGGCGACGGTGCGCATCGCGGCAATCAGCGCCGAGGGGTTTTCCGGGTGAGTCTCGGGGGATCGGATCATGGCAAGGCAGCCTCGTTGGGTTGATTGGCCATTTCGATCGCGAGCCCCGCGAATAATGCCGCGAGATTGGCTGCAAGATCGAAGCGGGCGTCGCCGGCGAGCGCCGCCGCGGCCGCCTCTCCAAGCGGGTTTCTAGCGGCGAGGTTTTGCAAAAAAGTCTTGGCGCCGGGCGGCAGGCGGCGAACCTCGACATCGCAGCCGGGACGCGAAACAAGCGCATCCTCGCGACGCCAATCGATTATGGGCGCAAGGTCGATTTCGCCGGAGTTCATCGCCCAGATCGTAACGATCGGATAGTCCGACGCGACGATTTCAACCGAGGGGTTCAACGTGAAGCACGACCCGGCCAAGGTGTCTAGGGCAACGCCGGAGAGCGCGGCGGGCGTCAGTGGTTTTGCGTCGGCGGCGTGGTAGGCGCGCGTGCGGGCCGCTTCAAGCCTTGCCACATCGGCGAGATAGGGCACTTCCCGCGCCGGTTCGAAGTCCGCTAAGAAAGCGGGAAACGCGTCGCCATAAAACAGCATCAGGGGCGAGCGCGGCGGGTGCGCGGCGGCGAACAATTTGGCGGCGCCGTTGAAGAAATCCTCGCCCACGATTTTCCGCGTCGCCGGAAAGCGCGCTTCCAACGCACCGGCGAGGCCCACCACGACATTGTTGCGATAGACCGCGAAGCGTTCTTTCGGCGTGTCCGAACTGTACGACGTCACGCTTTGAGGGACGCCCAAATCCGGGTTGCGCAGCGCGCCGGCGAAATCGCTTTGGCACTTTTGTACGGCCATGTGCCAAGTCCTTTAAGCCGCGGCCGGTGCAGCACGGACAAGCCGCGAGCGATCGAGGCGGGTCTGCGCGGCAAGCGCCTCAGCGAGCAGCACCGCCCAGTCCGGCACGTCATTGTCCCATTCGATCAGCGTCGGAAGCGGCCCGGTGCGGGCGATCACGCTATCGAACAAGGCGAAGACATCCTCGACGACGGGCGATCCATGCGCATCGATGCACAGCGGCGACCCTTGGCCGTCCGTGGTTTCGAAATGACCGGCAAGATGAATCTCGCCGACGAGATCAAGAGGAAAAGCTTCGAGATAGGCGGTCGCGCTGGTTGCGTGATTGCGCGCCGAAACAAAAACGTTGTTGACGTCTAGCAGCAGTCCGCAGCCGGTCGCGCGCGCGATCGCCGCCAGAAACTCCGTCTCCGGGATCGTGCTCTGTTTGAAGCGCACATAGGTCGCAGGATTTTCGAGGAGCAGGCGGCGTCCAAGCGTGCTCTGCGCTTCGTCGACATGGTCGATCACCGAGGTCAAATTTGCCTCTGTATAGGGCAGCGGGAGAAGATCATTGAAAAAAATTCCGGCGTGCGACGACCAAGCCAGATGCTCCGAAAAGCATTCCGGCTGATAGCGGTCGCAAAGGTGCTTCAGCCGGGCAAGGTGCGCGCGATCGAGCGGCTCCGTTGAACCGATATTGAGGCCGACGCCATGCAAGGAAAGCGCGTAGTTTTCCCGCAGAAACCTCAACTGCGCATGGGGGACGCCACCCGCGCCCATATAATTTTCGGCATGAATCTCGAAAAAGCCGAGCGGTTGCGGTGCGGCGGAAATGGCGGCGAAATGCTCGGGCTTAAAGCTCACGCCGGCGCTCAAGGGAAGCAGCGAAACGCGCATAGATATTTCTCCTCGACCCGCCTTCGAGCGCGTATCTCGGTGACGCAAAAAAGGGGCGCGCGGATGCCGCGTGCCCCGGTTGCAAATCAGTGGGGTTCTAGCGAACCCATGCCGCGGTTCGGGGTCTTCATCTTTTCGCACGTTCCCTTCGGGACATATTTCCAGATTTTGCCGTCGTAATCGACCTTCGACGTCCCGGCGCAGCTGGTGCCCGCTCCCGCCGCGCAATCATTTTGTCCCTTCAGCGCGACCCCATAGCACTTTTCCTTCCCTGGCTTCTCACCTCCCATTTGCTGGGCCGAGGCAGGCCCCGCGAGAAGAGCGAACGCGGCGGCGAGCGTGCCGGCGGTGAGCTCGATTTTTGTGATCATGATTGGTTCCCTTCATCCAAACAAGTCTGTTTCGTGGCACGGGAGAAAAGGTCCCGTTTCGTCCAGCCCGCGTAGGGCCGGGCGCGCCGGCCCTACGCCTTCTTCTTCGCGATTTCGAGAGCCGCTGTCACACATCACCAAGCCTACGTTGGATGATCAAGACGTAATACTGACACAGCTGTTCGAAATAAGGCACGCGCCTGGCGAGCGCCTTTGCATATAGTTCCTAATTATTGAGCGGTCAAAGTGCCATGGCCTTCGGGTGTGCCGATGGACTCGCAAGTGCCTTTGGCGACATATTTCCAGCTATTGGGCTGGTAATCCACCTTCGACGTGCCGGCGCAGGTAGTGCCTGCCCCCGCCTTGCAATCGTTTTGGCCCTTGAGCGCGACGCCATAACATTTGTCCTTGTTCGGCTGCGGCGGGACAGGACCCGCCGAGGCGGACGAAGCAAGAAGCGTGAGTGCGGAGGCGAACGCGGCGGCGAGCGTAGCGGCGGGAATTTGGGTTTTGTTGATCATGAGTGGTCCCTTCTTTACAAACTAGAGCTGGTTATAGTTACGGGGAATCAGATGTCCTCTCCTCCCCGCCTGTAGAAGCGGCATTCCGTTTCTACACCCTCTTTTTTACGCAGGAGCGAGCGCGGGCGTTACGCATCGGGGAGGATATTTTCCATGACAAAAACGTGATAACGAGGCCGCACGGACGATGTAACGACAGGCCGGCGGCGGCCGAATTAAAGTCATGGGATCGTTTTGCGCGGCGATGGACGAGAAAAGGAGTGGGCCCTGCTGATGCGTGCCGGCAATGCCGGCGACGCCGATTCCTACCGGCGCCTCCTGCTGCAATTGACGCCGGTGCTACGCGCGGTGGCGCGCCGGGGCCTTGCCAGTGCTGGAATGGCCGATACCGACGCCGAGGACGTTGTGCAGGAGACGCTGCTGGCCATTCACCTCAAGCGGCAAAGCTGGGACGAGGATGCGCCGATTGGCCCGTGGCTTCGGGCCATCGCGCGCCATAAAATGATCGATACGCTGCGCCGGAGCGGCCGCCGGATCGACCTTCCTCTCGACGGCTTCGCCGAAGTCTTGGCCGGCGGCGAGAGCGAACCAAGCATGCTCGTCGCCGACGTCGATCGTCATCTCGAATGGCTGCCAGCCGGACAACGCAATGTCGTGCGGGCCATTGCCGTCGATGGTGCGTCGATTAGCGAGGCGGCGGCCCGTCTTTCGATGACCAAGGGAGCCGTCCGGGTGGCCCTGCATCGCGGATTAGCGGCGCTCGCCGCGAGATTCAATGGAGAGGGGACGTGAAAACCGGCGATCTCATCCGCGCCCTTGCCGCCGACAGCGAGGTCCACCCAATGCCGCCGGGCCGGGCGTTGGCGCTTGCCTTGATTCCGGGCGTCGCGATCGCGTTGGGCCTGCATTTCGCGGTCCTCGGGCTCCGGCCGCATCTTTTGGCCTTGCTCGGCGAACCCTGGCTTCTGTTCAAGCTTTGCCTCACCTTCTCGCTCGTCGCGCTGTCCGGCCCGCTGGTCTTGCGTCTTGTGAGGCCAGGGGCCGGTGTGCGCCGCGCCGCCCTCAGGCTGGCGATCGTGCCGGCCTCGCTGGTGGCCGCTAACCTGGCGGAGCTCCTCGCTGTTCCGGCAGCCGAATGGGGGCAACGGCTTGTGGGCACCAATGCGATGTTCTGTTTGAAGAGCATCCCCTTTCTTGCCGCGGCGCCGCTCGTTGCTGCCTTGCTAGCATTACGTCAAGGCGCGCCGGAGCATCCCGCCCTTGCCGGAGCGGCGGCCGGCCTCTTCGCCGGGGCGATCGGGGCAGCATGCTACGCCACGCATTGCCCGGACGATTCGCCGCTTTTCGTGGCGGCCTGGTATAGTTTGGCTATTGGCTTCGTCGCCGCCATCGGCGCCGCGGCCGGGCGGCGGCTTTTGCGATGGTGAGCCCGGCCGCCTTCCGGCTCAGACCTTGCTAGCGTTCGCGGGCAAATTTTGGCGCAAGTCCTTGCGCAGGATCTTGCCGACGTTCGATTTCGGCAAATCATCGCGGAACTCGACGAATTTCGGCACCTTATAATTGGCGAGTTCGCGCCTGCAGAAATTGCGAATGGCGGCGGCGTCGAGGGCCAGATCGCAGCGCACGATAAACGCCTTGACCGCTTCTCCGCTGGCCGCGTCCGGCACACCGATCACGGCGCATTCCTTCACGCCCGCAAGCCCGGCGAGGACCGCTTCGACCTCATTGGGATAGACATTGAAACCGGAGACGAGGATAATGTCCTTGCGCCGGTCCACAATGGTGAAATAGCCCTCGGCATCCATTTTCCCGATGTCGCCGGTAAACAGCCAGCCATCGCGCAAGACATTTCCGGTTTCGCCGGGCTGCTTCCAGTAGCCCGGCATGATCTGCGGCCCGCGCGCGACAATTTCGCCGGGTTGGCCGATCGCGACCTCATTTCCGTGGTCGTCGACACATTTCATCTCGGTTGAGGGAAGCGGTACGCCGATCGATCCCGGCTTGGCGCGTCCCGTTGGATTGCAGGTCAGGACCGGCGAAGCTTCGCTCAGGCCGTAGCCCTCGATCACGTCAGTTCCGGTAGTCTTCCGCCAGCGCACGGCGACAGCCTCCTGCAACGCCATGCCGCCGGCAAATGATATTCGCAGGCTGCGCGGCGGATTTTCGCAAAACCATGGCTCGTTCAACAGGCCGTTGAACAAGGTATTCACCCCGGTGATGAAGGTTATGGCCTCTTTCTGGAAGGCCTTGCGGAGATTGGTCAGCGGCCTTGGGCTGGGAATCAGGATACTATGCGCGCCGCGCATGAAACAACACAGCAAGTTCACGGTGAAAGCGAAGATATGATACAGCGGGAGCGCGGTCAGAACGTGATCGCCTTCTCGCATGTCGTCGCCCCTGAAACTTACGAATTGCGCCACGTTCATGATCAAATTGCGGTGCGTCAGCATGGCGCCCTTGCTCACGCCCGTCGTGCCACCCGTATATTGCAGGCATGCGACGGCGGAAGGTTCCATCTGACTCGCGTAGCCCTTGACATTGGCCCCCGCGCGAATACTGGCCGCGCCCAACGCAAGCGCTTTCGAAAAAACGGCATGGCGGAAACGCGGATACGGCACCTGTTTCTTGACGTATTTCTGCACGAAACCGATGAGCTGCCGCGACGCAATCGGAAAAAGACTCGCCGCCTCGGTCAGGATGACATGCGGCGCTGGAACCTGTTCCATAGCCGCCGCAAGCTTGCCCGCGAACATGTCGATCGCAACGATCGCGGACGGTTCCGCGTCCGCGAAAACATGCGCCATTTCATGCGCCGTATAGAGCGGATTGACATTGACGAGCACGCAGCCAGCCTTGAAAATGCCGAACGCGACGACAGGATAGGCGAGCCCATTTGGAATCTGGATCGCGACCCTGGCTCCCGCCTCGAGGTGCAGCGTTTCGCGCAAATAGGCGGCGAAGGCGTCCGAATAGCGATCGACTTGCGCGAAGCTCATGCTTGCCGCCATTCCGTTCGGTATAATGGTGGTAAACGCCCGGGCCGCCGGCTTCCGCGCCGCCAAGTCCGGCGCTATCTCGCCGAGCAAACCGTAGGGCGGCGTCTCGATCCGGGCCGGAACACCGGGCGGGTAGGCGGCGATCCACGGGAAGGTTACGTTATCCCTCTTACTGCCGATCGGCCCTTCATCGTCCATCAGCGTTTCCCAACTTTGTCCGGCGCCGTTATACGATGGGGTTTGAGCCGCCGCGAGAGGTTTGCCCGGCGCACCTTGGTGATATGGTGATATAGTGGCAAATGCTCGCGCGGCGGCGGGGGGATTTCCTAAACTAACTTTCATGACGGAGCGATCCGCATTGGCTGAAACGAAGAAGATCAACTGGGTCCATGTTTCGACCCTCGTCGCGGTTGCCATTCTGGTCGGCACCGAAATGGTCGGCGCGTCCTGGGCGGCGGGATGGGCGCTCGGCGGCCTCCTGCAGCTCGATCCCTTCGTCAGCCGCGTCATCGAGGCAGGATTTGGTCTTTGCGGCTTTGCGCTCCTCTATTATTTCATGCGCACCGCGATTCGTCACGAACCCATCCGCTAGAAATCCCTCTGCTCCCTTCTCTCCGCCTAGCCGCGGGTAATGTCTGCGCCGCTTTGCACATGGGCGACGCCATCCGGCCATTGGCCGCCAGACCCGAAGGAAAGGCAAATGACAGCAGCCTTTGACCGGAGATCGGTGCTGAAGGCCGTCGCGACACTCGGGCTCATGGCTACGGACACGAAGGACGGCTTCGCCTCTGACGCGATGAGGCTCGGCCCGGCGGTGCCATTTTCCTTCGATAGTCTCAAGGCCGTGGCGCGACGCATGGCAGGCGAGCCTTATGCCGGCCCGGCGCGGCCCTCGCCCGATATCGTCGCCAAGATCAATTATGAGGCCTGGGGAAAAATTAAGTTCGACATGGACCATGCGCTTTTCGCCGAAGGGCCGGGCCGATTTCCGGTGAGCTTTTTTCATCTGGGAATGTTTTTTCAAAACGCCGTCGAAACGCATCTCGTCGACGCAGGCAGCGCGCGGGAAATCATCTACGATCAGAGCTATTTTGAAATGCCGGAGGATTCGATTGCCAAGAAACTTCCGCAAGGCGCGGGCTTCGCCGGTTTGCGCATCCAGGAAGCGCGCGATGGCGCGCTCGACTGGCGCAAGAACGATTGGGTCGCTTTCCTCGGCGCCGATTATTTTCGCGCGATCGGTGAATTGCGCCAGTATGGGCTTTCGGCCCGCGCGGTCACGCTCGATGTCGCGGTCGCGAGCAAACCGGAAGAATTTCCGGATTTCACGAAATTTTATATCGACCGGGCTGAAACCGCCGACTCATTGACGGTCTATGCCCTGCTCGAAGGTCCATCGATCGTGGGCGCCTGCCGCTTTGTGTTGACTCGCACCAAGAGCGTCACGATAGACATCGACCAGACGCTTTTTTTACGCGCGGACGTCGCCCGTTTCGGCCTCGCGCCCTTGACCTCGATGTATTGGTTTTCGGAGACGAAAAAAGAGACAGGCATCGACTGGCGCCCCGAAGTTCATGATTCCGACGGCCTTGCGCTGTGGATGGGGACGGGAGAGCGGGCGTGGCGGCCGCTCAACAATCCGCCGCGCATAATCACTTCTTCCTTCGCGGACGAAAATCCGCGCGGTTTTGGCCTGTTGCAGCGCGACCGCTGCTTCGATCATTATCAGGATGGGGTCTATTACGACCGGCGCCCCAGCGTTTGGGTCGAGCCCAAGGGCCCTTGGGGCAAGGGCGCGGTGCAGCTCGTCGAAATCCCGACCGACGATGAAATCCACGACAATATTGTCGCGATGTGGGTACCCGAGAAAGCCGCGGCGGCAGGGTCCGAGGTCAAGCTATCCTATCGCCTCTATTGGGTCGCCGGCGAACCGTTCCCGGCAGGGCTTGCGCGCTGCGTCGCAACACGCTTGGGCAACGGAGGCCAGCCGGGCCTGCCGCGGCCAAAGGGAGTGCGGAAGTTCGTGGTCGAATTCAAGGGACCGCCGCTGGAGGCGCTGCCCTTCGGCGTGAGGCCGGACCCGGTGCTCTGGGCCGCGCGCGGAACCTTTTCCTATATCTTTACGGAAGCCGTGCCCGACGATGTGCCGGGCCACTGGCGTGCGCAATTCGATCTTACGGTGACCGGCGCGGAACCCGTCGAGATGCGTCTATATTTGCGCGCGGGCGAAAAAATCCTGAGCGAGACGTGGCTCTATCAGTATCATCCGTTTTAAGCGCGTCACGCGTGAGGTCCGCAATTTCTTCAAGATCGCCGTTAGAGCGGGTCCCGAATAGCCACAATCGGAGGGAGATTCCCAAATCGGCCGAAGCATGATTCAAATCCTGCGCCTCTTCGTCAAAACCCGCATTCTTTTGAGGCCGTCGCCGGTCGGACAAACCGGCCAGATCGCGAGCCTTGTCCCGCATAAATGTGTACTATCCCGCGAAAGCGACCGGCTTGAAGCAGATATTGTTGGGTATTGCCTATGGTATGAGGTAAACTGATGTATCGCGCCCATCCAAATGACGGCATTGCGTGGGTCACGGGAGCAAGCTCGGGCATTGGCCGCGCGGTGGCGCTCGAACTTGCCCAACGCGGCTTTGAGGTCGCGGCGACGGCGCGCCGGGCCGCCGAACTTGAGGCCATGGCTGCGGAATCCCACAATATTTTCAGCTTTCCCGGCGATACGACAGACCGCGCGGCCATGGCCGCCACGGTCTCCGGCATCGAGGCGGCGCATGGACCAATCGCGCTGGCCTTCCTTAACGCGGGCGTCGCTTTCATCGCCGAACGCGACGGATTTTCGGCCAGCCTTGTCTGGCGCACTTTCGAGATCAATGTCGGCGGGACGATCAATTGTCTCGATCCCGTGCTCGCCGCAATGAAGCGGCGCGGAAAAGGCCAGATCGCTCTCACCTCGTCTCTGGCGGGCTACGGTGGTATCGCAGGGTCTTCCGGCTATGGCTCGGCCAAAGCAGCCCTGATCTACATGGCGGAAGCATTAAGACTCTCCTATGAGCAGGCGGGTCTCACCATTCAGGTCGCCAATCCGGGTTTTGTCCACACCGCGATGACGGCACAAAATGAATTTGAAATGCCTTTCATCATGGGCGCGGATCGCGCGGCCAGAATTATTTGTGACGGTTTCGAAAAAAACGGCTTTGAGATCGTGTTTCCGCGCCGGCTTGCCTACGCTTTCAAGGCCATGTGTCTATTGCCCTATGCGCTTTTTTTCCCGCTCATGCGGCGGGCGGCGGAACGAGCGCGGCGGTAACTTGGGAGGCGTCCGTTCCAATGGAAACCCCTTGAGCATGTCTCCTTCAAATGGAACCGGTTCATAAGCGTAGCCGGGCTTAGAGTTCGCGCTCGTAAATGCGGAATGTGCGGGTATGATAAGCTGGCAGGCTTCGCGCGAGATTGAGCATTGCGTGATTGGTTTCGAGTATCCAGCTGATCTCGGTCTCCTCAATCCCGGCCCCGCGCGCCTTGGTAATCGCTTCGGCAAGCAGCAGCGAAACAGCCATCGAACCAATGCGGGTTCCCTGCCAGCGGCTGGCGATGCCGATCATCGGGATCCGCGTCATCCGCGTCCCGCGGCCATGAATGCGCCACAGTAGGCGCGCCCAGCCGGACGGCCACAGCTTCCCGCCGAGCCCAACGAGCGCTTCATTGACGTCAGGTATCTGCGATACAACCGCGATGTCCTCGCCCCGCCATTGGGCAATTCTGATCCAGGATGGCTTGGCGACGGGCAGGGTAAGATCCGCGATCAGTCTGGCCTCCGCGTTGCTGACTGGAATCGAACTCCAATTGTTCTTCCAGGCGTCGTTGTAGAGCCGCAGCACCCGGGAAAATTCCGTTGGCCAGTGCGTCAGGGACAGACCATAGGTTTGGATCTCCTTGGCGGAATCGAACCGGTTTGCGGTTTTGGCTACGCGTCCGGGAAAGTCCGACTCCGCTATCCGGCAGACATAAGCGAATAAATCCATGGCCTTGCGAAACCCGAGCGCTTCGATGTGGCGGCCATAATAGGGCGGAGCATGGTTCGTGCGCACGACATGAGGCTGGTCAAACCCTTTGACGAGGATTCCGGCTTCATGATTGATCGACAGACTGAAAGGACCGCGCATGCGGCGCAGTCCGTGCGCGCGTAAAAAACCGGCGGCATGTTGAAGGAGGGCGGCGAACACGCCGCGGTCATCGATCGCGTCGATCGTGCCAAAATGTCCGCAGGAATCGCGGTATTTTTCGAGATGCGCCCGATTGACCACCGCCACGATCCGCCCGGCCGGCTGACCATCGAGAAAAGCGACAAAAGGCTGAATTTCATTTTCAAGCATCATGGGCGAACGCTTCTTGTCGAACACCTTGAGCATCTCGTCGTGAAGGGGCTCGATCCAGCGCGAATTGCCGCTTTGAGCGCGTTTTCCAGCCGCCATGAAAGCGGCGACGTCGGCTTGGCTTTGAACCTTCCGCACCAACAGTGCGGTCATGCCGGACCGCCTTGCGGAAATCCCGGTATGTTTTGCAGAGACGGGTTCGCGTTGACTTCTTTCATTGCCTCCTCGACCGCTTGAATTGTTTCATCTATCTGTTCGGCGCGATGCTCGGAGGTAAGAAAAAAACGCAGCCGCGCGGCGCGCTCGGGAACCGCGGGATGAATAATGGGCTGGACATTGATGCCGCGCTCAAAAAGTCCTTGGCTTAGAGCCACGGCAAAAACCGAATTGCCGGCCATAATGGGAATAATCGCGAAACCGGCGCTCGTTCCCGTATTCCATCCTCGCGTCTTGGCGGCATCGAAAAACAAGCGGCTGACACGGCGCAATCTTTCGACCCGGCCGGGTTCGCGATGCAGGATGGCAAGGGCCGCCGAGGCGGCCGCCGCTAGCGGCGGCGAAAGGCCGACCGAATAAACAAACCCGCCCGACATGCATTTCAGATATTCCACGAGCGCGGTAGGACCGGCAATGAAACCGCCACATCCGGCAAGCGTCTTCGAAAGCGTCCCCATCCAGATATCCACATCGCGCGGGTCCGTGCCGGAGTGATCGAATAATCCGTATCCCCTCGGGCCAAGCACCCCGAGACCATGCGCGTCGTCAACCATCAGCCAGGCGTTATGCCGCCGCTTTATCTCAACGAGCACCGGCAAGTCGGGAACATCGCCGTCCATGCTGTAGAGGCCTTCAACGACAATCAACACACGCTCGAACCGCCGCCGGATCGACGTCAGCAGCAAATCCAGCGCCATGAAATCACGGTGCGGAAACGAACGCCGCTCGGCGCGGGATAGAGTCGCGCCGGCAAGGATGCTGTTGTGGGCAAGGCTTTCGTGGACGATCAAATCCTTCGGCCCGAGAATGGCGCCGATCGTCGAAACATTGGTCGCGTGGCCGCTGACAAAAACGACGCAATCTTCCTGCCCATAATGTTGCGCCAAGGCCCCCTCGAGTGCCCGGTGTCCCGGCCGTTCGCCAGCGACCAGCCGGCTCGCGGACGCCGACGTGCCGAATGCGTCAACGGCGGCATGCGCGGCTTCGCGGACCTCCGGATGATGGTTGAGGCCAAGATAATCATATGACGAATAATTGATGAATTGGCGCCCGCCTATGAGGGTCGTCGCGCCGGCAGCGGTTTCATGGAGGCGAAAATAGGGATTGTCGAGGCCAACCACGGCCGCCATCGATCGCTGAAGTTTAAGTTCGCGATACCCTGCCAGATTTTGAAAATCCATCACGCCGTTCGGCGATGGTGTGGCCGGCGCCCGCGCAATTTGCGTCTTGGCACCGGCTGCCAGGGCGTCAAGGCGGTTTTGAACCTTTTCGCCGAGGAGCCGCCGGCCCTCTTCATCCAACCCAGCTCGATTTTGCGACTTCATGCAAATTTCCTGGGGGCTAGGCGACGGCCCGGGCGAAGCGGTCGATTCATTCGTGAACGCACGTGGAAGAAGCTTGGTTATTTCAGACAATATGTCAACGCCGGTTTTGGCCGGCTCCCGCGGGGTTCCGCGCTTGCCATTGGCGGACCCGGCTCAAAACGTTCAGCACCGACACTGCGTTGCGTTAGGCGGGCGGCCAATGATCTTGACCGGGCCGGTCTGGTCCTTGCCTCATAAATTCAAACGGAGCCGCAGCCAGAAGATCCCCAAGGCGCGATACCTACTGAGGAACTGGTCGAGGGGACGCCTGTGGCCTTATCCGCGAACGGCGATGGTTTTGAGTTCCTGCAGGACGCTGGTTACGAAGCTGGGATGGTCGGTCGCGCGCAACGACGCGGAATTCGCCGCGACACTTCGTAGATAGGCTGCGATCTCGCTTGTGTCTTCTGGAAATTGGTGCCCCTGCCCGCCAAGGAAACATCGCAACTTTCCAACGCAATCCGCGAGCTCTTTGTTCTTTGTGAATGCGGGGCGCTTGCGGCCGCCTGATCTCGATCGAATTTCATATTCGAAAACGGTTTGGGCAAGACTCAACCAGATGATCCGCGCGTCGCACGGCGCGCAGGCGAAAATCGAGAGTTTGATGGCGATTGCTTCCCGGACGCCTTGCGCGTCGCGCTCGCCTTCTTGCGTCAAACTCCCTGGCGGCCGCCTGTGTTTGTTAAGCGCACGCGGACAGAAAGCGATTTTTCCCTTGCTGAGGCACGCGACGTAAATCGCCCAGTCACCGCAATAGCGGTGTCCTTCGGCCGCGCTCAAACCTTCGTTGAGCGCGTCGCGCCGGAAAAGAACCGCGCTTACGTTGGGAATTGTATTCTTGATCGCAAGAGCCTCGGCAATTTCGCGCGAACCCGTCTCGACATATCCTGCTAACCATTTCGTTTCGCTGAGTGAATCGGTATAGAACCGGTAGGTCGAAGAGAGAATTTCTCCGTCCATTCCGATCACTTCGGAATCACAATAGGCGACTGCAACGTCCGGATCTATAAACGCGGCGGCCACGCGCTCGAGAAAGCGAGGGCAAGACGAATCGTCGCTCTCCGCGATCCAGACGAGATCCCCGGCGGCGCTTTCGATCCCCTTCGCCCATTGCTTAAAGGGCGAGCCGCTATTCGTCGCATTTGCAGTGATCGCGAAGTGAATTGGCGACCGTGCCTGCCATGCCCGCGCGATCTCCAAGCTTTCGTCGCTCGACCCATCGTCGAGAAAGATAATTTCGTCCGGCCTCAGCCGTTGCTCGAGAATCGACGCGAGCCTCCCATCGAGATAACGCGCGTGATTGTAGTTTGGAACGATCACGGAAATTGTCATGGGAGGGGATAGGCGGTAGGCGGCGCGATGGGCCAAGAGTTCCGCCCAATCCTCGGCGGCGAGAGGCCTTGATGCCACGAGATTGTGGTACGGCAGACCGATGTCCGCGCATGCCCGGGCAAGCGGCAACGCGGCGCAGACCGCCTCGCAAACGAGCCCCTTCGGGTCCCGGAACTTCATTGCGCGCAGCACGCGCTCGAGGACAACGCTCCTGTCGAACAGAGCTAGATCGGGTCGCGACAAGTCGAGTATCGCAACTCCTGGAATCGGTTCCATAGAAGCGTCGGTCACGCAATAAACATCCAGTCCCGGCAGTGTGACGAGCATCGTTAAGAGTTGCCTCAGTCCGGCCGTTTCCCTTCCGGCCGCTTCTCCGACATCGACGATCAATGTGCGAAAGGGCGCCTCGATCGCGCCGGGCGCAGGGATCGATTTATGCCAGGGAAGTTCCTCGAAATAGGCACTCGGAGACGCGGGCGGCGGAAGAACCGGATGGGTGCTGTGCCACCCATCGCGCCCGCGCTCGGCATAAAAAGCTAGCGCCGTCTCGCGCGCCGCACCTCGCCCGCGATGGGCCGCGACATAAAACTCCGTGTCGAAAAAACGGGAGGGGTCGCGGCCTTGGCGAGCGCCAATCGCCAGATAGTGGTGCAGCGGCTCCATGCCCTCGTCCCGCGCATCGGCATTCTTCATCCGGTACCATGCCGAATCAAAAAGCGGACCAGGCGAGCGACCGTCCCTGGCTCCAGACGCCACGAAATGGAGAAACGGATCGAAGCCCGCGCGCCGCACGTCAGGATTGTTTTTCAAATACCATGCCCGATCGAACAGCGGCGTCGGGGCAAGGCCGCGCGGCAGCCCGCAAGCCACGAAATGTCCGAGCGGCGTCAAGCCGCCGGTGCCGCCGACGGCTTTTCGATAGAATGGGGTTGCAAAATAGGGGGACGGGTCGATGCCCTCCCGCGCGCCGTAATTTATGTAATCAATGAGCAGATTTTGATCGCGCTGCCGCGGTCCGCGCGCGTTCTTATACCAAGCTGGATCAAATAAAAGATGTGGCCGGTAACCCCGGTCCGCGCCGCTCAGCAGATAGTGCATGATCGGATCTAACCCCGCAACGCCGCTCTCGGGATATTCGGCCCGGTACCATTTGCGATCGAAGATCCGGCTTCGCGCAATGAGCCACCTCCTGCGGACCCGCGCAAGACTCGTCAGCGGATTTTGTAAGTTCAGCAACATGGCCGTTCCCGAAGCCTTTCGGGCGATGAATTGAAGCGCTTTATACGTCACCGGACGATCAGATGCGCCGACACAGTTGAGCATAGTTGAGCGGTTTGCAATCTTTCAGATTTCATGGAATCTTTCTTGCCCGGTCTCGAAGCCCCTTGGCGCCCTGCATAATGCCGCCTCAAGAACGCGCACCCGCCTGTCCAGTCACAGGGCGTCCGGCCGTCCGGCATGTCCAGTGGGTGACGGCCCGTCTCCTCACCGACCTTTGGCGTATCGAGTTCAAGACGGACGCTCGGCCGAGCTTCCGCGGCATCGATCGATTCGGATTGTGGGAGTCGCCGACAGGTCTCTATTTCTTTGATCCTCCGCTTGAAGGAGACCGCGCGTTCTATGCCGAGTTCTACGCAAGACTGAATGCCAAAAAGTTTTTTCCACACCAAGCCATTCGCCACGAATTTCTGATTGCCGCGCGGTGCATCGAAGCGGGAGCTCGCGTCCTTGATGTCGGATGCGGGTTTGCGAGCTTCCGATCATGCGTGCCGCAGGCGACTTACATCGGGCTCGACCCGCACTTCGCCGAAGGCGGCGCGATCGACGGAGTGCGCAACGAAACGCTCGCTCAGCATCTTGTCAAGCACGCGGGATCTTACGATGCCGTCTGCGCGTTCGAAGTCCTCGAGCATGTGAGGGCGCCCGCGACCCTGTTCGCCCAATTGGTGCAAGCGGTAAAACCTGGCGGCCTAATCTTCGTTGGCGTGCCACACGTCCCGTCGGCAATGACCCGCATACCGAATTTCCTGCTCAATGCGCCGCCCCATCATCTCACATGGTGGACAAGATCCGCTCTCACCGAATTAGCAAAAGGCGCCAACGCCGTTGTTGACAACATCGAGCATGTCCCTTGGGGTGGCAACGATTATCTCGTATATTGGATCGAGCGTTGTTCCCCGATCAAATGCACCGGAACGCATTTTCGCGGTGCTTGGTCCTGGCACGCCGCCGCAGCGTTCGGCCTGCTCGGCGGCCGTCTCGCTTACCGGTTACTTGGCACTCCGGCAACCAAGGACGAGGGCGCGGGGCTGCTATTGACGGCGCGACGGGCAAAAGATGCAAATTGACTCACGCTTGTTCGTTTCGCTGGCTTGCCCCTTGGCCGCGCTGATAGCCATGGGCTGGCCCTTTCATTCTGCTAGGACGAGCTAGGCCGCGTCATGATAATGAATACCGTTGTCGATGTTCTGTTTGTCGCATGGGGCGTGATCGCAGTTTTGAATACGTTTTCGGCATGGCGTTACACATGGGGCCTTCCGCTCACCGAAATTCCCGGAACCACGCCTCCCGCCGCCGTCGTCGTGGCCGTGAAGAACGCTTCGGACATGTCGCGTGCCTTCTTCCGCCGGCTACGCCATCAAGCCTATCCGGATTATCGGATCATCGCGGCGGTCGAGTCCGAGGAAGATCCCGCCTTCGCCATGGTAACGGAGGAATCGAAACGGCCGGGAGCACCACTTCGCACGGTTGTCGCCGGCCAATCCGGACGGACCGGTCAGAAGGTCTGGAATTTGCTCGCCGCCCTCGACGCAATCGAGCCCAGCGACGAGATCGTGGCTTTCGTCGACGCGGACACGCTGCCGGCGCCCGAGTGGATTGCCCGGCTCGTTGCCGCTTTGGTCAACACGGGGCGTGACGCGGTCACCGGTTACCGCTGGATCATCCCGGCCGACAACCGGGTGAGTTCGGCCGTTGTCGCGGCGGCGAACGCGTCTGTTGTGACGGTGCCGAGACTGCCTTCGATCATTAACCATTGCTGGGGAGGCACGATGGCTATGCGGCGCACGACGCTGGAAAGCATCGACATCCGCCGCTACTGGGCAGGCGCGATCAGCGACGACGCGCAAATGACTCGTGCCTTCAAGGAAGCAGGGTACGAGGTTTATTCGCCGCGCCAGAACCTCCTTCTCTCGCCCGTGGCCATGAGTTGGAGCGAAGCTCTATCGTTTGGGCGGCGCCAATATCGCATCCTCTGGCTACATAGCCCTTGCATTTGGGCGCTGGCGGCGCTCGGAACGTTCTTCCCGATTATCGCCGCGTGCGTCGCGCTGAGCATGGCCTTGCAAGGAAGTGCCCGTGCCATCGCCCTGATTGGCGTATCTCTCGTTTTGGGCGAGGTGCGTTATCGTTGCCGGCGCAGAATCGTCATCGCGCTATGGGGGGAGGTAACCGCCGCCGGACGCGCAAATTACTGGCGGGTCGAACGGTGGCTGCGTCCCATCTGGTGGAGCTTCCATGCGTTGTGCGTGTTTTCGGCACCCGGCTCCCGCCACATTCGCTGGGCCGGCATAGATTACCGGGTTCGCGGGCCACAGGATATCGAAGTGTCGAGGCCGCCGGCCGCACAGCCCTAGATGAGCGGTCGCCGCTAGATCCTGATCCGGTCAAGCAGAGCTGGCTCCGCTCTCAGCCGGGCGATCCGCGCCGGAACCGGCGGGTGGGAATAATAAAACAAGGCGTAGAGCGCGTCCGGCGTTAGGGTTGAAAGATTGTCCCGCGCGAGCTTCGTCAAGGCGCTGATCATCGGCCCGGATCCGGCCATCGCCTTGGCGAAATTGTCGGCCTGATACTCGGCGCGGCGGGACAGCCAGCTTGTCAGCGGCGACAGCAAATGCAAGACGGGTCCCATCGCGATCAGCACCACGATCAAAACCACGCCGGGATCGGCTGGCAGGCCGAACGCCCCAGCCAATCCGCCGGCGAAAGCCCAACGCAGGACTGCGAAACCAACAAACGTGAGCGCCGCCATCTCGGCAATGCGCTGACCGATATGACCGAGTTTATAGTGCCCCAGTTCATGGGCAAGAATCGACAAAATTTCATCAGGCGTATGGTTTTGCAAAAGCGTGTCGAAGAACACGATGCGCTTGGCCTTTCCGAATCCCGTAAAATAGGCGTTGCCGTGCGTCGAACGCCGGGAGGCATCCATGACGTAGAGCCCCTTGGATGCGAAACCGCATTTGGCAAGAAGCGCTTCGACGCGCGACTTCAACGCTCCGTCCGGCATGGGCGTGAACTTGTTGAACAAGGGCGCGATGACGGCGGGATAAATTACGCTCATGGCGATCGTCAGGGCCATCAACGCCGCCCAGCCGAGGAGCCACCAGGTGTCAGGCATGACGCGCAGCAGGCAGAACAGACCATAAAGCAAAGGGAGCCCAAGGACAGCCGAGAGCGCCACGCCTTTGATCCGGTCGTGCAGAAACATCGCCGGGGTCGCGCGGTTGAAGCCGAACCTGGCTTCCAGCGCGAAGGTGCTGTAAATCGAGAAAGGCAGATGAAGAACGCGCCCAACCAGCGCGAAAGCAACCACCACGGCGACAGCGCGGGAGATGCCAGGAGCAATGAATTGCGCCACCAACGCGTAGAGCGGACCGAGCAAGACAAGCAGCCAAAGCACCGCGAGGACGGTGTCGAAGACGGTCTCCGCGATCGCCAGCCGCGTGCGGGCCAAGGTATAGGCGGCCGCCCGCCGGTGTTCCTCGGCGCTGATCCAGCCGGCAAACCCGTCCGGAACGTGCTCGCGATGGGCAGCAACCGCGGCGGCCTGACGGTACATTAGTGAGATGCCAAGCGCCCCTGCCAGGACAATGGCCAAAATAATTGCGATGGGGATCATCTCCTGATTCCTCGGATGCCGGCAGAGCTTATATAGGATAAAATACTTGGCGTTCGAGTCCGAGGAGCGCACAGCTCCGGCAATGGGGAAACGCCCATGCGAGGTTCTTTCGGCAAAGGAATGGTCATCATGGATTTGGCGCCCATCGCCGCCGCTTGGCAGCCGCGGCTCCTTGGACTCTTGCGGATCGTCACGGCCCTGCTGCTCCTCCAGCATGGGACGGCGAAGTTGTTCGGCTTTCCGCATGTCGCAATGTTCGACAACGTTCGGCTCCTGTCGCTCATGGGCATCGCGGGCGTTCTGGAGTTCGCCGGCGGCGTTCTGCTTCTCCTCGGCACCTTCACCCGCCCGGTCGCTTTTATTTTGTCCGGCGAGATGGCGTTTGCCTATTTTCTCGCGCATGCGCAAAAAAGCTTCTTTCCCATTCTCAATCAGGGCGAGCTTGCGGTCCTCTATTGCTTTGTCCTCCTTTACCTCGCCGTGGCGGGCGGCGGCGCGGGGAGCGTAACGCGCGGCAGGGTCACGCCGCCTTCCATTTGATCGAACAGCCGATGGACGGAATTTGGCTCTCCGGCGCTACGCCTGTTGCCGCGATGCTCCGCATCGCCTCGACAAGCTCCCGCCGCGCGCCCGCCGGAGGCGGCGCGGTGCGGCCTTCGTCGAGGCGGCCACGGTATTTCAGCTTCAGGTCTTTGCCGTAGCCGAAGAAATCGGGCGTGCAGACCGCGCCATACGCGCGTGCCACGGCCTGGGTTTCATCGTGAAGATAGGGAAACGGAAAATTGTGCGCCTGCGCGAACCGTTTCATATTGGCGAACGAATCCTCCGGATAATCCATGGCATCGTTCGCGCAAACGGCGGCGAAGCCAATGCCCTCCGCCATCAATAGCCGCGCGTCCGTGACGAGCCGGTCGATCACCGCTTTGACGTAGGGGCAATGATTACAAATGAAGACGATCACCGTGCTCTTTTCGCCCGAGACATCTTTGAGCGTATAGGTCCGCCCCTCGGTTCCGGGAAGCCGGAAGTCCGGGGCCGGCGTATCCAGGATGATTTTTGTTGCAGTTGCAGCCATGATCCTACCTCCGCGTGCGTTAGATATATAGGTGCGCCGCGCGGGAGCCCGCCAGAAGCCAGACCGGCAGGTTGAAAATACATCGGAATGCGGACGGTCGGCTGACGATATTGACCGTATCCTTAGCGTTACCCTGTGGCGTCGGCGTCCATCTTGGCAATCACAGCAGATGGCCCGCAGTATGGGAACTTCGTAACGACCTTCTCGTTCACGCTAAATTGTACAGGAGGATCATCATGCCCCGCGGCGACAAATCAAAATATACCGACAAGCAGGAGCGCAAGGCCGACCATATAGCCGAGGGCTACGAGAAGCGTGGGGTTCCGGAGCAGGAGGCCGAGCGCCGGGCCTGGGCAACCGTCAACAAAGATGATGGCGGCGGCAAGAAGCCCGGCGGGTCTGGCCGCGCAAGTCTACCGGCCATCCGGCGGCTCACAAGGGTGGCGAGAAGGGCGGTGCAGCCTCGGCGTCCCGCTCGGCAGCGAGTCGCTCCGCGTCCGCGAGGAAGGCAGCGGCCACACGCAAGCGGACGGGCGAGCCGCACCCCTGATCGGCCTGATCAAGGCGCTAGGTGTTCCCGCCCGTGAGGCTCGCGTTGATCAATTTGTGTGCCGCATTCGGCCCGCGCCAACCCGTTACCTTCGCCTGCTTGTCCGTAAATAAAGTCGCGCTGAGAAAGAATTGCTCTATCTCGGCCTTCACGCGCGCAGGCAGGTCGGAAGCCTTCTCCAATTCCCCCATCCGATCGTGCCAGATTGGCATAAGGATGACGCGAGGATTTTCTATCGGCCCCTTAGCGCCCTTCTGGACAAGCTCGACCACGCCCAAAGGCCGACAAGGCAAGATCACGCCTGGGTAGGTGGCGCCGTCATGAACCGCCAATGCGTCGATTGGATCGCCATCCTCCCCTTTTGTGCCTGGGATGAAACCCCAATCATACGGGTAAACGAGCCCTAGCGGGAGCGCTCGGGAAACGGTAAAGGCGCGCAATTCGGGCTCGTAGTCGAGTTTGATGTTAGAGCCGCGTGGCGTCTCTACTACCATGCGCAATTGTCGATTGTCGCCGTAGGGTTGGAGATCAACGAAGTTGTGCATTGCTTAATCCTCCCTATGGAACAGGCGCATCGCCAAAGGAAACACGAACCAAAGCATTAAAAAAACGCCGAGCAAAGTGGTGGCAACTGCGAGGCTGGCCGTCGGGTCGCCGATCACGAGAAGGCCGAGCAGGTAAACCTCAAGCGTGAGGCCCAACATCAAAGGGACCATAGCCGCAGCGATCAACCATGAGGCGAGCAATACGAAGAACTTGGATATTGTCGTCTGCTCCGCCAATCGATGGTAGGCGGCGGGGGTCATAATAAGCGCGATGGCAATCGCTACGAGGAGTGTGGCGCTGAAGTGGATGAGCCGCTCGTCCCCCGTAAGCTCTTTAAAGCGCTCGTTGAATACCGCAATCAGCTGAAAGCCGAAAAGAGCTTGAATACCCGGAAGCACCATGCGTGCCTCCTCGATGGCCTCGCGGCCAATCCTATCCGTCTGCTCGTCGAGCTTCCCGGGTCGATGGTGCCAATATCGGTCGTCCATGTTTCTGTCTTTCAGGGAACCCATCGTTCAGTAAATGCGCGAATGACAAAAGCGATGCATACGAACACCGATTACAGCGAAGATCAGCCGAGACGAAGTGCAGCGGCCGGCATTCACACGAATGCCCAGGCAGTCAGAATCGTTTGCGTATCGGCGACCTCGATTTGCTGACTGAAGCGTTGCGCGAAAAGAGCGAGCAAAGAATCATGCCCCTGATCGGAGGAGCTGCAGACTGCGTCTTCGGCGATGATGACACGATACCCGTGATCAATCGCGCCAAGCGCAGTCGAAAGAACACAGACGTCGGTCTCGGCGCCTGTGAGAATAAGGGTATCGCTGTGTCTTCGCATCAATTCATGGTGCAAATGATGACCGGCGAAGGCCGAATAAACCGGCTTGTCGATCACCAGAGCGGGGGGAGCCAAATCCGCAAAAGGCGGCATGAGCTCCAGCAGTCGGGGGTCGATATGTTCTCGCGTCGCCTGCCGCCATTTTTCGTAATAGCAGCGCCACATTCCAGGCATATCTTCCGGCCGCTGGGGCGGGATAAACCTCGTAAAAATTGTTCGTTCTGGAAATCGCTTTGTGATCGCAGCGACGCGGGGAAGGACGGTTTCCATCCACGGTGTCGGCCAAATCCCGTTCGGTCCGAACAGGCGTTGCATATCGATGCAAAGATGCACGGCGTTTCGCGAAAGTCGAAATTCCTGGTTCGTGTTCATCATCACGATTGATCATCAATGCAAGCCCAGGATCTACTTATGAGCGTTGCTTATTATGCGGCTGTAGCCGCGCCGCTTCCTGCTTGACCATCGGTCTCCCAATGTTTGACCATAGCGGCAAACGGCGTCTGCGGGCACCATAGGTGCAAGTTGTATCAATAGTGACGCCGATACGCTCAGGCCTTCACAGCGTTCAGCTCATCACCAGCCGTTTAGCTCGTTTCAGATCGGCGATCAAAGCCAAGTAAGCGTCATTCCGCGAAGTCTCTTCCCTGATGCGCAGGATGGCTGCGGGATGATTGGTCGCGAGCGCATTACACCCACCGTCAATGCGAATCAGCCGGCCGCGCTCGCGTGAGATCGTGATGCGCCGGCCGGCAATTTCACGTGCGGCAGTCGTGCCAAGAGCGACAACGAGCTTCGGCCTGACAATTGCTGTTTCCCGATCCAACCACCAACGGCACTGCCGTACTTCGTATCGGCTGGGCTGCTTATGGATACGGCGCTTGCCGCGCTGTTCATGCTTGAAATGCTTTACGACATTCGTCACGAAGACTTTGCTCCGGTCAAGATCGCTTTCCTTCAAGGCGCGATCCAGGAGGCGGCCCGCGGGCCCGACAAAAGGGTGGCCGGCTCGATCTTCCTGGTCGCCGGGCTGCTCGCCTACCAGCATGATCGCCGCAGGCGCAGGGCTTTCACCCATAACGGCCTGTGTCGCGTCAATATACAAAGGGCAGCGCTCGCAACACGCAATGGCGCGGGCAATTTGCGCGAGTTCCGTCGCCTTCGAGGACCGTTCTCGCAAATCCTTCTCCACGAGTTTCACCCTGAACCATTAGGGGACCTCAGCGCGGCTTCCGCTGTCTCAATGGTTGACGCGGCAGCTCGCAAGGGGCTAACCCAGGCACACCTCGCTGGAGCCATCGCGGCCGCCTCATGCCAGAGCATTCCCCGGACGACGCCAAACGGCTCGCCGCCAAAAAGGCGCTGGAGCTCGTTACCCCCGGCATGCGGCTTGGCCTAGGGACCGGCACGACCGCGGCGCATTTTGTCGAACTTCTTGCCACGCGGGTCGCAAAAGGGTTGGACGTGATCTGCGTGCCCACCTCCGAGCGCACCCGAACCCTGGCCGAACTCCATGCCATTCCGCTCACGACCATCGACGCCTCGCCGGAGCTCGATCTGACGGTCGATGGCGCCGACGAGTTCGACCCAAAATTGCGTCTCATCAAGGGCGGCGGTGGCGCGCTCCTGCGAGAAAAGATCATTGCCATGGCATCGAAGCGCATGGTCGCGATCGCCGATTCGTCGAAATTGGCGGCGGTGCTCGGCAAATTCCCGCTGCCGGTCGAAGTCAATGTGTTCGGTCTCGAAGCGACCCGCCGGATGATTTTGACGGCGGCGAAGGCCTGCGGCTGCGATGGCGAGGTCCGCCTGCGGAAAACTCCTGGCGGCCAGGCTTTCGTCAGCGACAATGGGCATTATACCGTGGATTGCTACTTCGGCGCCATTCCCGCCCCGGAGCGTCTGGCGGACCGGCTCGCCGCCATTCCCGGCGTCGTCGAACATGGGCTCTTCATTGGGATTGCCAAGGCCGTGATCAGCGCCGGTCCGGCCGGCATTGAGATTTTCGGCCAACTCAATTGACGCCGGTGGGGCGGTCCTGCATCTTGCGTCATGGTTTGAGGAGGTTTTGGCTTGCGCACAACTCAAAAAAAAAACGCCACGAATTTGGTTTTTTGCCTTGCGTTCCTACTTGCTCCCTTGGTTGCCGCAAGCGGAAGCAGGGCCCAACAAGCCGCGCCCAACACCCCGCCTGGCCAAACGGGGCCGGGTTCGGCCGCGCCCAGCCCGTCGCATTTGGCCGCCGCCCGCGCGCTCGTGGTCGCCTGTGGAATGTCGCGCTCCTTTAGCATCATCATTCCCCAATTCATGGATCAGATCGGCTCATCGCTGACCCAGACGCGGCCGGAACTTATCCACGATCTCAACGCGGTCTTGACCGGGCTCAAGCCCGAGTTCGACAAGCAAGCGGACGAAATGGTCGATATCGCCGCGCAGATTTATGTCAAACAGATGAGCGAGCAGGATTTGAAGGCGGCGGTGGCCTTCTTCGAGAGCCCGGCGGGAAAAAAATACGTCGAGACACAACCGGCCTTCTTGACCGAGGTCGTGACCGCGATGCAAGGCTGGCAAGGCAAGATATCGACCGACATGATGACCCGCGTGCGCGCGGAAATGAAGAAGAAGGGCCATGAACTCTGATAGTCATATGACCCATTGATGCCCCTCCAATTGAGGCCACCCGGGGAGCTGAAACGAGTGCGGATCTTGGGCCGGGCCGCGCAGCAGGTTTTGGCAGCAAATATTGTTATTGCGGAATAACGCCAATATGACCATGCCCCTCAAAAGTTCTCTTTGACCCGGTCCCCGTCTATAGTGGCGCTCCTTCTGGAGCTTGTTCGTGAGACGTATCCTCCCAAACCTCCCCGGCATCGTGTTGGTTGCCGCGATAGCCCTTTCGCTCGCCTCCTGCGGGCGGCGGGGACCGCTCGAACCTCCGCCCGGCGCGGCTATCTCGAACGCGCCGCTAACCGGCACGCCCGGCGATTACGAGGCCCCCGCGAACCCGGGCGAGCTGGCGGGGCAAAATACGGCCACGTCCAGCGGCGCGGCGGCACCAGCGGCGGCGAAGCAACCGCCGCCGCACCCACCAAAACCGTTTCTCCTCGATCCCTTGCTCTGATCCGCCGATGCATCACTTCGCGATGAAGAACGGCGTCATGCATGCCGAAGATGTCGATCTCGCAACGCTCGCGGCGGACGTTGGCACGCCCTTTTATTGCTATTCGACGGCGACGCTGACCCGCCATTACAAGGTCTTCAATTCGGCCTTTTCCGGCCTGCCGCATCTCGTTTGCTATGCCGTTAAAGCCAATTCCAACCTGGCCGTTCTCAAAACCCTGGCGCGGCTCGGCGCGGGAATGGATGTCGTCTCCGGAGGCGAGCTCCGGCGCGCACTGGCGGCAAGCGTTACCCCAGAAAAAATCGCCTTTTCGGGAGTCGGCAAGACGCAAGGGGAAATGGTTTTTGCACTCGAACAGGACATTCTTTGCTTCAATGTCGAATCGGAGCCGGAGCTCGCCCTTCTTTCCGACGTTGCAACAAGGCAAAACCGGACGGCCCGCGCGGCGCTCAGGGTCAATCCCGATGTCGATGCCAAAACCCATGCCAAGATTGCCACCGGCAAGGCGGAGAACAAATTCGGCATCCCGATTCGTCGCGCCCGCGAGGTCTATGCGCAAGCGGCAGCCCTGCCGGGGATAAGGATCGCCGGAGTCGCTATTCATATCGGTTCGCAGATCACCGACCTCGCCCCATTCGACGATGCCTTTGGATTGATCGCCGATTTTGTCCGTGCGCTGCGCGCCGATGGCCACGCGCTTGAGTATATCGATCTCGGAGGCGGTCTCGGCATCCCCTACGCTCCGTGGGAGGATCCAGAGAGCTACCATCCGGAGCGTTATGCGGCAATCGTCAAGGCAAGGCTTGGGCCGCTCAACTGCCGGCTGATCTTCGAGCCGGGACGGCTGATCGCGGGCAACGCGGGCATTCTCGTCACAAGCGTCCTATTCGTGAAGCGGGGCGAGGCCAAAACCTTTGTCATTGTCGATGCGGCGATGAACGATCTGGTGCGTCCCACGCTTTACGGCGCGCATCATGAGGTCCTTGCCGTTTGCGCCGAGCAAGGGAATCGCGAAATCACCGCCGATGTTGTCGGCCCGGTCTGCGAGACCGGCGATTATCTCGCGCTTTCGCGTACGTTGCCCGAGCCTTCGCCAGGCGATCTTCTGGCGATCATGTCGGCTGGCGCCTATGGCGCGGTGCAGGCCGGGACATACAATTCGCGGCTTCTGGTGCCGGAGGTGCTCGTGAATGACGACCAATATGCCATCGTGCGCCCGCGCGGGACTTACGAGGATTTGATCGGCTTAGACAAAATTCCGGCCTGGTTCGGCTAGATATATCAAGCTCGCCCCTGGCGCTTGGCCGCCATGGTGCTAGCGTCGTTGCCCGCGGCGGCATGATGGCCGCGCTTTGGAGATCGTTTTGCTGAGACTGGGACGCTGGAGACCAATGCGCTCGGAGCGTTCGCCCCGCGGCGAACGGGCCGTGAATCCGCGTCTGGAGCGGCTCGCCGCGAAGGCGCGCGCGATCCTTTTTTTCGAGCGGGCGTGGCGCATTGTGTTGCCGCCGCTTGTGGTACTCGGTTTTTTTGTCTGCGTTTCGTGGACCGGTCTATGGCTCGACGCACCGCATTGGGCGCGCGGCCTCGGCGTTCTTGCGCTTGTGCTCGGCCTCGTCGTCGCCCTGCTGCCGCTGCGCGAATTCCGGTTGCCCTCGCGCAAGGAGGCCCTCGACCGGATCGACCATGTGTCCGGCCTTGCATCGCATCCAGCCTCGGTTATCGACGACCGTCTTGGCAATGGGACAAGCGACCCGGCGACGCGGGCCTTGTGGAACCTGCATCGCCGCCGCGCGGAGCAAGCCGTGGCTTTGCTCCGCACCGGCGGGCCCTCGCCACGCATGGTCGATCTCGACCGTTATGCCTTGCGTGCCGCCGTCCTGGTCGCGCTTATCGCGACCGGCTTTGTCGCGGGCCCCGAAAAATATGCGCGCGTCGCCGCGGCTTTCGATTGGCGCTTCGACGCATCGCCGGGCAAGGACTACAGGATCGACGCCTGGATCGATCCGCCAGCCTATACCGGCAAGCCGCCGGTCGTGTTGAACCTTGGCGGGAACCGAAACCCCCAACAAATCGAAGCCCCGAGCGGTTCGATCGTCGTCATTCATGCACCGGGCGGCAATCTTGACATGGAGGTGAAAGGTGCTCTCGCCGTGGCCGCGAAGGACAGCAACACTGACCCTCAAGCCAGCTTGACCGCCTCCGGCTCCGCCGCCGCCAAGCCGTCCGGCGGCAAGCGGGACGGCAATGGCGAAACGCGCCTGATTTTGCGCGGCGATGCAACGCTAACCCTTGGCCATTCCGGCGCGCCGCTCGGCGCGTTCGAGATTCATGCCATTTTGGATCAACCGCCGTCGATTGCGCTGACCGAGGCGCCGAGGTTTAACGCGCGGGGATCGATGACACTGAAATACAGAGTCGCCGACGATTACGGCGTTACCGGCGCGGAGGCACGTTTCGCCAAGCCGGTGCTCCCAGGCGGACATCCCGTCTCACGTTCGCTCGTCGATCCGCCGCATATCCCGCTTTTGTTGCCGCCGCCGCCAGACCTCGGCGGCGAGGCCGAGACAACGGCCGATCTTTCCGAACACCCATGGGCCGGCGCGCGTGTCGAAATGACGCTCACCGCGCGCGATGAAGGCGGCAATGAAGGCAGTAGCGATCCCGTCGAAATCACGTTGCCGCAAAAGCCTTTCGTCAAGCCTCTTGCCCGCGCGCTTGCCGAACAACGCCGCAATCTGGTTCTTGCCCCCGAGGATAAGGCGCAGGTGGCAAACGCGCTCGAGGCCTTGATGATCGCGCCGGAAATGTTCGACACGACCACAGGCGTCTATCTTGGATTGCGGGTGGCATTCGATCGGCTCAATGCGGCGCATGGCGACAGCGATCTCGTCGAAATCGCCGATTATCTCTGGCAAATGGCGCTGCGCATCGAGAACGGCGATCTCTCCGAGGCCGAACGCGCTCTCCGCGCCGCCGAGCAACAATTGCGCGATGCCTTGCAGCGCAACGCGCCGGACGATGAAATCCGCAAGCTCGGCGACAATCTGCGCGCCGCAATGGATAAATTTTTGCAAGAGCTCGCCGCCCAGCAGAATGACCAGGACCACCGGAATAATTCCGCGTCACTTGACGGCCGGGGTCGTTCGATCAGTCCCAAGGAACTGCAAGGAATGCTCGACCAAATGCAGGAGATGCTGCGTTCGGGCGACAGCGCGAACGCGCGGAAAATGCTGGAGCAATTGCAAAACATCCTGGAAAACCTGCGGGTCGCGCGGCCGCACAAGGTCGACCCCAGGGCGAGGGAGATGAGCCGCGCGCTCGATGAACTCGGCCAGATGAGCCAGGACCAGCAGGATTTGCGCGACGAAACCTATCGAAGTGGCCAAGCGGAACGGCATCGGCAACGCGAGGAACGCGGCCAATTGGGCCTGCCGGGTCAACCAACGCTCGGCGATATCTTTGGCCAGGACGGCGCCGCAATTGAAGGCGGCCTTGACAGCCAAGAAAATGACCAAGGCGCCGGAGCCAAAAGCAGCAAGGATCCTCGGGCTGGACAAACCAACGATGCCGATCTCGCCAGGCGCCAAAAAGCGCTCCGCGACCGGCTTGGAAATCTACAAAAGCGTTTGGGCGAGGCTGGGGCCGGCGCCAATGGTCTAGACGGCGCGCAAAACGCGATGCGCGACGCCGAAAACGCGCTCGGTCAAGGTCCGCGCGGCACCGATGGCGCGGTGGACGCGCAGGGCCGCGCGGTGGAGGCCTTGCGCGAGGGCGCGCAAAAGCTCGCCGAAAGCATGCGCGGCGAGGCCGAGGGTTCAGGCGCCGGCGAGGGCCAAGATGGTCAAGGGCGGCCAGGTCAGTATGGCGACGCCGAGGGCACGGATCCCCTCGGGCGCCCGGCGGAAAGCTTGCGAGGGTTCGATCCGTCCGCGCGTTTTCCCGGCGCGGAGCGGGCAAGGCGCGTCTTAGAGGAACTCCGCCGCAGGCTCGGCGAGCCCGCCCGTCCTCGCGAAGAACTGGACTATCTGGAACGTCTCTTGCGCCGCTATTGAGGCCCGTCCAGCACGCTTTGAGTTCGAGGATCGCGCCAAGATTCAGGCCGCACGTAATCTTATGGTTGCAATCGGCGCCGGCGCTGGCGCAGGTGCGCTGGCGGGCCAGTCTTCAGTTCGCCGTTATACTCAATCGCCGGCGTATTGTGATGACGTAGCTAAGCATTGATTTGGGGCGCCATGGTTGTCTTGAACCGAATTTACACGAGAACGGGCGATGACGGGACGACCGCGCTTGGCACCGGCGAGCGCCGCGCCAAGCACGATCTCAGGATCGAAGCCTTTGGCACGATCGACGAGGCCAATTCGGCGATCGGGCTGGCCCGCGTCGCCACCGCGTCGGATGTGGTTTGCGCCAGGGTCGATGCCATGTTGCTTTGCGTTCAGAACGATCTCTTTGATCTCGGCGCCGATCTTTGCGTGCCGCCCAGTGCAAATGGCGAGACCTTGCCGCTGCGCATAGTCCAATCGCAAGTGGATCGCCTGGAACGCAAGATCGACGAACTCAACGCGGAACTCGAGCCCTTGCGTTCTTTCGTTCTGCCGGGTGGCTCGCCGGCGGCGGCGGCGCTGCACCTCGCCCGCACCGTGACGCGCCGGGCCGAACGGCTGCTCGTCGCATTGGCCGAGGCGCCGGGCGAAGAGGTCGGCGGCCCGGCGCTCAGATATGTCAACCGGCTGTCGGATTTTTTGTTTGTCGCGGCCCGTTATGTGAACCAGAAGGGCGAAGCCGACGTTTTATGGGTGCCGGGCCAGAATCGTTGAGGCGGCCAACTCACCGGCAGCGTTGATCACCGATGACTGGGCTGCTCTTTTCCTTCGACAAAAGAGGCGCGTAATATTCCAGCCTGTCGCCGATTCCGAGCCGATGGGTGGGGTGATGGCCGGTTGCGTTGACTTGTGGAAAGGGCGCCTGTACCTACCGCACCGCGCGCGGTCTGCCCGCCAGTTAGAGTGTTTCCCGATGAAAATTCTCGTGCCCGTGAAACGGGCGGTCGATTACAATGTCAAGATCAGAGTGAAACCCGACGGTTCCGGCGTCGATCTCGCCAACGTCCAGATGTCGATGAACCCTTTCGACGAAATCGCCGTCGAGGAAGCATTGCGCCTGAAGGAGTCCGGCAAGGCGGCCGAAGTGATCGTGGTGTCGATCGGGCCCGCCCAGGCCGCCGAGACGATCAGGAGGGGGCTGTCGATGGGCGCGGATCGCGGCATTCTCATTAAGGTGGAGCAGCCTGTCGAACCGCTCGCCGTCGCCAAGCTCTTGAAAGCGGTCGCGCTCGCCGAGGAGCCTTTGCTGATTATCCTGGGCAAGCAGGCGATCGACGACGATTGCAACCAGACCGGACAGATGCTAGCCGCGCTTTTGGGCTGGGGCCAGGGCACATTTGCCTCGAAGGTGGCGGTTGGCGAGGGACACGTGGATGTTACCCGCGAGGTAGACGGCGGATTGCAAACCGTCAGCCTCAAGCTCCCCGCCGTCATCACAACCGATCTCCGCCTCAACGAACCACGTTACGCCTCGCTGCCAAACATCATGAAAGCCAAGAAGAAGACGATCGAGGAGAAGACACCGGCCGATTTTGGCGTCGATATCGCGCCGCGCCTCAAGATTTTGAAGACCGTTGCGCCGCCCACGCGCAAGGCGGGGATCAAACTCGCCTCCGCCGCGGAACTCGTCGCGAAGCTTAAAGACGAAGCCGGTGTGATCTGATGGCGGTGCTGCTTCTCGCCGAGGTGTCGAACGGCAAGCTCAACGAGGCGACCGCCAAGGCGCTGACGGCGGCCGAGCTGCTTAGCGAGCCCGTTGATGTCCTCGTTGCCGGCGAGCGGGTGGAAGCCGCGGCGCGGGCCGCCGCCAGCCTCGACGGCATCGAGAAAGTGTTGGTCGCGGACGATCCGGTTTATGCGCATCACTTGGCCGAACCGCTGGCGGCGCTTCTCGTCCAGCTGGCCGGCAATTATTCGGCGATCCTGGCCGCCGCGACCTCGACCGGCAAGAACGTCATGCCGAGGGTCGCGGCACTCCTCGACGTGATGCAGATTTCGGAGATTATCAAAGTCGCCGCGCCCGATGCGTTCGAACGTCCGATCTATGCCGGAAACGCGATAGAGACGGTCCAGTCGACCGACGCCAAGAAGATCATCACGGTCCGGACGGCGGCGTTTGCGGCGACCGGCGGGGGCGGCTCCGCTCCAGTCGAAAAGATCGCCGCCGCTCCCGCGCCCGAGGTTTCGCGTTTTAAGGATGAGACGCTTGCCAAATCCGAGCGCCCCGAGCTTGCCTCGGCCAGGGTCGTCATATCCGGCGGCCGCGGCATGCAAAACGCGGACAATTTCAAGACCCTGATCGAGCCCATCGCGGACAAGCTCGGGGCGGCGATGGGCGCGTCGCGCGCCGCGGTCGACGCGGGCTACGCGCCAAACGATTGGCAGGTCGGCCAGACCGGCAAGGCCGTCGCGCCCGATCTCTATATCGCCGTCGGCATCTCCGGCGCCATCCAGCACCTCGCCGGAATGAAGGACTCCAAGGTCATCGTTGCCATCAACAAGGATGAGGAGGCGCCGATCTTCCAGATCGCGGATTACGGGCTCGTCGGCGATCTCTTCGCAATCCTGCCGGCACTGAACGAGGAGCTTGCCAAGCTCGGCCGTTAGATGCTTTAGGGAAGGGTGTGACAGCTCTAGGCTTTGGAATACCGCGCGTTTCTCAACGCGAACCGTTCGCGAGGCCGGGTTCCGCCTTGGCCCAATCGTGCTCTGGAGCTTGGCCGGTTTAGTGGATATAGTTTCGTCTTTGGTTTAGAGATCGATGGGACCAATAAGGCCAGAGTCTTCCGCTTGATTTCCGTTGTGGGCGAATAAAATGGACATAAACAAAATCGGGGTGATCGGGGCCGGCCAAATGGGCACGGGGATCGCCCAAGTCTGCGCGCTAGCCGGCATCGAAGTCGCCCTCAACGATATCTCGGAAGCCCGCATCAACGCCGGGCTCGCCACGATCGCAGGCAACCTCGCGCGCCAGGTTGAGCGACACCAAGTCGATCCACCGGCGCGCGACGCGGCTTTGAGCCGGATCAGGCCCGCGCCCGGCTACGACGCATTTGCCGACAGCGACCTCGTCATCGAAGCCGCCACCGAGAACGAGGAGGTCAAACGCAAGATTTTTTCCAAGCTTTGCCCTTCGTTGAAGCCAACGGCGATGTTGGCGACGAATACGTCGTCGATTTCGATCACGCGGCTTGCCTCGATCACCGACCGGCCGGAACGGTTCATCGGCATTCATTTCATGAATCCGGTCCCACGCATGCAGCTCGTCGAGTTGATCCGCGGCATCGTGACCGAAAACACGACGTTCGATGCGGCCAAGGCGCTGATCGCCCGGCTCGGCAAGACCTTTA
>Ga0185299_10001549_pt1 | contig 42966 bp, 35 predicted proteins | sample PaiPotPPA55metaG_FD_128002 | JGI IMG/M metagenome (GOLD analysis project Ga0185299, IMG submission 128002) | Iron sulfur acid spring bacterial and archeal communities from Banff, Canada, to study Microbial Dark Matter (Phase II) - Paint Pots PPA... ... | reverse complement strand
GCGCGAACGTTGGCCTCGTAGGACGGACTCGACATGGTATACATGGCGTTGCTGCAGGCCAAAAGTTGGCTGGCGATGGTGAGTGGATAACTCCAGCGTTTGAGGAGTAAAAGTCCAAGGCCGGGAATCGAGATGAGCGCGAAATTGAACACGTAAACACCCAGTGCGGCGGGGCCGAAAAATACTTTGCCAAAATACATTGCAGGAATCGAACTGGGCAGGAATGGGATAAAGGGAATGACGACTATAAAAGAGCCGAGATACCAGCCAATGATGCGGACGGCTAGCGGACATTCGGGATTGTTGAAAACGGACATAGTGGACGGAGCACGCGGCGGTTGCAGCGCCGCGAAATCGTGAAATTGCGCGACGACGGAACGGCGAGTAAAAAGGATCAGCCACCAAACTGAAATCGCGGTCGGAATGCCGTAAATGAATGCGAGGATCGCTGCCAAAAGGCCACGAGAAACTCTGCGGTCGGCTGGTGCTGAAATAAAGACCGTTACAAAGATCACGACGATTCCCATTACGCCGAAAAAGAGCATTAAACCGGCGATCACCAAGAGCGAGATGCGTGCCCAGTTGCGCAGGCGAATGACTTGAATGCCGACGGCAGAGAGGAATAGGCCGCATAGAAGAAGAAAGATCCAGAAGAAAATGAGCACCGGCAACATGAAGGCAGGGAACGGAGAGCTCCTGGCGAACCGAGCGGAAGAAGAAAGAATCAGCGTTGCCACGCTGAATAAAGTCACCAGCGCGCCCGTGAGAATGGCGAAGATTCCAGCGACGATGACGGATGTGGAAGCGCGCGGGGCGGAAGGCATGCACAAGTCTTATAACAGGCTAAGAAGTAGCCGGGAAGGAACTTGGCCTGCAGAGTGTGCTTGACACTTCGCTTTCTTTTCGCCTACAGTGGTTGTGGAAAACGCCCGTGTCGCAAGGCGGCGGCTGCAAATACGAGAAGCGGAAGCAAGACGGCCACCTAAAGGTGGCCGCTACAGCGGCACAGAAACGGAAAAGCGCGCAACCAGGATGGGTTGTGCTGCGGAGGCAAGACATGGCCCTGACCAAACGACAGAAAGAAGTGCTGGATTATCTGGTGGCGTTTGAGACCAAGCACGGGTACGCGCCGAGCTTTGAAGAGATCGGCAAGGGCTTGAAGCTGACGTCGCTGGCGACGGTGCACAAGCACATCACTACGTTAGAGAAAAAAGGCTTTATCCGGCGCGGCTACAACCAGAGCCGTTCCATCGAAATTCTGCAATTGCCGAAGTCAGTGAAGGATCAGGTGACGGAGCGAAGAATTCAAGAGTTGCCCCTGCTGGGAAGAATTGCGGCCGGCCGGCCGCTGGAAGCGATGGAAGAACGCGAGACGTTTTCGCTGGGAGACTTTGCGCGCGGCGGGAATTCGTTCGTATTGCAGGTGAAAGGCAGCTCTATGATTGAGGATCACATCATGGACGGCGACTTTGTGGTGTGCGAGCAGACACAAGTGGCGAATGCCGGCGACATTGTGGTGGCTCTGGTACGCGGCGACGAAGCGACACTGAAACGCTTTTACCGCGAGGGACAAGGCAAAATCCGATTGCAGCCTGCCAATTCGGAGATGGGGCCAATTATTGAGGCGGCGAGTGACGTGAAGATTCAAGGGCGGGTGATTGGCGTGCTGCGGAAATACTAGCGCACGGAGAATGAAGTAAAGACGAGGCGAAGTAACGAAACGAAACTCGCCGACATGCGACGACGCAAGTAATCGGTTGGTCAGTCTGCCTAGTTCTCTATCCCAAAATTATACCGATGAACGGTACACTTGTATTGCGACGTTGGTATGCGCGGTATCGGGATGTTCGTTCGTGAAAGGCAGGCAGCGATTGAATGCGAAATCTTGGATTTTGCGGCGGCTGAGAGAAGCGATCGCGGTTGTTACCATGCTGACCATGAGCTTGGCCGTGCCCGACAGAACCGAAGCGTACTCGGTGATGTCGCACCAGGCGATCATTGACGTGGTCTGGGAATCGAGCATGAAGCCGGCCATCCGCAAGAGGTTTCCAAATGCCACCGAGGACGAGGTTAACCGCGGACAGGCCTATGCGTATGGTGGAGCGATTATTCAGGACCTGGGCTACTACCCGGGCGGTAATCCGTTCTTCAGCGATTTGACGCATTACGTGCGCAGCGGCGATTTTGTGCTGGCCATGTTGAGCGATGCGCAGGACGTGTACGAGTATTCGTTTGCGCTGGGATCGTTGGCGCATTACGCCGCGGACAACAATGGCCATCGCGAGGGAACGAATCGGGCAGTACCGCTGTTGTATCCCAAACTAAAAAAGAAGTATGGCGATTTTGTGGCCTATGAAGACGACAAACTGGCGCACGTGAAGACCGAATTCGGATTTGACGTGCTGGAGGTTGCCAAAGAGCGTTACGCGCCGGAGAGTTATCACGATTACATCGGATTCGAAGTTTCGCCACGCGTGCTGGACCAGGCCTTTCAGGAAACCTATGGTCTGGACCTGAAGAACGTGCTGACCAATCAGGATCGGGTGTTCAACTCCTATCGGCATGCCGTGAGCAATTTGCTTCCCAGGGCCACGCGCATTGCATGGCACTTGAAAAAGGATGAAATCCAGAAGGATGAGCCGGGAATCACCAAAAATAAATTCTTATTTAATTTGCGCCGTGCGAATTACGAGAAGGAATGGGGCAAGGACTATACACACCCGAAGTTCAGCGACAAGGTGCTGGCGTTTATTTATCGGATTTTGCCGAAGATCGGGCCGCTGAGAGTGTTGCAGTTTAAAACTCCCACTCCGGACGCGGAACGTATGTTCGAGAAAAGTTTCAATGACACGCTCGACCAGTACCGGGCGCTGCTCAAAGAAGAACGCGAGCTGGGCAAGCCTTCAGTCACGAATGACAATTTCGATGTGGGAGCGATCAGCGCACCAGGAGAATATCGCCTGAGCGACACCACCCACGCCAAGCTCCTGGATCAACTGGCGGAGCAGCAATTTGCCGGAGCGACTCCCGAGATTCGCGCCGAGTTGGTGAATTTTTTTGAAGCTCCCGGTTCGCCATCCAGCGTTAAGAAAGACCCGAAAGCCTGGGCCAAAGTGCAAAGCGAGTTGGAACAGTTGAAGAATTCACCTGTCGAGCACAAGACAGCTGACGCTGCGAAGTGACCTGTTCTTTGTGGTTTCAGGCTGTGCATGTAAAACACAGTTTTGATCCATTCAAAAAACTGCTGTAGTGACAACCGGCGACGTGAAAGAATGTTCGGCTGCGCAAAGGCACGCAAGCCTAACCATGCCCAAGAGCAAGCCCATCGGAAAATTGCTGGCGGCAAATCGCAGCGAAATTGCCATACGGATTTTCCGCGCGGCGAATGAGCTGGGGTTGCGCACGGTCGCTGTGTATTCGAAAGAAGACCGGCTAGCGCTGCACCGATTCAAGGCGGACGAAGCTTACGCAATCGGGGAAGGCAAGGGACCGGTCGAAGCGTATCTGGACATTGCCGGGATCGTTGCGCTGGCAAAAGCCAAAGGGGTGGACGCGATTCATCCGGGATACGGATTTTTATCCGAGAATCCGGCTCTGGCGCGAGCGTGCGCGAAAGCGGAAATTATTTTTGTGGGGCCGACGCCGGAGTTGCTGGAGTTGCTCGGCGACAAGACCGCGGCGCGAGGACTGGCGATAGCCGCGGGTGTGCCGGTTCTCCCCGGAACCGAAAAGCCGGTAAAGGGCTTTGCCGAGGCAAAAAAAATCGCTGCTGAGATTGGCTATCCAGTAATGGTCAAAGCCGCAATGGGCGGCGGCGGGCGCGGCATGCGCGTCGTGCGCTCGGAGTCCGAGCTTGCAGCGCGGCTGGAAGAAGCGCAGAGCGAGGCGCGGTCGGCCTTTGGCGATGCCAGCGTTTTTCTGGAAAAGTTTTTGGCGCGCGCAAAACATTTGGAAGTGCAGATTCTGGCCGATACCCATGGAAACTTGCTGCATTTGTACGAGCGCGATTGTTCCGTGCAGCGGCGTCACCAGAAAGTTGTGGAGGTGGCGCCGGCGGCGAATTTGCCGGCCAGCGTGCGCAGGGAATTGTGCGATGCGGCGGCGCAGCTTGCGCGCAAAGCCAAATACGTTAATGCCGGCACGGTAGAGTTTTTGTACGACGTGGATTCGCAGAAGTGGTATTTCATCGAAGTGAATCCGCGCATTCAGGTGGAGCATACAGTCACGGAAATGGTGACGGGCATGGACCTGGTGCGCGCGCAGATTCTGGTGGCGCAAGGATTTGCGCTGCACGATGACACCATGCGGCTGCCGAAGCAGGAGAGTGTGCCCCTCTATGGCGCGGCGTTGCAATGCCGGGTGACTACCGAAGATGCGGAAAAGAATTTTGCGCCGGACTACGGAAAGATTTCGACGTATCGTTCGCCGGCGGGATTTGGAATTCGTCTGGATGGCGGAACAGCTTATGCGGGAGCTTCGCTGGCGCCGTATTACGATTCGTTGCTGGTTAAGGTGACGGCATGGGGAACGAATCTGCCGGAAGCTTGTCAGCGCATGGACCGCGCGTTGCGCGAATTTCGCATTCGCGGAGTGAAGACCAACATTCCATTTGTCGAGAACGTCGTCAATCACGCGAAATTCCGTGCGGGCGAAGTGACCACCGCGTTTCTGGATGAACACCCTGAGTTATTTAGATTTCCGAAGCGCGGCGACCGGGCGACGAAATTGCTGACCTATCTGGGCGACGTGATTCTGAATGGCAATCCGGAAGTAAAAGGGAAGCACATCCCAGCGAGCCTGGAGACGGCGCTGATTCCTGCGTCGTCGAGCGCGGAACCGAAGGCGGGTACCCGGCAACTGCTGCAAAAACTCGGTCCGAAGAAGTTCGCGGAATGGGCGAAAAAAGAAAATCGGCTGCTGATTACCGACACTACGTTTCGCGACGCACATCAATCGCTGATGGCGACGCGGGTTCGAACGTATGACTTGCTGGCGACCGCGCCTGCGATTGCGGAACGGTTGCCGAATCTTTTCAGCCTGGAAATGTGGGGCGGTGCGACGTTTGATACTGCGCTGCGATTTTTGCACGAGGATCCGTGGCAACGGTTGCGACAGTTACGCGGCGCGGTGCCGAACATTTGTTTTCAGATGCTGCTGCGCGGAGCCAATGCGGTTGGCTATGCGTCGTACCCTGACAATGTGATTCGGGAATTTGTGCGTGAGGCGTTCGCGGAAGGAATGGATATTTTCCGCGTGTTCGACTCGCTGAATTCCATCGAAAATATGCGCGTTTCGCTGGACGCGGTGCTGGAAACAGGCGGCGTGTGTGAAGCGGCGATCTGCTACACCGGCGACATTCTCGACACCAGCAGGCCGAAATATTCGCTGAAATATTATGTTGCGCTGGCGAAGCAGTTGGAAAAGCTGGGCGCGCATTTTCTGGCGATCAAGGACATGGCCGGTTTGTGCAAGCCGTATGCGGCGTTCGAACTGGTGAAAAAGTTAAAAGAAGAGATCAGTCTGCCGATTCATTTTCATACCCACGACACCAGCGGAATCAATGCATCTTCTATATTGAAAACGGCGGAGGCTGGCGTAGACATTGCAGATGCCGCGGTGGCGTCGATGAGTGGCGGCACCAGCCAGCCAAACTTGAATGCGATCGTGGCGTCTCTTAGGAATACACCTCGCGACACGGAACTGGATCTGGAAGTGCTGAATGAGTGCTCGGATTATTGGGAAACGGTGCGGACATATTATTTGCCGTTCGATTCCGGCCCTAAGTCCGGAAGTGCGCGGCTTTACGAACACGAAATTCCCGGCGGGCAGTATACGAATTTGCGTGAACAAGCGGTAGCTATGGGGCTGGGCCATCGCTGGCACGAAGCGGAACGCATGTATGCCGAAGTAAATCAACTTTTTGGAGACATAGTGAAAGTGACGCCTTCGAGCAAGGTTGTCGGCGACATGACGTTGTTTTTAATGGCTAAGGAAATGACTCCCGAGGATGTATTGAATCTCGACGAGAAACATGACGTGGCTTTCCCGAATTCCGTCGTGGAAATGTTTTCCGGTGTGCTTGGTGTCCCGCCGGAAGGGTGGCCAAAAAAAATCCAGAAAATACTGCTGCGGGGAGCGAAAGCAGTCAAGGGAAGGCCCGGCGCAAGAATGCCCGCGACGGATTTCGCGGCGGAGAAAGAGGCGCTGGAAAAAAAGACCGGGCACGCGATTTCGAAAGAGGACTTGCTGAGCTACCTTTTGTACCCAGAAGTATTCTTCAAATTCGATAAGTTCCGGCAAAGCCATTCCGACGTGAGCGTGCTGCCAACACCGGTGTTTTTTTACGGTTTGAAATCCGGCGAAGAAATCACGGTAGAGATTGAGGCGGGAAAGACGCTGATCATCAAATTCATGACTGCGAGCGACCCGCATCCCGACGGTACGCGCACGCTATTTTTTGATTTGAATGGCCAGCCGCGTGAGGTGAGTGTCCGCGACAAAGCGTTGCGTGTCGTAGAACGCGCCCATCCTAAGGCTGATCCCGCGGAACCGGGACAAGTGGGCGCGACGACAGCCGGTGTGATCACTGGAATCGCGGTGCAGCCGAACCAAAGCGTCGAGCGCGGTGTTAAACTAATGACATTGGAAGCGATGAAGATGCAATCCAACATTTATGCGCCAATTTCCGGCCGCGTGAGCAAACTTCTGGTAGCGCCGGGACAAAACGTGGAAGCGAAAGACCTGCTTGTGACGATTACACCTTGAGCGACGGACAACTCCGCAGACACGAAAATTTCCGTTCAAAGTTTTTGCGCAACCAACGCAGCCTGGTGGTGTATCTCCCGCCTGGTTACGACCGGCAGCCGCACCGCCGCTTCCCGATTCTCTATCTGCATGATGGGCAAAATCTTTTTGACGGCTCGACATCGTTTATTCAGGGTCAGGACTGGCACGTGGGTCCAAGCGCGGACGCGGAAATCCATGCAGGACGCGTCGAGCCGTTGATTATCGTCGGGATTTACAACATTGGAAAATCGCGCATACAGGAGTACACGCCGACACGAGTGCCGCGCCTCGGCGGCGGACGCGCGGACCGGTATGGGAAATTTCTACTGGAAGAAGTAAAGCCATTTATGCAGCGCGAATATCGAGTGGAAGATGGACCTAATCGCACGGGAATAGGCGGATCATCGTTGGGTGGACTGGTCTCCTTATATTTGGGAATATTGCGGCCGGACGTATTCGGAAAAATTGCGGCGTTGTCGCCGTCGGTCTGGTGGAACCAGCGCGTGATTCACACGTTTGCCGCAGGCATGCAGGTGGAATCGCGGCCGCGCATCTGGCTGGACATCGGAACTCGCGAAGGCCCGCGCATTGTGGAAGACGTCGAGCGCTACCGCGACATTCTTTTGCGGCGCGGCTGGCAGTACGAACAAAATTTGCACTACGAACGCATCGAGGGCGCCGAGCACACCGAGTCCGCCTGGGCGAAACGAGTCGGGCCCTTTCTGCGGTTTTTGTACCCCGCCGGGTAAAGGCGGGCTATACTTCGCGGCTCACAGGCGTTGCGGAGGTTCAGCGTGCCGGAGCGGCCACTCACAATTCTTTGCGTCAGCTCGTACGAAAAAGGCCAGGAATTTCTGCGCACCTGCAAGGCCATGGGCTGTCGGGTTTTTCTTTTAACGGTAGAAAAACTGCGCCATGCGGATTGGCCGCATGAAGCAATCGACGAAACGTTTTTCATGCCGGAAGAGCTGCCGCTGTCTGGGTTATTGAACGCCGTGAGCTACGCCGCACGTAGCAGGAAAATCGATCGCCTCGTCGCGCTGGATGAATTCGACATGGAGAATGTGTCGGCCATCCGCGAACACCTGCGCATTCCGGGCATGGGGCTGACCACCGTGCGGTATTTCCGCGACAAGCTGGCCATGCGCATGCGCGCGAAAGAAGCCGATGTCCCGGTCCCTGAGTTTGTACACGTGCTGAATTATGACGAACTGCGAGACTTCATGGCTCGCGTGCCGGCGCCCTGGTTATTGAAGCCGCGTTCGCAGGCCTCCGGCATCGGCATGAAGAAAATTTACCAGCCGTACGAACTTTGGCCCTGGCTGGATAAACTTGGCGACGAACAATCGCATTTTCTGCTCGAACAATTCGTTCTAGGCAGCGTTTTTCATGTGGACAGCGTGGTCAGCGAAAGGCAAGTGTTGTTCGCAGATGCCCATGCCTACGGAGTTCCGCCCCTCGACGTTTCGCATGCTGGTGGAGTGTTTACGACAAGGACCGTCGAACGCCATTCCGAAGACGTAAAGGCCCTGCAAGAAGTGAACAAGAAACTGATCGAGGCGCTCGGCTTGCTACGCGGAGTCACCCATGCGGAATTTCTGAAGTCACATGGCGATGGCAAGCTGTATTTCATTGAGATTGCGGCGCGCGTTGGCGGCGCATACATTTCCGATGTGGTGGAAGCCGCGAGCGGCATCAATTTGTGGCGCGAATGGGCCAGGCTGGAAGTGGGAGCGGGGAAAACGCCATACTCGCTGCCGCCGCAACGCAGTGATTATGCCGGCGTGATTGTTTCATTGGCGCGGCAAGAAGAACCGGACACTTCCGCCTACAACGATCCGGAAATCGTGTATCGCGTGAAGAAGTATCATCACGCGGGATTCGTAGTGAAGTCGACTGATCCCGCGCGGGTCAAAGAACTGCTGGAAAGTTATTCCCGGCGTTTCATAACGGACTTTCTTGCTACGCAGCCGGTGCCGGACAAACCGTCGAGTTAGATCGTCTCGATCGCTCGGCTCAGCAGTCTCCCTTCGTCCGTCATTCCGAGCGAAGCGAGGAATCTCTCTTGCCCATGGATCGAAGAGAGGCAGAGAGATTTCCTCGTCGCTTCGCCTGCCTACCGCAGGCAGGCTCCCCGGAATGACGGGTTGCATCCCTTATGATTTTTGGGCCCACAAATTGGCAACGCGTACGTCTTCCCTCTTGCCCTCTCGGACCAGTAACAGCACTGTCCTTCAGGGTAGTTACTTTCACGCACGTTATCCTGATAGGTTGTTTGCAGTGCTCCCCGCACGGGACTAAAGTCTCTAATCACCCCGGCAGGAATCTGGAATGGGGTGGCCTTGTCCCTTGGGAGGTTCAATGTGGGGGAACGATAAGAAGCCGGGAACGCCGCCAGTCGCGCAACCGGAGCCGAAAAACTTTTCCGTAAATCAGAATCAGCCGCCGAAGTCAGCTCCGGCGACTTGGGAGGGAACAACTGCGATGAGTACAAGTCCATTGGGTGCGACCGGCGACCGTGCGACAGCGCGGCTTGGGTCAAGCCTGCACGTGAAGGGCGAAATCACTGGGAGCGAAGATCTTCTGATCGACGGCTCGGTGGAAGGGTTGATCCAGCTGGATGAGCGCAAGCTCACCGTGGGAGCGACCGCGAAAGTGACTGCCGACATTATCGCCCGCGAGGTGGTCGTGTACGGTACCGTGAAGGGCAACCTTCGCGCCAAGGACCGGATTGAGATCAAGAAAGACGGTTCGGTGAACGGCGACCTGACTACGGCGCGCATCATGATTGAAGACGGCGCCTACTTCAAGGGCTCGATCGAAATTGATAAGAGCGCCGAGAAGGAAACCAGTAGCGCGTTCTCCAAGTCTGCGAACGCCACAGCACCGGCAACAACGAGCCCGAAGAGCATTTAAGTTCAATCTAACTTTGTACCTGCCTTGAGTTACGACGGCGCGGGATGATCTCCGCGCCGTTTGCTTTTTGCGCTTGCCCCCCTCAATCCTCCTTTCCAATATTACTTAACTTGCCAAATCATCCAGGTAACGACGGCATCGTGATTACCATTTCCGATGGCGGAACCGCGTCGCTCGATGCCAGCTTTACCGCTAACCACTGCGGGTCTCAATTCCGAGGGAAGTATCCCGGGCAGGATCGCAGCATGCTGCGCCGCAACTTGCCCGGCCGTGCGACCTGCATTGATCTCTCTTCACTCGGCTTCTGCACGATCTTTCTAACTTTTCGCTGGCAAAGCTCATCCAAAACAAAGTAAAAATTAACGGCACCCCAATGTTGTGCCACGAGGTCATTCATGGAAACGCGAAAGCTTGGCAACTCAGATTTGCAATTAACGCGCGTGGGATTTGGCGCATGGGCCATTGGAGGCAGCGGCTGGGAATTTGCCTGGGGACAACAGGAAGACTCGGATTCCGTCGCAGCAATCGTGCGCGCCCTCGAACTGGGCGTCAATTGGATTGACACCGCCGCCGTCTACGGCACTGGTCATTCCGAAGAAATCGTCGCGCAAGCGCTGCAGCAGTGGAAAGGTCGGCGACCCTACGTTTTCACCAAGTGCTCTTTGCGCTGGGACGCCAATCGCAAGACGCGACAGGACCACTCCGCGGCTTCGATTCGCCAGGAGTGCGAAGACAGTTTGCGGCGCCTGCGGACCGACGTGATCGATCTCTACCAAATGCATTGGCCGCCGGCCGATAACGGGCCGCAACTCGAGGAAGCCTGGCAGGCGATGAGCGACCTGCAAAAACAGGGCAAAGTGCGCTGCATCGGCGTCTCTAACTTTACTCCCGCGCAAATCGAGCGAGCCGCAAAGATTGCTCCAGTCACATCGGACCAGCCTCCGTATTCCCTCATACGCCGGCAGATCGAAAACGATGTTCTTCCTCATTGCTTGAAGCACGGCATCGGCGTTATCAGTTATGCGCCTATGGCGTCCGGCTTGTTGACCGGCGCAATGACACGCGAACGCGCCGCGGCGTTGCCTGCCGACGATTTTCGCAGCCGCAATCCGGAATTCAAGGATCCCAAGCTTTCGAAAAATCTGGAGCTTGTGGAACGGCTGCGCAAAGTCGGCGCCCGCCACGGCCGCGGGCCCGGCGAAGTCGCAATCGCCTGGGTACTGCGCCATCCGGCGGTTACCGGTGCGATTGTCGGCGCGCGCAATGCTAAGCAGGCCGAAGGCGTTATGCGCGCTGGCGAACTGAAATTGACCGCAGAAGAGATCACCGAAATCGAAGGAGCAGCTACGGCCGCAACCGCGCGTTGACCAACTCCAAGGAGAAACGAAAATGGATCTCGGCTTAAGAGGCAAACTTGCCGTGGTGTCCGGTTCAACGGCGGGCATCGGATTCGCAATCGCCAGGACTCTGGCACGTGAGGGCGCGCGCATTGTAATCAACGGTCGAACCGAGAAGCGCGTCTCCGCCGCGGCGGAAACGATTCGCATGGAAATGCGTGGTGCGGAGGTGCTGGAAGTCGCCGCCGACTTGGGAACTGCCGCGGGAGTCAAACAGCTCACGGAACAAGTTCCCACCGCCGATATCCTGGTCAATAATCTCGGTATTTTTGAGATTAAGCCCTTCCTCGAAATTTCCGACGAGGATTGGCTGCGTTTCTACGAAACCAACGTGCTCAGTGGCGTGCGTTTGACGCGCCACTATCTGCCGGAAATGTTGCGTAAAAACTGGGGCCGCGTGATTTTTATTTCCAGCGAATCCGGCCAGCAGATTCCCAGTGAAATGGTCCACTACGGCATGACCAAGACTGCGCAAATCGCTGTTGCGCGTGGCGTGGCCGAATCCGTCGCCGGCACGAATGTTACCGCGAACTCGGTCCTGGTCGGGCCAACGGCGTCCGAAGGCGTGGGTGATTTCGTACAATCGATGGCTTTGCAGCAGGCCATTTCCAAGGAACAAGTCGAAAAAGAATTCTTTGAGAAAGTGCGCCCCAGTTCGCTCCTGAAACGCTTCGAAACCACGGAGGAAATCGCCGCGGTGGTCGCATTTATTGCCAGCACGCAATCCGCTAGCATCAGCGGCGCTGCGGTAAACGCCGACGGAGGCGTCATTCGCAGTATTTTGTAGTTTTTCCCGCAGGGCACGGCATGTTTACCCCGGACTGCTCGGGCTGTGCCCTTTTTTTATCGCTCTTACAATCGTTCGCCCTAAAATCAAACTCGCTGATAGTCAGCCCGCCAGTTCTGCACCATCTGTTTGATGGCCTTGCGCTCGCTCATCTTCCCGTCCAGAACTTTCCGCGCCAGCGCAGGAAGCTCCGCATCGCTTGCAAAACGCAGTGCAACCAACTGGTGGATCGTGAATTCGCCGATGCGCGGCTTCAGATCGTCCGGCAGCAATCTTTCGTAGCGCATTCTCTCTTCCAGCCGGATCACGCGATCCTGCACGCCCAGCGCGAAAACGCGCGCCAAAATTGCAAGCGCCAGAAGCGCGAACGACACAAGAACATTCAAAAGACCGCTCACAAGAAAGGAAAGGCCCACCGCCGCGCCGTGACGTCCCGCGAACAGCCAGTGAAAGGACTGAAGTAAATTCAACACCAGCACCGGCAGCACAAAAAAGTGGAAAAGCGGCACCACCTTGCCGTGGTTGGAAAAAGTCTGTTGGTTCATCGAATCTCCTCTTGGAACGAATATTTCGGTTGTATGTCTACTGGAATGTCCGAGACTCGGCTGAATGCCTGCTTCAGATGGTCCGGCAGAACTGCATACTTTGCAAACCACGCCACGGTGCGAGCGCGGTCGCCGGTGGCTTCCTGCTCCAATAATTCCTTTGCCAGCGCGCTGATTGCTTCCGGCATTTTCTCCGGCAGCACTGCGTAGCGTCCGGTCGCTGCGTCGCGAGTCGCCGCCCCACGCTCCATTATGTAATTGAACTCCATCATCTCGCCGCGGCCATGCGGTTCCGCAATTCCAAAACGAATGGCGCGGAAATTTCCCGCAACGTAGGAAATGTAATCCTCGTCCAGCTGCTCCTTGGTAATGGCTCCGTGATCCGCAAGCCACTTCAGGCAAAACAGCCCGACCACATCGGCCTTGGCTTCTTCTAACGCGGAAAAATCTCCGCCAATCGCTTCGCGAATATCCTTTTTGCCCCCAGTGATTCGCGAATAATTCGGACCCAGCTCGTGTGAAATTTCGTGCGCCAATGTAACCGCCAGATAACCGTTCCCGCTCGCTCGTCCAGATTGATCTTCGCGCAACAAGCGCCGCGCAATCGGCAATATCACCTCATTCACGCGCGCATCCATGAAATTCTTGAAGAAAATCTTCTTGCTGCCCTTGGCTTCATGCACCCGCGCATCATTCGGCAAATTGTCCGCCACTGCCTGGTACCCGTGCAGCAGGTCGCCGGTTCGAAACGGCGCGTCCATCACTTCCATCGGCGTCACATGTCCCCGCTTGGATGGCAAATCGGCTTTTGTCAGAGGCAAAGCTTCTTGCAGCTCCGCTACGTATTTCTGAAAAATCGCCAGCTTCTTGCTTTCTTCTTCGTTGCGAACCAGCACTGCCGCCCCGTAAGAAGTTCTCACTCCCAGCAGATTGTCCAGATAGCTTTCATAAGGTGCCAGGATCAAATCAAACTTCGGCTCCTTCAAATCTATCCACGCCAGATCGCTCGCGTAGTAATCGTCATTGAGCAGCGCGTCCGCCCGCAAATTCAGGAACTTCACAAACGCGGGTTCGTCGCTCAGCTTGGCGGCCTCTCGCAAATCCTCGGCAGCTGGTTTCAGAAGTTCCGCAAATGCCAAGTGATACGGCACGGCTGCCATCTTGCTTTCGTCGCGCAGCAGGATGGAATGCTCGTTATAAATCTCAGGTTTTTGTTCCGGGTGCGTCGCAACATATTTTTCGACATCAGCTTGCGTTAAACCTCGCGGATACAACGCGCGCCCGGGCGGTACCGGCTCTTTCCCCACAAATGGCCGCAGCTCGTCGATCAAGTCGTATCGGCTGCCATTGATCTTCATGAATCGCAAAACTTTTTTGTCCAGCGGATCCGCGCTCTTCTCCAGCCGCACATAGAGCTTCAGTCCTTCAGGGTCGCTCTGCCTCCAATAAATCTGCTCCATGCGATTCGCCGCGTCGACCAGTTTCCCCACTAACTTCTGCTCGCGTTCACTCAACCCGGCGCGGTTAAAAGGCATCTCGATCGGCTTGAATTTCGCCAGTCGTGCAGCAATATCCGGCGCCACGTCCAGTGGTGCGGCGATACTCGCTTCCGTGGTCGCTTTTGCAGCCATGCCCATCTTCCCGCGCACACCAATTTTGAAAAGCAACGGAGAGATTAAAATGAATAGCGCCAGCGGGAGCAAAGGCCTGATTCGTTGAAGGTTCATGGAGAAAATTGTAGCAAACCCGCGCCGCGATTCGGCGAGCGGCATGCAACTGATGCCGCTCGCAATTTGCTATGTAAGAAACTTTTCTCAATCCGCTGCATCCAACACAGGCAGAGATAGAGGAGAACGGCGAATGGCTAAAGCACTCTGGGGTGGAAAAGTAATCGCGGAAAGCAGTGATTGCGTGCTCGTGGAGGGGAACCAGTATTTTCCGGCCACCGCTGTGAAGAAGGAATATCTAAAGAGCAGCGCGCATACATCGATTTGCCCCTGGAAAGGCACAGCGCACTACTATCATGTCGACGTCGATGGAATGCGCAGCGAAAACGCCGCGTGGTTTTACCCCGAGCCCAAGCCCGCTGCAAATGCGATTACTGGGCGCATCGCCTTCTGGAAAGGCGTGCACGTCGAACCATAATTGACGCGCGACCGCGCAGCTCGCTTCCGCAACACTTCCTACTTCGCCATTTCGTTCTTAAAAACACTACCGCCCTTCATCACGAACTTCACATTCGCCAGTTCCTTCACGTTCTTCACCGGATCAGCGCTTACGGCGATAATGTCGGCGTAAGCGCCTGGCGCAACCACCCCCAACTCGCCTTCTTCATTCAACAACTCCGCCGCTCGGGATGTCGCCGCGCGAATTGCCTCCATCGGCGTTAATCCAAACTGCGTCAAGTACGGAAACTCCTGCGCCATCGACTGGGTCCATTCGATTCCGCCGATATCCGTTCCGTAGGCAATTTTGATTCCCGCTTTCACCGCTTTCTCCACCGACGCTCCATGCACTTCCGCGCGCTTGCGGTCGCGCGCACCCTCGGCAGTATTTTCCGGCGCCCAATCACCGTAGTACGGCGCGAGCGTCGGGCAATACCACGTGCCCTGCTTGGCCATCTGGGCGATCTGCGCATCGGTAATTTCCAGTCCATGCTCGATTGAATCGCAGCCGCCATCCAGCGCCCGCTGCAGCCCGATTCCGTTGTAGGCGTGGCAGGCAACTTCTTTTCCCCAGCCGTGCGCTTCGTCCACAATCGCTTTCAATTCGTCCACCGTCAGCGTCGGCTGCGATACCAGATTTCCTTTTTTATCCACCCACGAGCGGTGCGTCATATAAACTTTCAGCCAGTCCGCCCCGTGCTCCAGTTGCTCCCGCGCAGCCTTGCGCGCTTCGATGGGCCCGTCAATAATTTGCACGCCTTTCGGCATTTGCAATTCCAGCGCGTAACCTTCCAGGTTGTATCCGCCGGTGGAAGAAATTCCGCGCGTCGCGACAAATAGCCTCGGCCCGGGAATCGTTCCTTCCGCGATGGCCTGCTTGATCTCTACGTCGCCGTACCCGGCGCCTTCCGTTTCCAGGTCGCGCAGCGTGGTGAATCCTTGCTCCAGTGCGCGACGGCAGGCAAACGTGGCGCGCGCCGCTCGCAAGGCAATCCCCGCTTTCAAGATATTCGCGTCGTATCCCCCCTTTTCCGGATTCTCGCCCCACAAAAAAATGTGGGTATGCGCGTCAATCAGTCCCGGCAGTACCGTTGCGCCAGAAAGGTCAATCACTTTGGCACCGGCAGGAACCGCGGTGGAAGCATCCACAACTTTTTCGATACGTTCGCCCCGTACAAAAATCAGCTGATTCTTGCGTGCGGCATCGCTGGTTCCATCAATTAATGACCCGGCTCGAATTACCGTCAGCGTGGCGGCCGCCGCTCCTCCCGAACTTGTTTGCGGCGCAGCTTGAGCCGCGGCGATCAGCGTAATAGACAGCACCACAAACAATCTGCGCATTTCATCCTCCAAACCAGAGCGGTAGCATGCGCCCACAACATGCTCGAATGCAAATATTGTCGGATTTGGTTTGCGATTCGACCATGGCAAATGGTTTAACTCTTCAGGTACCGAGCAAGTTTCCACGAATTCGCTGGTATCCGTATTCATCTGCCCACAGCGCCAAAGGGATCGCGGCCAGATCGTCCACCACCGGAATTGCATGGCCATCCTTCGTCAGGTCCACGCTGCGGATGCAGTGCCGGCACGTATCGCATGCTTCCACGCGAATATGAGGAAATTTCTCCGCGACAAATACCGGCAACGACTCTTCGCGCGACTCCCCGCAATACGCGCAATAAATTCTGCGAAATTCCCATTCCGTCGCGCAAAACGAGCACAGCAGAAATCGTTTGCCGCCGTCGCCCTCTACTCGCAGCACGCCCGCCACCGGCCGCGCTGCGCAGTGCGGACACAAATGCCCAGCCGGCCCGATTGCCGGAGCCGTTTGCTTGGCCGCCAGTAATTCCGCGTACGGATCGATTATAATTCGCGCTACCAGTTCTTCGCGCGAGTCGCCAAGCTCTTCATCTGTGCCGCTCTGCGTCACATAACGCTGCAAGGATGCCATCCACCGTTCCTGCGACCCGCGCAGATACTCCTTCATGAACTCGGCAAGCGATCCAGGTGAGTGCGGCAGCAATTCGGTTAGAGCATTTTTCACAAACGGCAGCACTACATCGACTTCGAGTTGTTGGCGAAGGCTTCCTGCCTCTGGCGAGCTCGCGTCGCGCCGAAGCGTCTTTGCCAAGTCCTGCGAGAGCCGCTGCTGCATGACGCAGATACGCCCGTAAAATGTCAGGATTTCCGCCGCGAAAGGGTAAGTTTCTTTTAGATCGTTCGCGCGTCGCATGCGCGCTTCGTAATTCGTGGTCATTATTTCCGCGGCGCGGCAGCCTCGCGACGGCGCATTATCTCTTCATACCAGCCGGGGTGATAGCGCTTTGCGAATTCCAGCGAAACGTCGCCGCGAATCACGGAACCGAATGCGCCGCGCTCCGCGAATACGCTCATATAAATGTGGATCAGGAAGTTCGCAATCGTGAACAGTGCGGCCACCGGATGCAAAAACACAGAGATGTAGCGCAGCCAGCGCAGGTTCCACGGAATCCACTCCGGAAACCACAATACAATTCCTGTCAGCAACAATACGATTGCCGCGTAAAAAAAACTCCAGAACAGCGCCTTCTGTCCAGCGTTGTATCGTCCTGCCGGAGGCATCTTCTCATCTTTGTTTTGGATGTAGTGGTTAAGCGAACGCCACCACTGCTTGTCCACTTCTGTCGTGCGCATCTGCGGGGCCCAGTAACCATACATGCGCAGCACTGCGTAAAAGAAAAACAGTCCGACCCATGGATGTAGCGTGCGCGAAATTTGCCCGCCGCCCATTGCAGCGGCCAGCCAGAAAAGCCACGGCGACCAGAATGCTAGTCCCGTGAACAACAAATAAATGTAGGAAAAAGCCGCAATCCAGTGGTTCGCGCGCTCTACAAATGGATAGCGCAGTACTCGGCCGTGAGGAAGTAGTTGATCCGCGCGATCGCTCATGGCTCCGCTCCCTCATGAGGTTCTTTCACTTCCGCGTCGCGGTCTTTCGGGCCATATCGCAAATAGTGCACAAACAATCCGATCAGCCCGCCCACCATCGCCAGATTACCCAGCCACTTCAGCGGTCCTTTCCACAGTTTCACAGTCAGCGGAATCCGCGGATCCTTCGGCAAACCACCGTAAAGTTCCGGCTGCTTCGCGTCATGCAGAACATAGATCACACCGGTGCCGCCCACGCCTGCCGGATCGTAAACGCCGGCATCCGGAAAATTATAGTGATCGCGCAACTGCTTCGCCCGCTGTTCCGCCAGATACTTCATGTCGTCCTTGCTGCCAAAGTGCAGGCAGCCCGTCGGGCATGACTTGATGCACGCCGGTTCAAGTCCCTGGCTGACACGGTCGGTGCACAAAGTGCACTTGTAAACGCGCTTGGTCTCTTTATTAAACTTGGGAATATTGAACGGACAGCCGGTGATGCAATACCCGCAGCCGATGCACTTCTCCTGCTGAAAATCCACAATGCCATTCGTGTACTGAACAATCGCGCCGTCCGAAGGGCACGCTTCCAGGCATCCCGGCTCCGCGCAGTGCATGCACTGATTCTTGCGCATCAGCCACATCAACGTGCCGTCTTCTCTTTCATGCTCGTTGAAGAGAATCAGGTTCCAGTAATTCCAGCGCGTTTCCGGCATCGTCTGATAGGTGTTGTCGAAATCGGTCTCTCCGAATGGCAGGTCGTTCCACTCCATGCACGCCACTTCGCAAGCTTTGCATCCGATGCACGTCGTGGTGTCGATGAGTTTGCAGACCGTATATTCGCGCTGCGTGTTCTCGCCGGGCACACTTCCGGCATGCCCAGATATTTTTTGAATGCGTAGTGTTTCTTGGCTCATATTCGCTCTACGCCTTCTCGAGCTTCACCAGGAAGCCCTTGAATTCCGGTGTGTAAGCGTTGGGATCGTAGACTGTCGGTGTCAGCAGATTCACCAGTGTTCGAGCGTCCTTGCCTGCGTCTTCGGCGATTCCGCGATAGCCCTGATGGATGGGAATGCCGATCTGGTAGACCTTTTTTCCGTCAATCATCATCGGCTTGATGCGCTTCGTGACCATCGCCTTTGCAATGTACTCGCCACGGATGCTGGACACTTTTACTTTCTCACCGCCAGTGATTCCCATCTCGTTCGCCATCTCCGCGGCGATCTCCACGAACGGTTCCGGAACCAACTGCACGTTCATCGGATTGTTCTTCGTCCAGTAATGATAAAGCTCCGTAAGCCGATAGGTCGTACAGACAACCGTATAGCCGTCCTTCGGCGTCGCGTATTTGTCGTCTGGCGTTTTGAAGCGCTTGACCACCGGATTGTGCGTTTGCTGCGGATGCAGTGGATTGTCAATCGGGCTCTCAATCGGTTCGTAGAATTCGGAGAACGGTCCATCGGCAAAAGCTGCCAGCGGCGCAAAGAGACGTCCCACGCCCTCGGGATTCATGATGAATGGTCCCATGTGATCTTTCGGTTTGGAATCGACCTTGAAGTCCGGTACGTCGTTGCCAATCCATTTTTGTTGGCCTTCGTTCCACCAAACTAGTTTGCGCGTAGCATCCCAAGGCTTGCCGTCGACGTCACACGACGCGCGATTGTAGAGCACTCGACGATTGGCGGGCCACGACCAGCCCCATCCCGGGTGTATGCCCAGACCCGAAGGGTCTGACGGATCGCGCCGCGCGGTCTGATTTCCCGCTTCGGTGAATGAACCGGAATAGATCCAGTTGCCGCAGGACGTCGTGCCATCGTCTTTCAACCAGGCAAAGCCCGGAAGCTGCTGGCCGGCCTTGATCTGCTGCTTGGTCGCTGGATCCTCCAGATCCGCCAGCGCCTTACCGTTGATTTCCTTTAAGACCTCGGCCAGCGGCGGGCTCGATGGAGCGCTGTAATTCCAGGTCAGGTTCAGGACGGGATCCGGGAACTTGCCGCCGTCTTTCTTGTACAGCTCACGGATCTTCAAGAAAATTTGTGCCACGATCGCGTGGTCCAGCCGGCAGTCTCCGGGTGGCGGCAACGCCGTATTCTTCCATAGCACCCAGCGCGCGGAATTGGTGAACGTGCCGTCTTTCTCCGCGAATCCTGCGCAAGGCAAACGATATACCGTGGTTTGAATCTGTTTCATCTCGTCCTGAGTGATGCCCGGCGACCGCCAGAACTCGCTGGTCTCATCCGGATAAATCTCCCCAACCACCAGGAAGTCCGCTTTTTTCAGCGCATCTATATTTTTCTTCGAATCGGGACCGATCGCGACGCCGTTCATTCCAAAAGCCAGCATGCCTTTCACGGTTCCGCGGTACATGTCGTCCCACATCTGCACCCACGAATAGTTGCGATCCACTTTGGGCAGATAATCGAACGCCCAGCTGTTTTGTTTCGTGGCCGCGTCGCCATAAAGAGCTTTCAGGTAGCTGACCGCGAATTTCGGTGTGTTGCTGTAGTAATTGAACGAATCCCACGGGGCGGGCTTGGAGGCTGTCGGCGTAATGCGTTTCATCCAGGCGTCGAAGGAAGCGTCCGCGGGCGTCGGGACTTTCAGATAGCCGGGCAAATTGTCGAAAAGGCCGGCCATGTCCGTGGCGCCCTGAATGTTGGAGTGACCGCGCAATGCGTTGACGCCACCGCCTGCGCGGCCGACGTTGCCAAGCAACAATTGCAGAATCGCCGCGGTTCGAATGATCTGGGTGCCAAACGAATGCTGCGTCCATCCGACAGCGTAAATGATCGTGCCCGCCTTCTTCATGTCGCCGTCTTTGCGAATAGAAGTGTACAAATCGGCGGCTTTCAGGAATTGATCTCGGGGAATCCCCGTGATGCGCTCGACCATTTCCGGCGTATAGCGTGAGTAGTGTTTCTTCAGCAGTTGAAACACGCAATTGGGGTTTTGCAGCGTTAGATCGTATTCGACTTTTTCCGGCAATGTCGCTGCAGGTGGATTTGCACCGTGAGCGGCTTGCCCCAATGCATAGTTTGCAACTGAGTCAGGATGAGCGCCTCCGCCGGTTCCCGCATAATTCCACGTGGACCGGTCGTAAGTCTGCGTCCCGGCGTCCAAGCCAGAGAACACTCCGTCGGTATCGCCCGGCAGCTTGAAATCGCTTTTGACGATGAACGCCGCGTTCGTGAAGTTGATCAGGTAATCTTTCGCGATGCGGTTGTTTTCGATGGCATAGCGAATAACGCCGCCGAGGAAAGAGATGTCCGTGCCGGCGCGGATCTGGCAGAAAAGATCGGCGACCGCCGATGTGCGCGTGAAGCGCGGATCGACAGAGATCATTTTTGCGCCGCGCGTGCGCTTCGCTTCGATGGGCCACTTGAATCCGCAGGGATGATTCTCGGCAGGATTGCCGCCCATGATCAGCATCATGTCGGTATTTTTCATATCCACCCAGCCGTTGGTCATGGCCCCGCGTCCGAATGTTGGTCCCAAACTTGAGACCGTGGGGCCGTGTCAAACCCTGGCCTGGTTTTCCATATGCACGACCCCCAGGGCGTGCATCGCTTTCACCACCAGATAGTTAAACTCATTGGTATCGGTACAGCCGCCGATCCACGCGAGCGATTCCAGCCGGTTTACTGTGTGTCCCGCCGCATCCTTCTCGACGAAAGTCTCATCGCGTGTCTTTTTCACGCGTGTCGCGATTTCGTTGATCGCGTCGTCCCACGAAATGTCCTCCCAATCGGTTCCACCCGGCCGTCGCACCAGCGGCTTCAGCAGACGCCGGTCGTTCATGATCTCTTGCTGCAGCGAGGAACCCTTCGGGCACAGCGTGCCGCGATTAGTTGGATGATCCGGGTCGCCCTCGACATGCACCACCTGCGCCGTCACATTTTTTGCGCGGTCGCCAATCGTGTAAATGATGGTGCCGCAACCCACCGCGCAGTACGGACAAGTCGAACGCGTTTCGTTGGCCCGTCCAATCTTCAATTCCCGCAGTTGTGCAAACGCTGGCTTTAGATCAAAACCAAAAACAGCCGCCGCCGTTCCGCCAACCGCACCTATTTTTAGGAAATCTCTACGACTGGAAGCCATGGTGCCTCCCGTGCCAAGAGTGGAAAAGCCGAGCGCAGACTTAAAGTAATAGTCCCGAATGTTAGGGAATGCAAGCAGAAGTTTTAGTCACGGAATTGTAATTATTTAAGAGAGTACATAAAAGCCTGTAGAGCATTGCTCTTCGCGACGGATATTTTTTAGTGGCAGCTGCGCCTTGCTAAGCGTCTTTGCATTTGGAGAGCGGCAGCCGAGCTGCCACTTTTAGATGTTCTGTAGCCTTCGCGCGTTTCAGTCGTTGCTCGCTGGCGAGGGGAGGGCCGTATCCGTATTGTCCGCGGCCTTCGGATCGCGATACCTCACTAACAGCAGCGTTAAATCATCCGCTTGTCTTGCGCCTCGGGCAAAATTTTCCACGGATTCCAAAACTGTTTTTTGAATTTCCTCGAGCTTGGTGCTGATATTTCCTTCCAGAACTTCGCGCAGCCGCGGCACTCCAAATAATTGATCATCAGGATCCATGGCCTCGGTTACGCCGTCACTGAACAGCACCAGCGTGTCTCCGGGCTGCAACTTCAAACACGCCGCCGTGTACACGGCATCAGGTACCAGCCCCACCGGATACGAGCCTTCGGTGAATGCCTCTTCCACTGCGTTCTGGCGAATCAGCATGGGTGAAGGATGGCCGGCATTGATGAATTCCAGGTGGCCATCCAGATCCAGGATTCCGAAGAACATCGTGGCGTAGCGGCCGACTTCCGAGTGATCGCACAAAAATCGATTTACGTGATTGAACACTCGCGCCGGATCCGTCCCCAGCGTCATTCCGGATAGCGCGCCCTGCAGCATGGTGGTAACAATCGCCGCGCCCAGTCCTTTGCCGGAAACATCCGCAAGCAGAAACGCGGTTCGACCTTCGGCGATCGGAAACACATCGAAATAATCGCCTCCCACTGCCAAGCACGGGAAGTTGCATCCGGAAACATCCAGATGCGGGAATTCGCGAAAATCACGCGGCAGCAGCGCCTGCTGAATATCGCGCGCGATGTTGATTTCCTGCTCCATGCGCTGCCGTTCACGCTCACGTTCCACCAGCCGCGCATTATCCAGAATGCTGGCAGCGTCAGCCGCCAGGGCGTCCAATATTTGCCGGTCCAGCTTGGAAAACGCCGCTGGGCGCCGCGAATCCATGTACAACACGCCAAGAAATTCGCCGCGCCGCAGATTCACGACGGACTCCTGCGAGTTTGCCCGCATTACGGAAAAAAGCGGGATCACCACAACGGCGCGCAATCGTTGTGCAACAACACTCTGTGCCGATTGCAAATCCATTTCCGCCTGCGCCAGATCTTCCGTGATCACCGGTGAGTGCTGCTTCAAAGCCAGTTGAATCGCCGTCTGGCTCGGAGCAACGCTTTCCGGCGGCAGACGCAGGCCGCCGTTGCGCCGCGCCAATCGCACTTTCAATGCTCCGTCCGCGCCATTTTCCAGGAGCAACCCGCGGTCCGCGTCGAGCACTGCCACCGCATGATCCAACATTTTTGCCAGCACCGAATCCAGCGGCAGTTGCGAGTGCAACAGGGAGCTGGCTTCCAGCAGCATGTTAAGCTTGCGCAAACCGCCGGACGCAGGCTCCGAACTGGTGATGTGTTCGATGCGTGTCAGCAGATTCGGAATGGATTCCTGTCCGGCATCGGGCGTGGAGCGAAAAACAATTTCGTAAGAATCTTCCAGGCCAAAGGTGATGATGTCGCCATCTTCCAGCGCGCGGCTGTCGATTTTTTCGTTGTTGACGAAAACTCCGCGGCGCTGCCCGCGATCTTCAATGTACAGGCGGCTTGCTTCCATCACGATCGCCGCGCATTGCCGCGAAATGCGCCGGTCGTTCAACTGCAAATGATTGCCGGTTTCCGCGCCGCGCCCCATCATGTACGGCGTCTGCGAAACGCGCGCATAGCGCCGCGCGCCATCCGGCGAAATCACTTCCAGCACCGCTTCTGTCGTAGCTAGGGTCTCTGCCATTTATCTCTCAAGCCGCAGATTGTAGCACGCACTCCATTGCAAAGCCTGCATCAGCCCCGTTTAATGTGCTTGCCACGCGCTCGCCGCAGCCGACAAAATGGTGCTGTCGATGAGAATCTGCGCCATTTCAAAAAGTACAAGCTTGATCGCTATCGTTTTTCTTTCTGCCGGGTTATTTTGCGGTACTCCGTTGCAGGCCCAGAAGTGCAGCATTTTACCGGCGCAAGTAAAACTCGGGCAAACTTTGCGCATCACCTGCCCGGCGGAATTCAGCTCGGTGAAATTAAAGGAGCGGTCCGCGAAACTTTACCTTCAGCCGGACGGCAAACGGTTTGGGCTACTGCCAATTTCCGTGAAAGATACGCCGGGAACATTTTCATTGCTGATTTCCCGGAGCGACGATGGCGCGTCGCAAAGTTTGCCGGTGGTCATTCGCAAGACTGTTTTTCCATCACAAAACGTGAAGCTTGCCCCGGAAATCGAGGGCCTGCATTCAACTCCGGAAGAAATGGCGCTGTTGGCAAGTTTTCGCGACGCCATTTCGGAAACTCGTTCGTGGGCTGAACCGCTTGCGCCGCCGGTTTCTGGCTGCATGACGTCTCCGTTTGGCGTGAAGCGTTGGCATAACGGAAAACCGACTGGCGAATATCACGGCGGCGTGGACCAGCGCACACCGGAAGGCGAAGCGATTCGCGCGGTTGCGGCCGGGACAATTACTTTCGCAAAACAATTTAACGTGCTCGGCAACGCGGTTGGCATCGACCACGGCCAGGGCCTCGAATCGATGTACTTGCATATGTCGCGACTCGTGGTGGCTCCGGGAGCCGCGGTGCAGCGCGGCGATATTCTCGGCTATGCGGGTTCGACCGGACGTTCAACGGGGCCGCACCTGCACTGGGTGCTTTACGTGAATGGCGTCAACGTCAATCCCGCGCAGTGGGTGAAGCTTGCGCCGTGTTCTGGCGCAGCAAAAAAGCGCTGAGGTTTTTTGCTTTTTCTCTTTTCCTTTTTCTTTTTTCTCTTTCCCAATTCCGCGAAGACTTGCTTCGTCAAAGATGCAAAAAAATCTAGCGCGACGCGGCGACCAGGCGGCGCGTGACATAGTCGTTCAGATAGGTAGTGAAGGCTTCATTCATGCGCAGAGTTACCGGGCCCGGAGCGTTGGCGAATTTGTGGCCGGAGATTTCGCCGACTGCAATCACGTTGCGATTGGTGGAGGAAATGAAAACCTCATCGGCGGAGTAAAGATCCTCGATACGCAGGGTGTGTTCTTTCACGATGGCACCGGCTTCGCCAACGATTTCAAAAAGGATGCTGCGGGTTACACCTTCGAGACAGCCGGAACTCAGCGGTGGAGTGAAAACCGTATCGCCCTTGACGATGTAGAGATTCGCGGCGGTACATTCGGCGACTTCGCCGCGTTCATTGAGCATGATGACTTCGTCGAAACCGTCTTTTTGCGCTTCGGCGAACGACCAGACATTGTTGAGCCAGGAAATTGTTTTTACACCAGTGAGCGGGGAGGCGGCGTGCCGGCCATGTTCACGAATAGCGAGACGAATTGGTTGGTGGTATTCAGGAAGCGGCGCGGTGTGAATGATCAGATCGACTGCGGGCTGTGGCTCGTCGCTACGCCAGAAACCGACCTGGTTGTAGACGAGGTAGACGCGCGCGCAGCCATCGGTAACTTTATTGGCGCGTATAACTTCCTGAAGTTGAACGCGAACGCGCGGTCCGGCGTAAGGCATAGGCAAATGAATGATGGCGGCGTCTTTTTCCAGGCGGCGCCAGTGCCGTTCAAACGCAAAGGCTTCGCCACGCATGATGCGCAGCGTGGTGAAGAGACCCCAGCCGTTGATGACGCCAGCTTGTCCAGGAGAAAGCCGGACTTTTTCAATGGGCAGAAGCCGGTCGTTGTGAAAGACGTAGCGATGAATCAAGGCGCGTGCCTCGCAGGCAATGGGATCGGAACTATTGTAGCGGAAAGAGCGGGAGGTAGAGGAGGTGGAGGAAGTAGAGGAGGTAGAGGAGAAGAAGTGTTGGGTATGGTCTGCGTTCCAAATTGGGAATGGTGGGTCTTCGCAGCTTTGCGGCGACCCCGAACGAAAATTGGGGATGAAGAAATTGCATATCTCCCCACCCCCCGGGGTACTTTGCGTAAGAGCGGCAAATGCAGGACTTATTTCTTTAGGAGTGAAAAAGAGTGAAGAAAAGTGAAATAGCAGAACTGAAAAGAAGGCAGTTAGCGGTCCGCGTTTTGTGGGGCTCTTGTAGAGAACGGGCGAAGAGAGTGGGCGCTGAAGCGAGGCAGCCGATCGCCGAGCGCCATGGGAGGGTATGCCAACCCCGGGTGTTTTTGCTCCAAGCGTGCGGAACCAATTGAAAAAGAAGGAGATAGTGAAAGCCGCGGAACCAAGTGTGCGCAAGCGTATCGAAAGAGAAGACTTACGGGAATTTTCGGGTGGGCGAGAGGATAGTGGGACGCCGAAAGGAAGCGGCGGGCTAACCACAAAGGAAGCATAGCACACTAGTTACTGGGAGTCAAGGAAAATCTGACAGGCTCAAGGGAATGCTCGTCGAGCGATAGGGCGCAAGATCACTTTGACGAACCGGAGAATCCTGAAGACAGCGATGCAGCTATGCAGCGCATCTAAACACGAAGGCTGGACTCAAACGGTAAAAACCTGGAGCTAGAAAGGAGCAGTCCTATGACACTCCCATTGATCACCAGGGGTAAGCTAGCGAGTCGTACGAACCTTGTGGGATTCGCCTTCGGGTTTATTTGTATGATGGTGTTTATTATGTCGGCGGCGGGAAACGAAAAGACATTGAGGGTCACTACTAAACAGAACGGAGGCAGCGTCTCCCTCCAAGAGGGTGACCTGTTGGAAGTTACGCTGCCTTCAGCTTTGGGAACGGGATTCAGCTGGCGCGTTCGAAACGGTGCCGAAAATGTCCTTCAAACCGCAGAAAAGCCGGTAGTCAAGTCGGAGGGCGAAAAGGACAAAGCTGGCAAGACTGATTATCAGATATTTCAGTTCAAAACCAAGACTACTGGCACGGGGAAACTGGAACTGGAATATATTCGCCCGTGGGAGAAAGATACTCCTCCTGCAAAAACGTTTTTGCTGACGGTCCACGTGCGTTGAGACGTTAGCAAAAACCTGCGTCACCACTGACCTTCCGCGACCAAGCAAGACGGGCTTCCGAGCCTGATCAAATCTAATCGCTGGAGGATCTATGGTGCCTAAAAGGAAACTTTGGGTTTATCCAATATTTCTGTGCAGTCTGTTCTTCGCGGTTCAATTCAGTGCGGGCCAGGGGCCACAGGACGCTTCCAAGAAGACATCCCAAGCCTCTAAACCTGCACAAGTCTACGTGCAGCGCGAGCAGTCAGCTCCCCCAGAAATCAAGAAAACGCTCGCGACTCTAAGAAGCCAGGTTGAAGAACGCAAGCTTACATTCAGTATTGGCTACACACGCGCTCTCGACAAAAAGTTAGAAACACTTGCCGGTACCCGGGCACCCGAAAACCTGGCAGCTATGGCCGAGAAACAAAACGCGATAGCCGCCCAGATGCTCAAAGTCGACCGGACAGCACGAGATGAATATGTCAAGGCGCACCCAAGACTGCTCCCCGAACTGAAATACTTAAATGTCACCGCGCCATGTGCGGCGAATGCCTCGTTCGACTGGCGAAAAGCTGGCAAAGTGACTCCTATACGGGACCAGGATGGATGCGGAAGTTGCTGGGCATTCGGCGCAATGGGCGCCTACGAGGGAAGTTACCTGATTCGAAATGGCGTGGCCGTCGACACCTCGGAGCAGCACGTGTTGAACTGCAGTGGCGCCGGATCGTGCGGAGGCGGATGGCACGCAGGCGTCTTCGATTGGATGATCAAGACGGGGAACACAACTGAAGCCTCCGATCCCTACACCGCAAACGATAAACCATGCAAAGCCGGAGTTTCGACACCATATCGGGCGATCGCGTGGGGGTACGTTAAGAGTGACGGAGGGATTCCCACGGTGGATGCAATGAAGGCGGCTCTGTGCCAGTACGGGCCGCTAACGGTAGCAGTCTACGCCACGCCGCTTTTTCAGGCATATACGGGCGGTGTTTTTAACGAAGCTGACACATCTCACGGCATCAACCACGATATTACGTTGATCGGTTGGGATGACTCGAAACATGCATGGCTTATCAAGAATTCGTGGGGCCCGTATTGGGGAGAAACCGGCGGTTATGGCTCTGAGCGAGGCTACATGTGGATAGACTACAACAGCAACAACATCGGCTACGGTGCGGCTTGGGTGCAAGCACAGAACCGATTCTACATTCTTCCTCATGAGTTTTATGAACTGGCACCTTCGATTGGGCCTCTGCCCGGCCCGTTGAAAGGTACCCCCACGCGAAAGACGCCCTCGGGTTCATAGAAGCAGCCGCGCCGAATTGTGCTTGAGAGACGAGAATACGCGCTCGGACGGTTCGTTCTGTTGTGCCGCCCGAGCGCTTTTCTTTGAATTTTTCTCGGGTTGCTCTCCTAGTATCGCAGATCCATTTGCGCGGTGTAGGCATCAAGCGGCACCGCACTCATCAGCAAGAGAAGAAAGAGACCAATTCACGCCTCCGAGGACCGCCGATTTGTTCGAGATAAATAGCGCCGTTGCGTCGCTGTGAAGCATGACGGTAGCAACGGTGCGTTGCTCTTGAGATACTTATGTTGAGAAATGGGTTGTAGTAGAATCCGCGTGAAGTTGAATGGCTTCGGATTCGTGGACATCGCAAAATTTGCGGGAGGCGGTGATGAAATTCATTACCCGGTCCTTGCTCTTCCTGCTGGCGTTGTATGGATTGGTGTTTGCAGTTGGCGACTGGTACCTGGTGAGATCTGGCGCGAATTTGTGGTTTGCGGTTCTCTTCGCAATCGGATTTGTGGGTCTGCAATATCTGGTTGCCCCGTGGATCATACAGTGGGTGTTGGACATTTCGTGGTGCGACGAAGGGGCAAAGTTACCCGAGGCGAACCGGGAATTCATTGAGAAGCTGTGTGCGGAGCGCGGGCTAAAGGTGCCGCGGATCGGGATTATCTACAGCGGAACGCCGAATGCTTTTTCCTTTGGGCGAATACGCAGCGACGCGCGAGTGGTCGTGACCAGCGGACTGCTTGATGTGCTGACGCCGGAGGAAGCAAACGGGGTGTTGGCGCATGAACTGGGACACGTGGAGCACTGGGATTTTGCGGTGATGACGATCGCGGCGCTGGCGCCGTTAGTGCTGTATCAGATCTATGTGGTCACGGACAAGATCAACAATGCGAGAGCAGTGGCTTATGGCGCGTACGTCTGCTACCTGCTGAGCCAGTACGTGGTGCTGCTGCTGAACCGGACGCGAGAATACTTCGCGGACCACTATGCGGCGTGCGTAACGCACGCACCGTCGACACTATCTTCGGCGCTGGTGAAGATTGCGTATGGGATGGTGCGCGAAGAAGGCGAATACCAGCGGGTGATGGCGATGGGGAGTAAAGACGATAAAAAGGATGCGCGCAAGATGCGGCGGCTGGCCGGGACGGTAGCACTGATGGGAATTTCCAATGTGCGATCGGGTTCGGCGCTGGCGCTGGCGCAGGCCAATCCTATGGAGGCCGCGGCAGTGATGAAGTGGGATCTGGTGAATCCGTGGGCTCGATTTTATGAACTGAGTTCAACGCATCCGTTGACGGCGCTGCGAGTGAGGGAATTGAATCGCGAAGCCGAGACGATGCATCAGGCCATTGAGTATCCGCTGCCGCAGGATCAGCGGATATGCTGGGGAAAGTTTCCGCTGGAGTTTCTGGTGTGGGTTTTGCCGGTGCTTGCGGGCGGGTTGCTGGTAACCACTTACTGGTTCCCATATGTTTTTCGGTACTTGCAATACGATTTGCCGGCAAACTTCAGGCCGATGCTGCTGATGGCCTTGGGCGTAACGTGGTTTGCGCGGATTTTGTACCGTTATCGCGGTGAATTTCAGGATGCGAATGTGGGGAGACTATTGGAGGATCTGGAAGTTTCGCAGATGCGGCCGCGAGCGGTGCACTTGAAAGGAAAAATCGTGGGGCGCGGGGAGCCGGGCGCGTTCTGGAGCCCCGATCTAGTGCTGCGGGATGGGACCGGGATGGTTTTTCTGCTGTACCGGTCATCGATACCGTTTGCGCGATGGATTTTTGGGACGGTGAGCGCCGACAACTATATGGGGCAGGAAGTGAAGGTTGAGGGATGGTTTCGGCGAGGGCTTGTGCCATACGTGGAGTTGTCCAAGTTGACCGACGGAAATGGACAAAGTCGAAGATTGTACTCGCGATGGATACAATGCGCGGCGGCTGCTGCGGCGGTGATACTTGCATGGCTGTGGATGACCGGCGGATTTTAAGATCAAGATTGCAGGATTGGCGAAACCGGCCAGAAAGCATTGGTTTTTCTTTCGTAGGACTTGGAGAAAATACCTCGCGCATAGTTCATTTGCATTATTGTGTCATTGGGCTCAGCTCTCGATAATCGTGCCACTTTAATTCCCGTCGAGGCATTGCAAACGATTCGGCACGATTGTGCCTGGAAGCTGGCGGATCTCTGTCCACAGGTACGCTCAGGGGAGTGTGATTTCAATGAGGTTTGCATTCAAGACGCTATTGGTGTGCCTGCTAGTAGGATTGATCGCGAGTTCTGGAAATCCTCAACAGGTTACCGGAATTATTCGAGGAACGGTTTACGATCCGAGCGGGGCGACAGTTTCAGCCGCGACCGTTACGGTCACGCAAGTCGAAACCGGATTCGCCCGAACGGCCACGTCCGGAGCGCAGGGCGACTTCACGTTGGTGGAACTTCCAGTCGGCCACTACCGGGTGCAAGCGGAGGCGAAAGACTTCCAGAAATTTCTGCAAGAAGGAATCACCCTCGAAGTCAATCAGACAGCAACCGTGGCGGTGCGGCTGGCGATTGCAACGGACACGCGACAAATTGAAGTTGTGGCCGATGCACCGCTGATTGAGGGCACTTCGACCAATCTTGGCAAGACGGTCGGCATCCGCGAGATTCAAGATCTACCGCTGAATGGACGGCACTTTACGCAGCTGGGCTTGCTGCAGCCAGGAGTCGCTCCCCTGACGGCGGGCCTGCAGCAGGCGGGAGGATCACTGCGCGACGGGCAGGCCTACGCGGTGAACGGCCAGCGACCGGAATCCAACAATTTTCTAATCGATGGAGCGGACAATTTCAACAACGTTGATGGCGGCTTCGTCTTGGAGCCTCCAGTGGATGCGATCGCGGAATTTCGCATTTTGACGCACACCGCAAATGCCGAATTTGGCCACAGCACCGGCTCCACAACGAACATCGTGACACGCGGCGGCACCAACGCCTATCACGGTTCGTTGTGGGAATTTCTGCGCAACGACGCGCTCGACGCAAAGAGTTTTTTTGCGCAGAGTGTCGAACCGCTGAAGCGCAATCAATACGGCGGGACGTTGGGCGGCCCCATTCATCGGGACAAGACGTTTTTCTTTCTCTTCTACGAAGGATTACGAGAGCGCGCCGGTGAAACACAGAAGGTATCCGTTCCATCAATGAACGAACGCGGAGGAGATTTTGGCGAGCTGTGTCAATCGGGGTTTGACAGCAATGGTATCTGTAAGGACCGCGATCCCGTGACTCATCAACTCATCAACCAGCTGATTAACGAGTTTGCCAACCAGCCGGTTCCTTTCAATAAGCTGCTGTTCCCCAATAATCCCATCTCGCAAAATCTGCTGGCGTTTTATCCGTTTCCGAATGACGGCGAAAATACATTCGTTTCGACGCTGAATAAATCGACAGACAACGACCAATTTGGCGCGCGACTGGATCACTATTTGACGCCGCGAGACGTCTTGAATTTCCGTTACATTTTCAGCCAGGGAAACATTCTCGACCCACTTTCGACGTCCGGAGCGAATGTTCCTGGATTTCCCGTCGGAGAGGAACATCGCGCGCAAAGCTTTGTGGCCACGGAGACGCATACGTTTTCGCCTGCTGTGGTTGGGCTGGCGCGGCTGTCGTTTCTACGCAACCGCTTTCTCTTTGATGAGCATGTGAATCACACCACGCCGGCAAGTTTGGGTTTCGGCTATGCGCCGTCACTCGAAGCGGCGATCGGTCCGCCGTTCATTCAGGTGGCCGGATATGCTTCGGTGGGTGATCCGATCACCGGCCCGCGCAATACCTATGACAGCGATGTGGATGCTTCCGGATCAGTCACCTGGGTGCGTGGGCGGCACGAGCTGAAGTTTGGCGGAGGATACAACTACGACCGTTTGAATTTATTGCAAGGGATCGCCAGCAACGGTTTTTTCGTTTTCGCTCCGGTGCCGTTTAGCAATTCCTTCGCCAGTTTTCTTTTTGGCCAGCCGGTATTTTTTCTGCAGGGCGGAGGCGATCTCTCGCGCAATCTGCGCGGCAAGGCCGTGAACCTGTATGCACAGGATACGCACAAACTGTCTTCGCGGCTGACGATCAATTACGGTTTGCGGTATGAACTGCCGTTTCCTTACACGGAGCAAAAAGACCGCCAGAATCTTTGGATACCCGGCCGCCAGTCGGTGGTGTTTCCGAGCGCTCCGGCTGGACTGCTGTATCCGGGCGATCCAGGAGTTCCGCGCGGCCTGATTCGGACGGACAAAAAAGCATTTGCGCCGCGGATCGGTGTGGCGTGGGATCCGACGGACAAAGGCAAGTGGCTGATTTCTTCGGCGTATGGAATTTTTCTCGACCCGTATTACACGGGCGAAGGCGGGCCGCTGCAGGACCCGGTGAGCGCGCCGCCGTACTTGCAGACACCGCAGATTAGCTTTCCGAATTTCGCGGATCCGTTTCACGGGAGCAATCCGTTCAATCAAACCTTCGCGGAGCCGATGACCCTGCTGGTGCTGGATGCAAAACTAGGCTTGCCATACGCGCAGGACTGGAATCTAAATATCCAGCGTTCTTTTGGGAGCAACTGGCTCTTTGAAATCGGCTACATCGGTACGAAAGGCACCAAGCTCCCACGCTTCATAGAGGGTAATCCAGCGGTCTCCATTCCGGGCGAGACTACGCAGGACAATGCTAACCAGCGCCGGTTGTACTCCGGTTGCACAGTCGCGCCGTCGAGTCCGCCATGCACGTATTCTTCCGTCGGAGAGATTTCCGGCACCGCGAATTCCACATACCACGCATTGCAGACCAGTTTGCGGAAGCGCTTTTCGCAAAATTTCTCGATGCTGGGCTCGTATACATTCTCGAAAACGCTCGACGATGTTTCGTCGTTTAACATCACTGGTTCCGCTTCAGAAAGTACTGCCGGCGAAAACGATCTGGCGCAGAATCCATTCGACCTCAGCGCGGAGCACGGACGCTCGCTCTTTGATGCGCGGCACCGTTTCGTGATCAGCTACCAATGGGACTTGCCGTTTTTCAGCCACGCGCAAGGCTGGCAAGGTCGCGTGCTGGGCGGCTGGCAAGTGAACGGCATCACGACTTTTCAGACCGGCACTCCGTTTACGGTGTATGACTCGGCGGGAGTCTCTGCGCAGGGCGGAGCCCCGGAAATTTCCGGATTCCCCAGCGACCGGCCGGACCTGATTGGAGATCCCACGAAAGGCATATGCCCGAATGGCGCGCATGCGGGAACTCCGAACTGCTGGTTCAATGCCGGGGCATTCCAGCGGCTCGATCCTAATGCACAGATCGGGCAGTTCGGGAACGCGGGGCGAAACATTCTGACGGGGCCAGGAATACAGCAATGGGATTTCTCCGCGCTGAAGAATTTCCGGTTTACGGAATCCAAGAACCTGCAGTTCCGGGCCGAATTCTTCAACATTTTCAATCACGCGAACTTCGGTGTTCCGGTAAACGATTTAAACAGTCCTCCTAACGTCGTGGGGCAAATCCAGACGTCGCAGCCGGGGCGGTTGGTACAATTCGCGCTGAAATTCCTTTTCTAATCTGCTTACAACAAACTGCGGGAAGACGGCAGCGCTAACGCCTTGCGGATGCCGCAATTCGTGAGCTTGGAATTGTGTGAAGCCCCAGGGGACGAGATTCTGATACGCTTTCCCAGCGGTTAGAGAGCGGACAGGAGAAAACTGTGTCAGTAGTAGCGGGCGTGGATGTCGGAGGAACTGCCGTCAACTATACGCTGGTGGACGGGCAGGAAAGGTTTCTAGTTGCGGGATTATGCGAGCACCCGTCGCTGGCCAAGCAGGGACCGGAGATTTGTCTGCAGCAGATCGCGGATGGATTGAAGGTGGCTACTGATCGGGCGGGCGTTGCGCTGGTGGACGTGGTGGCGGTGGGACTGGACACCCCAGGCCCGGCCAGTGCAGCTGGCTTGTTGAGCGCGCGCGGTTCGACCAACTTTGTCCATGCACACTGGGCGGGATTCGATATTCGCGAGGGTTTGGCGCACAAGCTGGGGAAGCCGGTGTCGTACTTGAACGATGCGAATGCGGCGGCGCTTTGGGGCCACTACGCGATTTTTGGCGCGAACCGCCAGGAGACTTCGGTTTCCATCATCATCGGGACGGGAAATGGCGGCGGAATTATTCTCGATGGCAATGTGGTGAAAGGGAAAAACGGATTTGGCGGAGAGTTGGGGCATGTGCTGATTCCATATCACAGCATCGCCGGAACGGCGGGCATCAAAGCGATATGCAATTGCGGAAGGACCGGGGATTTGGAGTCGCTCTGCTCTCTAACCGCGATTGAGAGAAATCTGTTGCCATATTTTCTGCCGAAATATCCGGAGCACGAATTGGGGAAACTGACGCCGCACGAAGCGGCGAAACGTGTGCGCGGGCTTGCGGACAAAGGCGATGCGCTGTGCAGAGACATTTTTCGCGTCCAGGCACACGCGCTGGGATTGTTCTTTGACGAGATGGTGAATACCTTCGATCCCGATGCGTTGATTGTAGGTGGCGGAGCGCTGGAGGCCAGCGAAAAATTTCAGAAGTGGTTCATGGACGAGATTCGTGTGGGAATGCCCAACCAGCGAGAGGAGCAGGTTGGAATTCCAATTTACGTGATTCCCAATGGCGATACTGCGGGAGCGCGAGGAGCGGCGATTGAGGCGCTAAAGCTGGCCCGGCAAAGCGGGCTTATCTAGGTGCGCTGGTTTTTACGTGTCGTGGGGCGAGACCAACGCCTGAGGTTTTTTTCCGATTCACGGAACCCTAATTGCCACAAATACTGATCCAATCAGCTGACGTATATTGTCTCTTACCGCGAAAATCATGGCGTATTCGCCGGACGGCAGTTCCGCGGCTCCCGGAAATCTCACGCCTTTTGTTTTAATGTTCTCCGCCATCGCAGCCGCGAGATGTCCTTCCGCTGCTTTCGAGAACGCTCCCATCGGCAGGCCCTTCGCATCTTTCGCCACGGTCGCCTTACTCCGCGGAGTGGATTGGAATTTACAAAGGAAGATGGAGTTTAAATTTAGGTGTGGACTTGTCGCGGTACAAGGCGCGGTCGGCGGAGATGAGAAGTTCATTGAGGGATTGACCGTCGAAAGGATACATGGCGACACCGGTGCTGACGGAAAGCGCAGGCTCTTCGGTTTCGTTGCGAAGGCGATCGGAAATGCGTTGTGCCACCAGGAGTGCGGATTTGGTGTTAGTTTCAGGAAGGACCAGGACAAATTCGTCTCCCCCATAGCGGGCGGCGACGTCAATTTCGCGAGAGTGAAGTCGAAGAATATCAGCGAGACGGCAGAGCGCGCGGCTTCCGACAAGGTGACCATGGGTGTCGTTGATTTGTTTCAGGTGATCGAGGTCCAGGAGAATGACCGCGAAAGGCGACTGCGAGCGGCCGTATCGCTTAATTTCTGAATCCAGAGCTTCGACGAGGCGGCGGTAGTTCGCCAAGCCGGTGAGGGGATCGCTCTCCGCCAACTGGCGGACGTGTTCCTCGGCGCGCTTGTGGGCGGTGGATTCCGCGGCGAGCACCAGGGTGGTAACGGCGACGATGGCCATAAAGGATTGCAGAAGCAGCAGAGAAGTATTTTGCGAGACCCTGACGAATGGGCCGTAACCGTTGACTGTGCCCCAGGTGGAGACGATCGCAAGGACGCAAATTGCGGTGGCGGCTTTTCTGCGGCCAAAGCGAAACGCGGCCCAAACCAGAAACGGGAAACAAAGATATTCGAAGGGATAGTTTTTTACGATGGAATGAAAACCATTGCCGAAGACGAACCAGGCAGTGGTGAAAAGTCCGACGAACAGAAAAATGAGTTCGATTAACTGTTTGCGAGTCCAATCGAAGTTGGGATTTTCAACCCAAACCAGGATGAACGGCGTAAGTACCAGAGCGCCAACGCTGTCGCCCAGCCACCAGGTGAGCCAGATAGAAAAATAATGCTGGGCCTCCGCCAAACGCCCCAAGACCAGAGTCGCGGAGCCAATAGAAGCGCTGATTGCGGTGCTGACCATGCCAGCCAGCAGAACGAACTTGAAAATATTTTGTGATCGTTGGAATGCGTTGCGCCCGGCGGCGAAACGAGTGACGAGATAGCAGCCAGCCAGCGCTTCCAGCGTGTTGCCGGTAGCGATTCCGAGCGATGTGAGAGCCGTTCCCGCGGTAGTGAGATTGACTAAGAAGGCTCCGGCGAAAATGGCGGGCCACAGGCGATAGCCGAAGAGCAGCAGAGCGGCGAGAGCGATGCCGGTAGAAGGCCAGACGGCAGAAGCGCTGGCGTTGAGGAAGGCCAGTTGCAGCGCGAGCTTTCCGGCGACGAAATAGACGACGGCCAGCCCCAAGTAGAGGACGGGGCCTTTGGGTTTGAAATTGCGAGGCATGGTCGATCGCCGACGGCAGCAGGAAGAACGAGACGGTTTTCTCGGTCACTTGATGCTTAGCCAAGCGGCGGCAAAGGCCTGGCTAAACATTTATTCTAGTGTACGGGGGCGTACGAAACCGCAAGTGTTAAGGAAGCGTGCGGTTTCGGTAACTAGAGAGTACTTTAGGATATTGATGAGTTTGGACGAGCTTGTCCGAGCCTTGGGCGCAGTAAGAATTCGGGAAGCTGCGGCACTGCAAATAAGAAACGGCGGGCAAAGATTCTGCCCGCCGTTCGTGGGCCTGGCGCATGGCCAGGGCTGTTGTGTACTCGGGTTACTTACCGGAACTGGAAGTGGTGGCAGGCTGCGACTGACCGTTGGCCTTGGGGATGCTCACATAGCCGCTGACGGTGTCTTTGCCAAGCTTGTTGATGACCAGCTCTTCAGGGATCTTGGTACCGCTCAGATAGAAGAAGATTGGTTCGTTCATGTTGCGATTCTTCTTCTCGATTTTGCGATCCTCGGCGGTCATGGCAACGCTGTACTGCGAGCGCTTTTCATTGATGCCCTTGAGTTCGACGGTCAAGTTGCCAACCTTCTGGGGCTTGTTTTTGCCGGCGATGGTGAATTCAACGTAATCACGTTCGCCGAGGCGGCGGAGTTGGTCAATTTCATCGTGATTGCGGGCAATGAGCGTGCCCATTTCACTGCGGGCCATTTTCAGGTCTTCGCGAGTGGTGTCGAGGTCGGTACGGACGCCGCCTACCTTGGTGTCCACGTTCTTCAAGTCATCGTTGGCGGCCTTGGTTGCCAGCTCGGTGTGCACGCTGGTGTCGAGCGCGGAAAGCTTGGTGGTGGTATCTTCTACAGCTTTCGCAGCTTCGAGGCGCGCTTTCTTGAGCTGACCCTGGGTAATCTTGAGCTTGTCGGTGACGACTTTCAGGTCGCCCTGCAAGTCAGCGTTGGTCTTTTCATCTTGTACAACGCGGTCTTTCAGGGACGTCATGTCCTGATCAACCCCTTGTTTGAGAGCGCTGACCTGACTAGCTACCTGCTGTTGGGTGGCGTCGAGCTTGGAACTTGCGTTCCAACCGAAAGCCAATCCGCCAATTGCAACCAAACCGAGTACGATAATTGCCGGCAATTGCCAGGAAGCACCGCTCTTATTTTCCACCACGTATTCTTCGCTCATTGCTGGTAGTTCTCCTCTTCTGGGTAGCCGCTCGGCGGCACTGAACCCAAACTGCAATCTCTTTGAAGTCCCTACTGATACCAGAAAAGGTGCATGTGCGGAGCCAAAGAGGGCAAAGCGAGAAAGCTGCGTCAATACAGTAGCAAGCCTATGTGAAAAATGGAGTTAGCGTTGAGGGGAGAAAAGGCGTCCGCGCAAGGAGGGGTACTAGTCCTAGCAATCTTTACTCGTCCGTAATGTCGGATTGCAAAATTTGCGGTGTCGGCAAGGATTAAAGAGCGAGACCGGGGTCCAGCGCGCGCAGGTCGGAGCGAAGTTGCTCGGGATTTAGGTACTGGATGCCGTGCAAGCCTAGCGAGCGGGCGGCCTGTACATACTCCAGGATGTCGTCAATGAACACGGCTTGGAAGGCAGGAGTCTTCACGGCCTTGAGAGCAGCCTGAAAGACGACCGGGGAGGGTTTGCTGGCGCGAACCGAGCAGGAATAGATGCGGGTGGGCGCGGGGAAAAACTGGAAAAAGGAAAATGTTGATTCGAGATGCGCGACATGGATGGGGTCGGTGTTTGAGAGGAGAGCGAGTTTGTGCCTTTTTGCTATGGACGAGAAGAGATCGTTCGAGTGAATAGGGGCGGGATCGAGGCTGCGGTTCCAGGCTTCGCGGAATTCCTCAAATTTGAGAGGGCTTCCCAAGCGCTTGGTGATGTGCAGATGCCAATCGTGAGGGGAGATTCGGCCCTCTTGCCAATCATGCCAGCGGGGATCTTTTTCAATGGCGGACCACAGCTCAGCAGGAGACAAAGAAATCCCTTGCGAGAGGCCGGCAATGGCGCGGGCAAGATCCAGCTTTACGAGCACGCGGCCAATATCAAAAATGACGGCGCGAAGCGGAGCGTTGCACATGAGCTAGTCTTGCGCGGAGCCAGCAGGCGCTGGCCGCGGCGATGGTTTTTTACTTTTGATAACGCCGATGATGGCGGGAATAATCGAGAGCAGGACTACCACGCCAATCACGTAGTGAATGTACTTGCCGATGTTGGGCACGGAGCGACCAAGCGTGTAGCCGCCAAGGATTGTGGCGCAAACCCAAAAGATTCCGCCGAAAATATCGAACATCACGTAACGGCCGTAAGGCATTTTTGCCGCCCCGGCAACTGGCGGGCAGAAAGTGCGGATGATGGGAACGAAGCGCGCCAGAATGACGGCGCGACCGCCGTATTTTTCGTAAAAGTCTCGGGCCCGTTCCAGGTGATTTTTGCGAAAGAAGAAAGAATGTTCGCGCTTATACAGTGCGGCGCCGGCCGAGCGACCGATCCAGTAGCCGATCTGGTCGCCAGCGATGGCGCAGGCCATTACGGGAAGCAACCATCGAATCAACAGCGAGTCGATTGGCACAGCAGCGACGGCGGCAAAAATACCGGCCGTGATCAGCAGGGAATCTCCGGGAAGAAAAAAACCCACAAAGAAGCCGGTTTCAACGAACACGATGCCGCAGATGAGAGCTGGACCGCCGGTTCGAATCAGTTCCCTTAGTCCTTCAGGGTCGAAGAGCGAGTGGAGAAAGTGCAGAAGCGATTGGAGCACGCGACCTGGTTCCTGGCAGACAAACCAGCCAACGAAAATAGCTGACTTGATTAGCCTACCGGGGGCGCGGGCGCGAAAAATCGCGCGCGACCCGCTGAGAGAATGTCTACTCCCATAAGGTAGCAGAAAATCCCGGGGTCGCCGCCGGCTTCGATGAGGAGAAGGAGCAAAGTAGAAACGGGGAGTCGATGGAAGGCGCGGGTCATTGGCGGAACGCCTCTGCGAGCCAGGTTTGCGAGAGAGCGGAATCCCCCAGAACCGTGGCGGAATGTTCCGCGAGGCTGAGAAGTTTTTGGATGCGCGGTAGCGCGAGCTTTGTGGCGGCGGCGCCGGCCTCGATGGCTTCGTTGGCCTTAGCGAAGTCGTCCCAGGCAAGACCGTTGACGTCGGGGCGAATGACCAGGTCGGCGTGGCGCTCCCAGGTATCGAGCTGATGTTTTTGCGCGGCGCTGACGGCACGGGCTACCACCTGGAACATGTTCTTGGGCGTCTCGCGATGGCCGTCGTGAACACCGACGGCAACCCCGACCACGATGGTGCCGCCCAGTTGGCGCGCGGCCTGTGTCGGGACAGGCGCGACGAGGCCGCCGTCAGCGAGGCAGCGGGTGCCGATCTGAATTGGCTCGAACAACCCTGGAAAAGCGCAACTGGCACGAATAGCTTCGACCAGCGGACCTTGACGGAAGACGACCGGATCGCCGCTGGCCAGGTCGGTGGCCACGACAGCCAGGGGGATTTTCATGTCTTCAAATTGTTTGGATTCGAATACGCGCTCGATTAAGTCGGCCAGGCGATGATTGCTGGCAAGGCCCAGGCGGGAGACGCTCCAGCGGGCGATATCGCGAAAACGGATGGTGCGGGCGGTGGCAAGAATGCGGGCCAGAGGAGCGCCGCTGGCGTACGCGGCTCCGAACACGCTGCCCACGCTGGTGCCTGCGATGTGCGAAATGGGAATGTGATGTTGTTCGAGGACCTGCAGCACGCCGAGGTGCGCGAAGCCGCGAGCGAATCCGCCCCCCAAGGCCAGAGCGATACCTTGACGCGGGACCATGAGAAGTTCGGCGGATTTGGAAATGCGTTCCATTACACCGGAAGTTTCGCAATTACGATGGAAAGCCCCAATGGGCCGCGCGTCCCGAAATTCCAGTACTGATGTACTTGTTGAAAATTGCGCAAAATTAATGCCCAACTTGCAAACAGTACGAAAATACTAGCGCGGTATCCCCGCTGTACCATTGGCGCGCGCGGCCGGCAACGGCATTCTCACTCTCGTAGCAACGCAGTCCTCTGAGGGAGGCTCAATGGACACCGCATATCTGGCGTGGATTGGACAGGCCGTGGTTCTGCAGGTGGCGTTGGGCGACGTGAAAGTGCCGCTGCGTGGAAGATTGCTAAAGGATAGCGGCGAAACGCTTCGGATGAGGATTGGCGACGGTTGGGACGTGGACATCTACAAGAATATGGTGCTGGCGGTGGAAGAAGACGCCATGGCTTTGATCCCTGCGTGAGGAGGCGGTCATGAAAAACACCGAACTTCGTTACGTTACACAGGAACGAGCTGCTGCGCTGCTGGGCATTCCTGAGAAAGAGCTTTCGCGGATTTCGCAAGAGTCCGGGCTAGGCCACAGAGAGCGCGCAGGCAACCAGGAAGAGATTTTTTTCACGTACCAAGAGCTGCGGCAAATTTGCCAGATGACGGCTCACGCGCACTGATTTCGATCAGTTTGATCGGCGATTTTCCCCCTAGGCCCCCCCTCAGTCGTAGCCCCGCCCCGGGTCGCTTACCCCCAGCGATCCGGGGTTTTTCTTTTGACAGCAAAGAAATTCGCGATAACACTGGTGCGCTCGCGTTGGCGTGGCTATTCTGAGGTGAATTTCGAGATGAGAATCCTCAATTGGATGATCGCGGTCTCACTGGCAGGATGGTTGTTTTCGGCCAGACCGCTGGCGGCAGATGGTGCTGCCGCTATCTTTGACGTGGTGATTCTCCACGGGCGAGTGATGGATCCGGAAACGAATCTTGATGCCATTCGAAATGTTGGGATTTCGAACGGAAAAATCCGCGAGATTTCAGAGAACGAGCTACGCGGCAAAGAAACCATCGAGGCGCGAGGTTTGGTTGTCGCGCCGGGTTTTGTTGATTTGCATGAGCATGGCCAGGAGCCGCGCAACTATCAGTTCCAGGCGCGCGATGGCGTGACCACGTCATTGGAATTGGAAGCGGGCACGGACGATGTGGACAAGTGGTACGCGGAACGGGAAGGGAAGGCGCTGATCAATTTTGGAGTCAGCGTTGGGCATATTCCGGTTCGAATGAGGGTGATGAAAGATCCGGGCACGTTCCTTCCCACCGGAGATGCGGCGCATCGCGAAGCAACCGCCGAGGAGTTGAAAGCGATTAACGAAGGCATCGATCGCGGGTTGAAGCGAGGTGGGCTTGCTGTGGGAATGGGGATTAACTACACCGCGGCGGCGACGCACGAAGAAATTCTTGAAGTGTTTCGAATCGCCGCAAGCGCAAATGCTTCAGTGCATGTCCATCTGCGCCATGCGGGATTGAAGGAGCCAACGACCGGTCTGGTTGGATTGCAGGAAGTGATAGCCGACGCCGTGGCGTCTGGCGCGCCGCTGCACGTGGTTCACATCACCAGCATGGGATTGCGAACCACACCGACGCTGCTTGAAGTGATCAAAGGAGCGCGAGCGCGCGGACTGGACGTGACCACGGAGTGTTATCCGTACACCGCGGGAAGTACGGCACTGGAATCGGCGATTTTTGATGAGGGGTGGCAGGAGCGGCAGGGCATCACTTATAAGGACGTGCAATGGACCAAGACCGGAGAGCGGCTGACCGCGGAAACTTTTGCGAAATACCGTAAAGAAGGCGGCGTAGTGGTGGTGTTTTCGATTCCCGAAGAAGCAGCGCGTGCAGCGGTCAGCGATACGCTGGTCATGATTGCGAGCGATGGAATGCCGATCACCGGATCGAAGGTTCATCCACGTGGACAAGCGACGTTCGCGCGCGTGCTGGGACATTATGTTCGCCAGGAAAAAGTTTTGAGCTTGATGACCGCGCTGCGAAAAATGACGCTGATGCCCGCGCAACGGCTGGAAAAGCGTGCGCCGATATTTCGCGATAAGGGACGGATTCGCGCGGGAGGTGACGCAGACATTACGATTTTCGATCCCGCAAAGGTGATTGACAAAGCCACCTTCGCCGACCCGTTGCAACCTTCAGGAGGGATCCCGTTTGTCCTGGTGAACGGGATTGCGGTTGTGAGGGATGGGCAATTGGTGAATGATGTCTTTCCTGGTCGCGCGGCGCGCGCGCCCATGCAATGATTCAAGGCGCGACGGATTTTAACTCCCGACCATGGCCCAACTCTCTCCGGAAAAAACAAACGCTTCGCATCATGCGGTGCTAGCCGGATTTCTGGGCTGGACACTGGATGCGTTTGATTTTTTTGTGGTGGTTTTTTTATTTGACACTTTGGCGCGGCAATTCGGCGTTACGAAAAGGGAAATCGTCTGGACCACTACGGCCACTCTGGCCATGCGGCCATTGGGCGCGTTGCTATTTGGATTGCTTGCAGACCGTTACGGCCGGCGAATCCCCTTGATGGCCAACGTGATTTATTTTTCGATTATTGAGCTGGCTTGCGGATTTGCGCCGAATTTTACGGCGTTCCTGGTTTTGCGGGCGTTGTTCGGGATTGGCATGGGCGGCGAATGGGGAGTGGGCGCTTCACTGGCGATGGAAGCGGCCCCGACAAGATTGCGCGGAATTTTG
>Ga0185299_10001548_pt1 | contig 42985 bp, 27 predicted proteins | sample PaiPotPPA55metaG_FD_128002 | JGI IMG/M metagenome (GOLD analysis project Ga0185299, IMG submission 128002) | Iron sulfur acid spring bacterial and archeal communities from Banff, Canada, to study Microbial Dark Matter (Phase II) - Paint Pots PPA... ... | reverse complement strand
GGCGGGCGGATCGAGTATCTCGATGACCGGCCGGTGGCCGCGCTCGTCTACCAACGCAGGCAGCATTTCATCAATCTCTTCATGTGGCCTGGGCCTTCGTCATCCTCCAGCGGGTACAGCGAAATGACACGTAGCGGCTACAACCTCGTTTCCTGGAGCGAAGACGGGATGACTTGTTGGGCCGTATCCGATCTTCAAACAAGCGAACTAGAGCAGTTCGCACAACTCTACAAATAGTTCAACGTTGCCGAAAGTTACGCCGTACAACGCTTTACAAAGCTTTTACAGAACGTGGGGATTATTTTCGAATCATCGTTGGTCCCCTAGTTTGCAATTGGAGACACAAGCCCAAAAGCGTTTTACGAAAAAGGAGCACTTCATATGAAAAAAGAAACACTTTCCTCAATTCCGCCGTCGGCGGGAGAAGACATCCACTCGGACTGGGAGCGCGTCGTCAGGCGCCGGTCGTTTCTGAAAGGTGTAGGACTCGCCGGCGCAACGCTGCCAGCGGGTTCCCTATTGAAGGGTGAAAGCACGAACTCTGGCAAGCTGAACACGGGCGATGTTGCCATCCTACAGTTCCTCGCCGCAGTCGAAATCATTGAGAGTGACTTGTGGCAGCAGTACAACGAACTGGGCGGAGTTAATGGAGGAAATCCAGCGTACATGGCCGCCCTTTCAAATCTCGATGGCGACATGCCGCAGTACATCTCCGATAATACCGACGATGAAATTAGCCACATGAAGTTCCTCAACGGCTATCTCAAGTTCAAAGGCGAAGACCAGGTCAACCTCGAACATTTCCGAACCTTGCCAAGCAGCCAAGCGCAGGGAGCGAAAAATATCCGGCGCCTAACGAATCTACGGAACCTCACTGTGGACACAAGTTTCTACACACGGTACCGCAGCAAGCAAAACCCGGATTTTGGTGCAACTTTTCCTCAAGCGGTTACGATCCAGGGCCAGCCGGCGATCCCTTTGAGCGACACCGATACGCCGCCGACGATGGCACAACCAATCCCTCCACTAACAGTACCGGCGCGGCGCATGCAGGCCATCGCCAACACCGCGGGCTTTCACTTCGGATACATCGAGCAGGGCGGCGCTAGCCTGTACAACGTCATGAGCGGCAAGTGCACCAGCCTGGAGGTCCTGCGAATCGTGGTGAGTATCGGCGGGGTTGAGATAGACCACTTTGGATTGTGGCATGACAAGATGGGCAACGCAGTATCTCAGCCCCTGGCCGGCGTCATCGATCCTGAGACTGGAGTAAAGTTTCCTGATCTCAATGCGCCACCTTTCGGAGGGGAAGAGTTCCAGACCAACCTGATCCTGCCGGAGCCATGCGAGTTCATTGACCCGAAGCTGCCCGTTTGTTCCGTAATTCGGCCTTCCTTAACGCAGTTTGGCGGCGCCGTCGCGACCATCAACTCTTTTACCGCCGATCATCTTTTCGAAGGTCAATCGCCGGAGTTTTTTGAGAAGGTAATGGCCCTAGCGATGGCCGCTGATGCAGCCGAGCGCCAGCTTCAAACAGCCTAGAACAGGAGATTCATGACAATACCAATTACAGCCAGGCACTCAAATTTCGCAGCCAGCCTGCTGGCACTATGGCTCAGCGTCGGCCAAAGCCAGACGGCTATCGCTCAAACCGTTTCTAGCACATCAACTCCCATTCAACACGTTGTTGTGATCTTCCAGGAAAACGTTTCTTTCGATCACTATTTCGCCACTTACCCGAACGCCGCCAATCCTGGCGGGGAGCCGATCTTCGTGGCGCGAAAGGGAGCTCATCCAACTCCAACCGTGAACGGTCTGGCTGGGCCACTGATGACTCATAATCCAAACTCGGTTCAGCCATTCCGAATGGATCGCTCGCAAGCCATCGTTTGCGATCAGAGCCATGACTATACCGGCGAACAACAAGCAATAGACGGCGGACTGATGGACAAATTTGTCGAACTCGACGGCACGACCCAATCGAACTGCAATGATCTCGGACTAGGGAAGGGGCTAGTCATGGGTTATTACGACGGGAACACTGTAACGGCACTTTGGAATTATGCTCAGCACTTCGCCATGAATGACAATTTCTTCAGCACCAACTTTGGTCCGTCGACGTTGGGCCACTTGAACCTGGCCTCGGGCCAAACGAATGGAGCTTCCATAACGCACGATACTGGAAACGCTGGGGCCGCGTTGTTGAATGGCACGGTCATCAACGACATCCGTCCGGCGTTTGACGATTGTGTGCCATCCACCGCGAACACAGTGTCGATGTCCGGCCTGAACGTGGGGGATCTCCTCAACCAGAAAGGAATTACGTGGGGCTGGTTCCAGGGCGGCTTTGCTCCCAGTTCTCGGAAGGCCGATGGTTCCGCTGTCTGTGCGTCACAGCACACTCAATTCGATGGGACAGCTTCGGTGGCCGATTACATTCCGAACCATAATCCCTTCGAATTTTATCAATCCACCTCCAACCCACATCACCTGGCCGCTACGGCCGTGAACATGATCGGCCAGAAGGATCAGGCCAATCACCAATACGACATCAACGATTTTTTCAAGGCATTGAATGCCGGGAATCTTCCGGCGGTGACTTTCCTGAAAGCCGCGGCGTACCAGGATGGACACGCCATGTACTCGAATCCCCTCGATGAGCAAACCTTCCTGGTGAACACCATGAATGCGCTCGAGACGTCGCCTTTTTGGGACAGTACGGCCGTGATCATCGCCTATGACGATTCCGACGGCTGGTATGACCACGTGATGCCCCCGATCGTAAACGGCTCAAGTTCACCCGCCGATGTGTTGAGCGGCGCGGGGGCTTGCGGCAACAACGCAGATCCCACCGCTCCGATGGGTCGCTGCGGGTACGGCCAGCGCCTTCCTCTCCTGGTGATCTCGCCTTACGCCAAGGTCAATTACGTTGACCATTCCCTCACGGACCAGACTTCGATACTTCAATTCATCGAAGACAATTGGAACTTGGGACGGATCGGCGGCTCGTCATTCGACGCTCTAGCCGGTTCGCTCTTCAATGTGTTCGAATTCGAGAACGGCGGCAATGCCCGAAAGCTCTTACTTGATTCAACCTCCGGTTTGCCCCAATAGATCTCGCTGAATCCCCGCAGTTAGCTATTCCCCCTAGCTTAGAGGCGGTCGAAAGGCCGCCTTATTGTTCTAGAGCGGAACTGCAAAGTTGCCCTGAGGCTACTGTAACTCTGGAATGTTGGTTACCGTCGCAAGTTTCCATAAGTGCACGAACCACAACAGAGGAGACTTGAATTAACTACTCCGGCTCTCCAGAATGTCCTCTTTGAGACGGGCCGGCTCATCAAAGCCACCCGCGCACGTGGCCGTGATGCAGCAGCAGATAGAGTATTGCGCTGACGGCCGCGACATCGCCTAATAGCTTGCCCCAATCGTCAACCAGGCGGCTGGGAATTGAACAGCGTGAGTTTCACCGTGACCTTTTTCCGGCCGAGCGAGTGAGGTTCCAGCAACCAGCGCAAAGACTGTAGCAGTTTTCCCGCTCGTATAGCCTACCCCGTCAAAGCTGTGGCGTTGACAAGTTGTGGCAGGGCAAGCAAGAGCGCACGCTGTTTCTCCCCCACGCCGCTAGACTCCCCCGATCTTGCGTGGCTAACCAATTTGGTTCGCTGGCGAGAACTTATTTTCCGAGAGCACTAAGACACTACGCGAGGCCCCACTGAATGGTCAGACGCGGCGGTTCCGATAGCACTACGAGCACCCCTGCTCATCGGCTGGCACGAATCTTAGCGAACGAATAGTAATCCAAATTACGGGCTAGCTGAGTTAGCATAAATGGTCTAGTTACTTAGTATTAGTTGCACAGGAGAATTGTACTGACTAACAAGTCATGTTACTATTTCGGCCTAACTTCGAACGTCCAGCGTTAAATGGCGGCGCAGTCGCTCGCGGTCACCGCGTCGGTTTGCTGCCCCGGAAGGGCCGTATGGCACCTCGCACCTGTAGGTCCCTGAGATCGGCGTTGTTGTGCCTGATCCAATTCTCCACCCTCGCTTTCGTGCTGGTTTCGACTACCGGGTTGGCGCAACAGAAACCGCTGCGCGCGGTCCGGCAAATCCAACAATTCACTGGACGTGCACGATCTGCTTCAGGTGCGCGTTCCATTACCGCGCGACCCATGGGAGATGTGGGCTCTTCTACAGGTTTGGTGTATGAGCAGGATTGCAATGATCCTGACAACCCGCTCCCGACCTGGGCCTGCCGTGAAGTACCGAAGGCTTTGCTGCCGCCGGGTTACCCATACTATGTAGGGCACGATGAACCCCTAATAGAGTTTTTCTCGAACACCCCGGGTTCCGGAAACAACATGCAATGGAAGATTCGGCTTCCAAATACCGATCCGACACCCACGCAGAATGGCACTAAAGTCGCAAATCGGGAACTATATCCCGCGTTCTGGTTCAGCATGGCCCTCTGCGATCCCAACTCAACGCCCTTCGGTCCGTGTACGCCCAACAGCGACTCAAACACGGCGGCGGCTGGGTCTGCGATTTTAGAACTCCAGTTTTATCCCCCCGGTTCAGGTTGTCCCGACAACAGCAAGTGGTGCGCTGCTCTGACCATAGATGAGCTGACCACGAACTGCGGCGAGCCGATCACCGCGGCGAACATCACCACCGATGGCACTACCGGCGGCACGCGCCTATTAATGTCTGCCGGAGACAGTATCCTAATCACGGTTAAAGACACTGCGGCCGGTTTGAGAACCGATGTAAACGATCTCACAAGTACGACGACCGGATTCATGGTCGCGAGCACCGCGAATGGCTTTACGCAAACTAATGAGACCACTCACGCGCAACTGAGCGTACCGCCTCCAGCCGGCACGTGCTCCACCAGTCCATTCGCTTACCACCCCGAATATTTAACAGCCTTGCCCGCCAATCAGGGTAGTTGGATTAATGACAACATCAGCTTTTCCTTTGAAATAGGACATTTTGAGTTATGCGGGGATGCAGCATGCATGACTCTCCCCGATCAGCCCGAACCTGCAAGCCCTCCAACCGCTCAGGACGATACGGGCTGCGGAACTGTACTGGGTGTTGGTGGTTGTACCGGCCAGGACGGTGACCATGACGGGCTTTCATACCTGGCAGATTGGCCTGACGGCAACGTGTCGCACCCAAGCACGCTCATCATCGGTAATGCGTTGGATAATGGGGTCGGACCATTAAGTTTGTCGGGCGGGAGCTACCAGGCCCCCTATAAGCAAATTTTCTTTCAACCCGCAACTGTCGCAGGCGCCTTTTACCCCTTCTACAGTCAGGCAGGTACGGGCGCGTCATGCGTTTTTAACTTCGGAAATGACATCCCCGGCGTCACCACGAACGATTTCGGCAAGACCCTACAATACGGGACCACGATCCCCAACCCGTGCGCTGGCGCACCACCGTCGATCACAAAGGCGTTTGGCGCCGCCACTATACAATTGGGCCAATCCACCAGCTTGACCTTCACGATCACAAACCCCAACGCAACACTCGATCTCACTGGCGTCAGTTTCACCGATACTCTTCCGGCGGGGTTGTCTCAGACAGGCTCGATCGTTGGAACTGGCTGCGGTGCATTCTCGTTCAGTGGCTTGCCCGGTGCCATCAACATAACTAACGCAACAATTGTCGCCGGGGGAACCTGTATCATCACGGCGACCGTGGTTGGCCTCACACCTGGCGTGAAAAATAATGCCACCTCCAGCATCACCGCCAACGAAAGCAGCAGCTCGGGGACCGGGGCTTCCGCCACGATTACTGTTGTCGCGCCGCCTGTGATAACCAAGAAGTTCGCTGCGCCGACAGTTCCTCTGAACCAGAACACAACCCTGACCTTCACGATTACAAATCCGAATGGCACCGTGGCGTTGAGCGGTGTAGGTTTCACCGATACTTTACCCTCCGGGCTGGCTGCCGTCGGCCCTGTGACGTCGGCGGGATCTTGCCCTGCCACTGTACTGACTTTTACAGCCAGTGTTCTCACAGCGAGCGGAATCACTCTTCCGCCTCTGGGGACATGCACGTTGACCATCGTCGTAAAGGGCACGGTAGCGGGAGTAGATAATAATACGACAAGTAGGGTGACATCGGTTGAGGGCGGGTTGGGAAACACAGCTTCCGCCAGCATCACCGTGGTTGCGCCGCCTGTAACCACCAAGAGTTTTGGCTTGCTAGCGATCCCAGTGGGCGGCAGTAGCAGCCTGAGCTTTACCATCACGAACCCGAATGCGACAGTCGCGCTGACAGTCAGCTTCACCGACGCGTTGCCGGCGGGTCTGGTGGTGTCGACACCGAACGGGGCCGTGACCACCTGCCTGGGCGGCACTTTGACAGCTAACCCCGGCACCAACAGCATTAGCCTGTCAGGCGCAGTTATTGCCGCAACTGCATCCTGCGCCATCACGGTGAACGTGACAGGCGTGAGCGCAGGGGTACAGAATAACACCACCGGGCCGGTTAGCTCGATTGAAGGCGGCAACGGGGCGCCGGCGCTCGCGAGCATCTTCGTCGGTCCAGCGTTCCAGGTCCGTTACACGTCTAACCTGAGTCTCGGTGACGGCGTCATCAACATTACTAACACCGGTGCAACTGGCGCATCCTTATTTGGCCCTGGATTTGGCGCCAACGTTGGTAATATCTGTGTTAATGTGTATGCGTTTTCACCCGACGAGCAGTTGATTTCCTGCTGCTCCTGTCTGGTGACTCCGAACGGGCTCGCTTCCTTATCGGTGGTGAACGATCTCACCAGCAATACGTTGACCGGCGTCCGGCCGGGTTCGATCGCCGTAAAATTGTTGTCCACGAGAGCCGGTACGGGCGGGAGCGGAACCGATTGTACGAATAGCGCCTCCACAGCGGTCACGACGGGTACGCTTGCCGATGGATTGGCCGCGTGGGGCACGACCATTCACCCGAGCCCGGCCGGCGCGGCGGTTACTGAAACAGCGTTTACACCCTCCACTCTCAGCTTCGGAGAAGCTGCCAGCGTCGCGGCCCGATGCACCAATATCGTAGGGAACGGAAGCTCTTTCGGCATCTGCCGCGCATGCCGAAGTGGGGGCTTGGGAGGAGTCAAGTAGTAGCCGCGGAAAGGCGAAGTAGCGAAAGCTCGATCCTTGCTTCGAGAGAGTGACCACTTTATTGGTTGGTTTTCCCCTCTCTAATCAATGCCATACAGCTTCGGTGACGTTTTGCGCCCGGCGCCCGGTGTTATTTCTGGATTGAGGGCCCACTAAGCCTGGGTTTGTTTTTTCAAGAGACTCTGGGTTCGTTTTTGCAAAACAGGTTTTCTTCGCCGCTGACGATGCGCCGACACACCAGGCGGTAAAATAGGGACTATGAATTATTACGGTGCTAAAGATCTGGCCGGCAGTTTTCGCACGGTCCGGAAGAACACGATCACCATTGCTGAGGAGATCGGCGAGCAACACTACGGTTTCAGCCCTGCTCCAGAAACTCGGACGGTGGCGCAGACGCTAGTGCACATAGGCTTGAGTCCAAGAATGGCGCAGCAGGTTCATGGTGTGGAGCGCCGCACGACGCTGGAGGGTTTCGATTTCCCTGGCTTCGTTCAGAAGATCGTGGCCGAGGAAAAAGTGCAGCGCACCAAAGCGCAGATCGTTGCCTTTCTGCGAGAGGAAGGCGACAAGTTCGCGGGCTGGGTCGATAGCCTTTCCGATGATTTCTTGGGCCAGTACATCACCATGCCGCCGGGCATACAGCCGGCTTCGAAAACGCGCTTCGAGATGATCGCGGGCGTGAAAGAGCACGAGATGCATCATCGCGGCCAGCTCATGCTGATGGAGCGGATGGTGGGCATTGTGCCGCACCTGACGCGCGAGATGCAGGCGCGAATGGCGTCGATGAACGCGCAGGCGGCGGGAAAGCCAGCGTAATAACGGCCCTATTTCTGCTAATGGCGGTGGGTTTACGTTCGCGCGGCGGTTGCGATGGAGGGCTCTACAGGCTGGCTCTTCCAGGTGACTGGCGACACATCCGTGACCAAGAACACGTACGCGAGGACGCCGAGGATCAGCACTACTCCCACCGCGAAAAACGCCAGAGAGAACGAACCGGTTTTTGCCACGATCCAGCCAGTGAGGGCAGGCGCCACCACACCCGACAGGTTGCCCAGCGCATTCTGAAAGCCTGTCCAACGGCCCGCCGCGGCGGGCCCCGCCAGGGTTTGGGTGATAGCCCAAACGTTTGACAGGAACAGACCCAGCGAAAGACAGGCGACCATCATCAGGACGATCGAGATCACAGGGCTCTCAACTATAGCCGCCGGCACCAGCAACGTACACATCAACTGGCCCGCTATGGCAAACGTGCGCCGGACGCGCGTCGGTGTCGAGCCGGCGGCAATCCACCGGTCCGAAGCCCAACCACCAAACAACGATCCAATGGCCAGGCTGATAAACGGAAACGAACCGATGACTGCCATCCGGCTGATGGAGTAATGCCGTACAGTCACCAAATAGGAAGGCAGCCAGGTGATGAGGAAGTACAAAGCGTAATCCAAGCAGAATAATCCGATAACAGTTCCCCAAAACAGCCGGCGGCGGATGATCTCGAGCATGCCCGGTCCGGCCTGCCGCGGCGAAAGTCCAAGGGTGCGCTTCGGCCGGTGAACGCTCGACGCGAACCACGCCGGAAGCCATAACATCGCCCCGAAACCCAGGATTAGAAACAACGGTCGCCAGCCGTAATGCGCGACGATCAGGCCGCCAACCAGAGTGCCCAGCGCCGGGCCGGCTTGCGATCCCGCGCCGACCAGAGCATTAGCCAGTCCTCGCCGGCGCTCGGGGACCTCACCCGCGATGATCCTGGAATAGGCGGGATACGCGATCGATTCGCCCATGCCCAACACCAGACGCAAGCCGAACAGTATCGCGAAACTTCCCGCAAGTCCCGTTACCGCGGTTGCGGCAGACCACAGGAAAAAACCAATCCCGAAAACCCAATACACGTCAAAACGGTCCACCAGCCAGCCGGCGATAATCTGGAATGACGCGTAGGTCCAGAAGAACGCCGAGAGCAACAGGCCGAGCTTTTCCGGACCGAGCGCGAGTTCCCTGGACAATTGCGGCGCTGCCACAGAGAGATTGCCACGGTCAATGTAGTTGATGCAGCAGGAAGCGGATAGTAGTGCAAGCAACCACCAGTTCACCTGGGCCGGGCGTTCTCCCGAGCTGGGAACCACCATAGATCCCATGTGAAGTTACTGTAATGGATTTTCGTGGGCGAGTCCATCGAGCGCGGGGGCAACCCACGATTGGCACCCCAGTTGGAATAAAGACGGCTTCATCGGTGTCATTGGAAATGGATAAGATGTGATTCGTAAATGCACTAGCAACCTCAACTCTCGCGCTGCGGATCGCCGCCCTATTATACGCCGCGCCCCCTGTACATTCCGAGGTAGGCAGTGACACACGCTCATCAATACATTCCGGATACGGAGGCATGAATGCTGGAAGCCCGGTCGCTTACGAAATACTATAACCACACCCCGGCCGTCCGAGACGTAAGTTTTACGATCAAGCCGGGCGAGATCCTGGGGTATCTGGGATCAAACGGGGCCGGGAAGAGCACCACTGTAAAGATGCTGACGGGACTGCTCGAGCCCTCCGACGGGGTGATTCTCTACCAAGGACGAAGCGTGCAACGTCCTTTCAGCGCCGCATCGGCTACGTGCCGGAGGAGGCGCACCTCTATCCACATCTCACCGGCCGCGAATATCTGCAATTGATCGGCCGGCTGCGTGGAATGCCGCGCCGGTTTCTCGAACCCAAGATGGACCAGTTTCTGCAATTGTTCTCGCTCTGGGATGACCGCCATTATCCGCTCTCGTCGTATTCGAAGGGCATGCGGCAGAAAATCCTACTCACGGCTGCGTTGCTCCACAATCCCGACGTTCTAATTCTGGACGAACCGTTCTCCGGACTCGATGTGACCTCCGCACTGGCGCTGCGAAGCCTGTTGCGCATGCTCGCGGAACGGGGTAAGACAATCCTGTTCAGCTCCCATGTGCTGGAGGTGGTGGAGAAGGTTTGCACGAAGGTCTTGATCCTCCGAAAGGGCGAGGTGGCGGCTTATGACTCGATCGATCACCTGCAAGAGCTGATGAGCCAGCCATCTCTCGAAGGCGTGTTTGCCCAACTAACGGAGGTGCGCGATACTGAAACGCTCGCGGCGCAGCTCATGAGCGCGATCACCGATGGAGAATTGTTGCGCCAGGAGTAATACGGCCCATGAAAGAATGGCTTCGAGAAACGCATGGGCCGGGCTTCGAGCTGCTGCGTCACTTTCTGCGGCGCTTCTTCGATAGCGATCTGATCACCACACCTGGCCAGATGGCCGGCGTATTGATCGGAGCATTACCAGTCGTCTTTCAGTGGTTCTTTCTGCTGGTGCAGCCGCTGCACCATAAATACGAGTATCTCTCCCAACTGGCGACACCTGGGCCATACCGGGAAGCGATCCGGGCCGACGAACTGTGGCTGATCACTCTAATGATGTCGGCTATCGGACTACTGACGGCTGTTAAGTGGCAATTTTTGTTTCCGGATCTGCGCGACTATCGTGCGCTGGGAGCCTTGCCGCTTAGTCCCTTGCAGATTTTCGGCTCGAAATTGACAGCTCTGCTCTTGATTGCCAGCGCTACTCTCATCACGGTCAATTTCCTACCGAGCGTTGGATTTCCGGCGCTTTCAGCAAGCCGCTGGGCGTTTCAATCATCACTCGGCGCCCGCATCATGGCCCACGCCGGCGCATCTTTGGCGGCATCCTCTTTCTTTTTCTTCGGTCTGATCGCGCTGCGAGGGATTCTTCTGAACGTCTTGCCGCCACGCACGCTCGGGCGCGTTACGGGCTATCTGCAGGGCATCCTGGTGGCGGTGATGCTGAGCCTGATGGTGCTGAGTTTTTCGATTCAACCGCAAATTGCGCGCGCGGCCCTCCAGCCGGATCGGGCGCGGTGGTTGCCGCCGGTCTGGTTTTTGGGGCTGTACCAGAAGCTCGCTGGGGACACCGACCCGGCGATGCGAATGCTCGCCAACCGTGCCGTGATTGCTCTGGCGGCTGCGGTGTCGCTGGCCTTCGTGACTTATCTCATCAGTTACCGTCGACATCGCGCCCTGATGATGGAGGGAGGATCGAGTAGGCGGACGAAGGAATGGCGTTTGGGCAGCATACTTCCCGGCTGGCTTTCACAGAATCCTCGGCAAGAGGCCGCCATGGGTTTCATCCTGCAAACGCTGGCACGCAGCAATCATCATCGAATGATCTTGATGGCATACGGCGGCGTTGGCTTCGCAGTTTTCCTGACAGGAATCGCCGGCATGGGCAAAGCCTTCGGACAGGATCGCGTAGTGGCTGCGGACTTCGTGTATTACCACATACTGGCGCTTCTGTTTCTGCTGATCGGCGCGCGGCATGTCTTTTCGCTCCCTAGTGAGCTGAAGGCCAACTGGATTTTCCAGATCACCGAAAGCGAAGGACGCTTCCAATGGTTACGCGCGGTGGACCGATTCGTTTTGTCGTGGGGTGCAGCGCCGATGCTATTGCTCCCGTTGCCGGCCGAAGTCCGGCTGCTGGGCTGGCGAGGCGTCGCCGAAGCAGGATTGTTCCTCGCGGTGGGGCTGCTGGCCTACGAGTGGGCTTTCTCTTCCTGGGACAAACTGCCGTTTACGTGCTCGCACCTACCCGGCAAAACACCGGTGGGGATGATCCTGGGATTTTTTGGGTTACTCGGCGTGTTGGCTTTGGTGCACAGCTTGTTGCTGGCGGCTCTATACAATGATGCGCTCTTCGCGTCAACATTCAGCTTGTTGTTAATCGCATGGTGGCGAATCCATCGCGGGCGCCGGCAAGGCTGGGCGTACCTCCGTCTTAAATATGAGGAAGTGCCTGCGCCAGCGGTCCATGCTTTGAACCTGTTGAGATAATCACAATAGCTTTACAAACAAGTAGCATTCAAGTTGCCGTTAACTCATAGGATGGATTTACGAGTTGAAAAAGATGACGACACTTTTCATGATCGCGGTGATCGCGTCAATTAGCATGCCCGCGATTATGCACGCTGCTAAACACGAAACTCCGTTGGCCTGCGACCGGTCCGCGCTCAGTTCCGAGCAGAGGAAGCGGCACTTCGATGAGGTAGGCGCGGCTTTGCTCTCGTTGAAGAGAAGCACGAATGAGCTGGCCGACGGGTTTGAGTTCGAGTTTCCCGCTGACGCGGCGGTCTATCAACTGCTGGCGGAATGGGTGGGAGGAGAACGTTTGTGCTGCCCGTTTTTCGACATCAACTTGCATGTGGAAAAGGAAGGCGGCCCCTTGCGCCTGCGCCTGACTGGACCGGAAGGGGTCAAGCAATTTATCAAAGCGGACTTTCCAGCGGAATGGTTCAAGTAGCGATGCGGCTGGGGCGAACGGTTTGAGCGATATCGACCGCATCGCTGAATACCCCATAGGCGGTCCGCTCGACACCTCCGGATATCCCCATGATCCCGATCGTTCCCATCAAATCGGTGTCGAGCAGCAGTAGATTCGAGGTGCCTTCCACGGACGCCAGTAATCCGGTATCGTCGATCACCTCAGCGCGGACGCGCAGCCGGATGCCAGAGGGCGTAGTCCGCGCGCGGCTGATCAAACACACCGTCTTGCGAGCCTTCGCCAGCTTTAGCACGCGCTCGGGCGTAAGGTGGCCGATCCCGCGGCGATCAACATCGTGCGGAGTCACGCGCGCATCCATCAGAGCATTGGCCAGCACTGCGGTCTTCGCCGCCGAATCCCAGCCGTCGATATCGTAGCTGGCATCGGCTTCGGTTATACCCAAGCGGCGCGCGGCTTCGATGCCATCTTCCATCGATTTGCCTTCCCGCATCGCGGCGATCACAACCTTGGATGTAGAGTTCAACACGCCCGTAAAGCCCAACACTTTCACGCCCGGCAAGTTCTTGCGTACAGAATTAAAGACCGGGACGCCGTCCATTACTGTAGATTCGAAACGGAACTCGACGCCGGCTTTCCTGGCTTCATCGCGCAACGAAGCATAGGCATGCGCGATCGGCCCCTTGTTGGCGGTCACTACATGACGGCCGCGCGCGAAGGCAAGCCGAATGTGTGATAGTGCGGGCTCGCCGGTCGCGGGATTGAGGGTGGTGATCTCGACCACGATCTCCGATTTCGCACGATCGAGAAATTCTTCTACTGAGCTCGCGGCCGGACCAAATGGCGGGTTGATCGCCAGACCGGAGTCGTCATAAGCGGTCCCGTGGCGGGCGGTGTGGATTCCTACGATACGAAATGGATAAGCGGCGCGCTGCCGCTCGATCAAATGGGCGAAGGCGCGGCCGACGTTTCCGTAACCGATCAATGCTATTCGCAAAAGCTCATTTTAGCTACACTGGGTGTGTCGGCTAGCAAACTTCTGCCCACACCTGCTTTGTCTCACAAATATGTAATCGGTATCGACCTGGGTACGACCAACTGCGCCGTCGCTTATGCGCCCGCAGGCGGCGATCCACGGGATGTTCAACCCATTGATCTGCTTGCTATCCCGCAGTTAACAAGTCCAGGCGAGGTGCGCGACGAGCCACTACTGCCGTCCTTCTTGTATATTCCGGGATCATCTGATTTTCCTCCGGGCACGCTGGGGCTGCCCTGGGACGAAACGCCGCCCTACGTAGTGGGCGCACTGGCGCAGAAGCGTGGAGCGGAAGTGGCCAGCCGGTTAGTAGCGTCGGCGAAATCGTGGTTGTCGCACGCCGGAGTCGACCGAACAGCATCCATTCTCCCGCCCACTGCTGCCGAGGGCGTTCAGAAGATCTCGCCCGTTGAAGCTTCACGGCGGTATTTGGAGCATCTAAGAGCGGCTTGGGATTCGAAGATGCCGGACGCTCCGTTCACAGACCAACAGGTTTTTGTTACAGTGCCGGCGTCGTTCGATGCGGTCGCTCGCGAGTTGACGCTGAAGGCCGCCGAACAGGCCGGGTACCAGAATCTTCTGTTGCTGGAAGAGCCGCAGGCGGCGTTCTATGCCTGGATCGAGCGGCATCCGGACTGGCGTGAGCGCGTACGAGTGGGCGACTTGATCCTGGTGGTCGATATCGGCGGGGGCACCACTGATTTCACGCTGGTCGCGGTGACGGAAGAGGGCGGCGAGCTGCAACTGGAGCGCGTTGCTGTGGGAGAGCACATCCTGCTGGGAGGGGACAACGTCGATCTCGCGCTCGCTCGGCACCTGGAGCAACAGCTCAGCGCCCAAGGCACCAAGCTGGACATGATGCAATTAAACGCACTGTGGCAGCAGTGCCGCCTGGCCAAAGAAAAGCTGCTGGATCAAGACAACAAGAAGCGCGAGCATCCGGTGACGATTCTCGGGCGCGGGACCGGCCTAGTCGGCGGAACTATCAAAACCAAACTGCTGCGCGAGGATGTGGATCGCATCCTGGGCGAGGGTTTCCTGCCTTCGGTTTCGAGCCAGGACATGCCGCAACGCCGAAGGACGGGCTTAGCCGAAATCGGGCTCCCGTATGCCGCCGATGCGGCCATCACCCGCCACCTAGCGCGATTCCTCAGGCAGCAGGCTGCGCAATCGGAACACGGCACGGTGCGTCGCGGAGCGAGCGGTCTTGCGGCTCCGACTCACGTGTTATTCAACGGCGGCGTCCTGCGAGCAAATCTGGTCAGGCAGCGGATTCTGGAGGTGTTGAATGGCTGGCTCAAAGAAGAAGGCTTGGAGCCGGCCGTCCCATTGGTGGGTGAAGACTTGATGCACGCCGTGGCGCGCGGGGCTGCTTATTACGGGCTGGCCCGCACAGGACATGGTGTGCGAATTCGAGGCGGCGTCCCGCGTACTTACTATGTCGGCATCGAAAGTGCCATGCCGGCCGTTCCCGGGATGCGCGCGCCACTGAAGGCGCTGAGCGTAGCGCCTTTCGGGATGGAAGAAGGAAGCTCGGTCCGGTTGCAAGAGCGCGAATTCAGCCTGGTTGTGGGCGAACCAGCGGAGTTTCGCTTTTTCCAATCAGCCACGCGGAAAAATGACCCAGCGGGAGCGATGCTTGACGATGTCGGCGACGATCTGGAGGAGCTTTCGCCAGTGGAGGTCTGTCTTCCGGCGGATGGAAAATCCGGCGAGTTCCTGCCGGTAACGCTGGAAACGGTGGTTACCGAAACCGGCATGCTGCAGCTTTGGTCGGTAGCGCGCGACGGCCGGCGGTGGAAGCTGGAGTTCAATGTCCGGGAAAAAGTGAAGTAAGGGGGGGTGAATCAATTCGTCGATGGATGTATACTGATTTAAAACCTGCTGCCATGTCTTTCATAGAGCGTTCGAACACGTTGTTTCTCTTCGCAGTAGCGGTTCTGCCGTTGGCGGGCCAATCACCAGTCCGCCCTCCCGCAGATACGCCTTTTAAGAATCAGGATTTTCAGCGGCCGCAGAGTTGCCTCCCTTGCCACCAAAGGCAATTTGACGAATTACGCAGTTCGGTGAAGTCCGGCTACCGCAACGTCAGTCCCTTGTTCAACGGCCTGGAATTGTCGGCCAATTTTCTGAACGGTGGCTTGCTGCGGCCAGTTTACGCGGACAGCAGCAAGACGGTGACATTGGCAAATGGGACGATCATTCCGTTCACCACGAACATGTTCACCACACCGGTCTTCCAAAATGTGAATCAGTTGCGGGCCGGATTCTGCCTGGGCTGCCACAACGGCCCGCTCATGAAGGGAGCCGACGCCGATCCCACGCTGCGCGAGGTTCCGGAATTGGCGGGTACCGGAGCGAATTTTGTGCCCGAACTGATCAGGCCCCTGCGCGACTACCATCTGGTGGACGGCAATGGTAATCAGGTGCTTCCGGCGTCGATCGGCGGCGATCCTCCGCCAAGTTCCGGCCCGTCGCTGGGCGCCGCAGGCATTACCTGCGACATGTGCCACAATCTGCAAGGCGTGGACTTGAATCGGAGCGTCCAAGCCGACGGCTTCGCAAATAATAGTATCGATTTCAATCACACCATAGAAAAGGTCGGGCCTTTTGCTCAACCTGTCGCGGCGAAGGGATTTTTCCACATCTCCAGCAACAACTCCGAAAAGATCGATTTTCTGCGGAGCCCGGCATTTTGCAACGCCTGTCACGATGTTCGCGTTCCGGTGGCGGCGCCCGGCGACTTGCAGCATGCGGAATACGACGTCAATACAGGCAACCCGAGCGTAACTTATTTTCGTTTAGAGAATCTCAGCTCGGAGTTCCAACTCGGCGCATATAACAGCACTAACAATCCGTTTGGCAAGGTCATCCGCTGTCAGGATTGCCACATGTCCACGTTCCCTTACGGCGGCAACTCGACCTACCAGGTGGGTGATCTCAACATCACGAGTCCTACTCCGGCGAAATTCTTCAGCAACTACGCTGCCGTGCCTGGTGTCTCTACGTTTGAAGATTTTCCGCTGCAGAAGCGCCCAGTGGTTAATCATCATTTTACCGGCGTCGACGTCCCAATCCTGTATCCACAGGAGCTGCAGGCGCGGCTGGGAGCCGATTATCCCGATCCGTACCAACCGGGCGTGGATGAATACGGCATCCCGAACGCTCTGGCGCAGCGCCGGCAGGATCTGCTCAATGCCGCGGCGCGCGTCAGTCTGGCTAAAACCGACGCCGAGGCCCAGCTTGGACAGACCTTCACGGTGCGCGCTGAATGTGTCGCCCTGACCGGCCACCGCTTCCCCGCGGGCTTCTCGCAGGAGCGCACAGCCTACCTGCAACTCTCGGTCACCGATGACAACGGGTTCTTACTGTACCAGTCCGGTTATGTGGTCGACAAACCGCATCCGGAAACCGGTGAAGCGCAGGCGGACGGCAATCTGGACGACGAAGATCTGGAGCACGTCCACGCTGTTGTCGATCCCGGCAACCATAATCGCGACCAAACCAAGCCTTATCCAGCGGGCAGCAGCGCCAACGCCGGCCACACCAACCAAGTGTTCGAGGGTGGTCCGGACGATGGCCCAGAATCGCGCGTGTATTTCGGCAACAATGAAGGATTAGTACTCTTCCGAAACGAACTGCAACGCATCTTCCTGCCTGGCCAAAGCCTCGGTAGAAACGACGCGAATGGCAATCCTATCATCGCCACGGCGCCGCATTATGAGGAGACGTTCAGCGCGGCTTTTGCCAATACCGTCGATAACTTCCGCTCGCTGCAGCCTTTGGTTCCGCGAACCTTCAGTTACGACATTACGTTGCCAACCCAGCAGGAGTTAGCCGAGATGGGCGTGGATTCTATCAAGACGCCGTTGCATGTACACGCGCAGATCAATTACGAACATTTCCCTCCCTTGTTCGTCCGGTTCCTAACTCGGACCACCAGCGCGAGCGGACCCTCGGGCCACAATCTGAACCTTCTTACCGAGCAGCGGATCGACGACCTGCTGAAGAATCTGCAGAATCTTGCTTCGGCGGACACGATAGTCAACCTCGAGCAGTAAAACGGCGACCCAGCCTATTGGTGCAGTTGCACGGTAAAGTCGTCGGAAGCAATTCCTTGGATGTTTTCGAGATAGGTATCGAGCATGTCCTCGTTCATCAGGTTCATGTCTTGACCCGACGGGCCTTCGGCGCTGGTCGTGCGGGCGACGAATCGCACAAACATCGGCGGAAAATGCTCATAGTTGATTTGGGCATGTACGTGGAGCGGCCCTTGCAGCGTTACGCCCATCTCATTCAATTCCTGCTGAGTAGGAAGTGTAATGTCGTAGCGGAAAGTCCTAGGATTCAGGGGCTGCAGCGAACGATAATTATCCACGGTGTTGTTCAGGTCGGCGCTTAAAGTCTCTTCCAGGTGAGCCGTTTGCGCAATGATCGGATTGCCGTTTGCATCCAGCCTGCCGACAGCCTCGCCAGGCAAGAATATTTTCTGCAGCTCGTTACGGAACAGCACCAGGCCTTCGTCCGCGCCAAAAAAGAGGCGCTGTTCAGGGCCGTTATCGGGACCATCTTCGAACACCTGATTGGTATGGCCGTTTGTCGCCGGACCCGGCTGATAGACGTCGGTGTGGTGGCCAGGATCGGCCACAATGTGGACGTGCTCTAAATCCTCGTCATCCAGGTTGCCGTCGGGCGCGGTCTCGCCGGTCTGCGGGTGTGGCTTGTCGACCACGTATCCGGATTGATAAACCAGGAAACCGTTGTCGTCGGTCACGTTCAACTGAATGTAGGTGGTGCGTTCCTGCGAAAGGCCCGCCGGGAACCGATGGCCGGTGAGCGCGACAGCTTCGGCTCGTACAGTGAAGGTACTGCCGACGCTGGCTGAGGTATCGGTTTGCTTTAGGCTGATGCGGACGGCGTTCTTCAATAACTCAATACGGCGCAGTTCCAGTGATCGGGGCTGCCCATATTCGTTCAAACAGGGCTGGTCCAGGGTGCAGATGACACCGCCCGGATCCACGGCGGTACCGCCCGGAGTGCCGTCGTCGTTGATGCCGGTAGAGCCAGTGATGGGATCGGAGAAATCGGGGCCCAGGCGGCTGGTAAGTTCCAGCCACGACATGAGCGGAACATCCACACCAGTGAAGTAGTGGCTGGACACAACGCGCTTTTGAAGCGGGAATCCACCCATTACCGCGTTCCGAATATCGGTCGATAAGCCAACATTGTCAAAATTTTGAGCGGTTCCTACCGACGGAGGAGAGCAAAAAACGCCCAGCGGCTGGCCTTGCGCATTATTGCAGGTAAAGGGTACATCCTGAGCAGCGGCATAGTTCACGGGGAAAATCCCGGGAGTCGCCGCGGTCACCGTCATATCCCCAACCTGATACGTCGAGGTCGAATTGAACGGGAACAGCGAGGTGTGACAATCATGGCAAATGACCACCTTGCCGAACGGGTTGTTTGTACCACTGAAAGCGCTGGTCTGCCACTCGGTGCTCAGGTTTTCCAGCCGGAAATAACTGACACTACTTCCGCCCGGGTTGATGTTGGCCTCTTTATGCTGAAGGTCGCCCGGCAAGGCGCGCGGAATTCGCACGTCGTGGCAGGCGTTGCAGAAAGCCGCGTTATTTATATAGTTGATCTTGGCCGGATTACTGCTCCCGACGTGGAACCCTTCACTGACAGCTAGCGGGAAAGTAAACTGGCCCACCTTCTCAACAGTGTTATTCAGCAGCATGCTCATGTTGCCGAAGCCATCGTGCTGGAAACTACGGTTCAGATCCGGTCCGGCGACGTCATGGCAGGAGTCGCACGTGATCCCGGTAGTAGAGAGCGGATCACCGAAGCAGCCTCCGTCGACGCCACAGGTAGCCGCGTCCGTTGGGATGGGGCCGCCGGGTGTGAGAGGAAGAGCCTGATTGCCGTTGGCGTCGAGAATATTGTAGTCGCGCAGCGGACGCAGCAGATCGGGTCTGAAATCATTTCCAGTGGCGATTTCGGGCACAGCCCGCTGAGTGGGATCTTCCCCTTTGCGCTCCATCAAAGCTTGGTGGCAGGTGTAACAGAACCCGGCTGTGGCTTGCAGAGGGTCCGTGAACACGGGCGTCGAAAGCATGTTGGTGTTGAAGGGTGCGCCATTGGGAAGGGTCTTGCTGCTATCGCCGTAAACCGGACGGGCCAATCCCCCGGTAAAAAAATTACTTGCCACTTCCAGGCCGTTGAAAAGGGGGCTGACGTTACGATAACCGAAATGAACGGCTTGCTTCATCTCGAAATACTGACGCGGATGGCAGGCCTTGCATTCACCCGATGCGTCTGACAGCGGTTGGAATTGGAAGTCCGCAAGAGTCGGGTTGCCGGTTTGTACCTGGGCTGATAAGCCCGCCGCCAAAAGCAGAACACTCAGAACACAACGCGCGAACATTCCATTTCTCCCTTTATATGTTTGATTCACTCAGCTCACCGGGATTTCGGTTTAACCGTGGACTGGGGACTCAACGTTCCCGTATGACATTCGGCACACGTATTTTGGAAGGTATGACACGTCAGACAAGCGCGCGTATCGAGCATGGCCAGGGTGGCATGTCCGCCTCCCGCGAAAACCGGCAGCGGAGTGTGGCTCCTTGGCAGCTCGTTGTGGCAGCGGATGCAGTAATCCGCTTGATGGCAGGTAGCGCAGGTGGTGCGATCGAGGGCGGCATATTTTCCGTGCAGATCGTCCTTCCAGCGCGCAGTGTGTGAAATTGGCTTCATCACTACATGGCATGCCATGCATTGGTTCCGGGCCTCCACCGAGGCCGAGACATTCTGGTGACAGACGAAACATTTGGCGTCAGCGGCGTCAGCGGCCTGGTCGTGATGGATACGAAAACTCTCGGTGTGGTTGGCGGGTTTCACGTTGCGGGTGTGGCTGACGGGAGTGAATAGCCCGGTAGCGGTATCGGCATGACAGGTCTTGCAGTTCGACATGCGAAAGTCGACCGGCATACTCTTCGAGGTATCGTGGCATTGCACACAATCCACCATGTTGGGCAGGCTCAGATCCGAGAGGCTGGTGCTTCTGGGAATGGCGTAGTGACAGGTGGTGCAATCGATGTTGAACTTCTCTTTCGCCGCGAAATGCGCGATGTGAGTAAATTTGATGTCAACGTATCTACCCGAAACCGCTGTTTGGGTTATCAAGCGGCGATTCTCAGTAAAGCCAGGGTTTTCGATTTCCTGGGGCGTGTGACAGCCGGTACAACCTTCCGCGTTAAGCGCGGGCGTCAGCTGGGGAGTGACGCCGGGCTTGGAATGGCAGGCGGCGCACTCGGTGTGTCCGGGAAACTTCGCAAAAATGCCTTGCTGATCGAACTTATGGCAGAAAGTGCAATCCCCGCGGAAGCCGGTTGCTGGATCTTTCCGGCCTTGCTTATCTACGTGCCGGTTATGGGAAAACTGGAACAGGAGTGCCCGCTGTCCCCGGTAGCGAGGAAAGGGCAGCAAATCGGTCTTGCTGCGCGCGGTGGTGGACGTGTGGCACACCCCGCACAACGGCGCCCGCGCCTTTGCGTAATTATTGTCGAAGTCGTCAGGGTGACAGGCCATGCATTGATCGTGACCGGGACGCTGGAGCTCCACCGATCCATCCTTGACTGCGGTGTGGCACAAGGAGCACTCTAAACTCCCCAGTTTTTCGGCATGCAACGCGTGGACGTAGATTTCTCCGTTGGGTCCGGTGGTGGGCGCGCTTTTTTTGTTCGCGGCGGGCGCCGGCTTGGTCGCGGGTGGGGTTGGTTTGGCCGCGGGTGGGACTTGTTGGCTGGCCGGCGGAGCTTGAGCGAGGGCGGTGTAAGCAAATAGAATAGCGCCAGCCAAGGCCGGGAGGAACTGCCGCCAGGTCCGTGTATGTGTGGTCATGGGTTGCTCAGTATTTCCAAACCACCCCGGTGTGTAAGGCTCGCGAATTCTTCAAGTCCGGCGTGAAAAGAAAAAAGTCATTGTCCAGGTTGTAGTCCAGGAAAATCCGGCTGTGCGAATCGAGCTTCCACCATGCGCCGGCCAACCATCCACTTTGATGCAGACCGTTCAGAGAGTAGAACTGATCCTGCAAACTCACACGCCGGTAATAAACGCCGCCGTTCAAACCGAACCGTCCCTCACCAAAGCTCCGCCGGATCTCGCCCGAAAGGTCCTTCACGCTGGTCTCACCGGAGTAGCTGACGTTGTCCAAGGTTGTCGCGTTCAGCGGGCTCAACCGGTCGGAATTGCGTTGATGATATTCGAAAAACAACTCTGTTTTGCGCATCGGGAAAATTTGACTGTTGACGCGATAGTCTTCAAAAGAGGTGTCGTAAGGGCCTTGGTCGTTCTGGCTATTCAAGCGCCGAAACCAAACGGACGCGCCCAGGCTCAAACGCGTCGCCAGCGTCCTTCGCGCGTCGACCACAAATTGGCTGTAGGGAGAAATCTGTCCCAGGTACAGACGCGGCAGCACGTTGTAGGTGTCGTTGTCCCGGGCATTCAGGGTGTAGTCATAGAAGAAGTCTTTGTTGCTCAGCTTTTGGAAAAAGCTTCCGCGGAGGGTGGTTTTTCCGCTCCCAGGCGCGTATATGACTTGCGCGCTAAAATCCACCGGCGAACCGCCCACCGTCCGGAAATAGCTGCTCAAGAGCCAGGTAGGCCCAAACCGTCTTCGAAACGCCAGGCTATGAATGGGCTTGATATACCACAGGCCGTCATACTCGATGCTGGTATCTGGGCCGAGCTTCCAGTTGAAGTTGACGCCCGCAATGCCCCGTTGCACCGGATCGCTAAAGTACGTATATCGCCTTCCGCCGTAGAGTGTGATATCAAAATTGGGCCGGTCCAAAGACACCGAGCCACCATCGAGCGTAGCCAACTCCGCGCCATAAACATTAAGCCTGCCGATCTCAGCGGAGAATCCCGACCCATACCCCTCGCCGGGCTTGCCGTGGATCTCGACGGATGCCTCTAACACCTGATACTGCCGGTTGAAGGGAAATGTTTCGATGATGTTCTCCGCCGGGGCGCCCGGGTTGACGGGCGTGAGGTCTTGATACTGGCGGAGCGTAAAGTGGGTGTCGAGGCGATCCCATCCCCAGCCGCGCGTGCCAAGGTCGAGCAGGGTCTCGATGCGATTGGCGCCGGGTTGAAAAATCGAGGGATACGGATAACCGCTGGGGTTCGCTACCCCGGTATTGGGCGCGTTGATAATGCCGGTTACCGTGGGGTTGCCGGTAAACGACGTGTCGTAACGCCAATAGTCCGAGCGGCCTTCAAAAAAGAAGTGATTGAGAAAATTCCCGGCTGCCGATATGTTCCCGCCTACCTGTGGAGGAGTCAAGGCGGGATCGTGGCTTACTGGCGCCGGCGCGCCTTCGAGCAGGGTGTTCCACAAGTCGCCAACGGTTGGAGCGGGAGTTTTGGCTTCTTGCCCGGAAAGGGCGTAAGGCAATCCCAGCGTCAAAATCAACCAGCCGATCGCAAAGCCAGTTTGAGAACACACCCGGTAAGCCGCCGCATTTTGCAGGTTCAGTAGTGCCCTCTCTTCCGCAAGCCTCGTCACGAGATCTCTCCGATCTAGGGTTTGGGCGTAGCCTTTTCAGTCCGCTTTTTTCCAGGTCGTGCTTGTGGCTGGTACTTCTGCTTCACTACTGCCGGAGTCTTTGAGTAATCCGCTACGATACCTAGCGCCGCGAGTCTGGCCTGAGCCAACGTCAGACGCCAAGGATACGTATCGCTATGCCACAAAGTGGCCTTGAGATAAAGATCGAGCTCACTGGCTTCCTGCACGGAATTCCCCTGGGTACGATAGATCTGGGCCAGCGCCCAGTGGACGTGTGCATTGTTCGCCAGATCGCCGGTGAGACCGATGGTGAAATCGGTAACGGGCGACAGATCCAGTTCTGCCTGGTATTGGGTAATCGCCTGATTGTAGTCGGCTGCCGCGTTGGCAGCGTCGGTTTCGGTTTGAGCCATTCCGACATAAGTCTCGGCCATCGCCTCGTGCACACCGAGCCGCAGAGGATCGATCAGGGTGACTTCCTGGTACAAAGAAAGCGCCGCTCTCGGAGAGCTTTGTCGCAACAACCCTGCCAGCCGCAAACGCACCGTGAACATGCACGGGGGCGGATTTAAGACGCCGCTGGCCGGAACTGGGGTAGTAACGATCTGGCAGGTGCCATTTGCTAACCCATTTAACGAGATCGACTGCTGATAATCGGCTATTGCCCCAGCCGGGTCGCCGAGATCGTCCTGCTTGTAGATGCCTCGCTGGGCGAACTCCCACGCATTGCTGGGAGTGGTGATCTTAAGCAGGTTCCAATCGATCCTTCCCTCGAAGTAAAAAGGATTCGGCAGGGGATAGTTCGGGTTGGTGGTTTGATAGGTCACACCCGGGACGTAGGGCGCCGTGGCAGTACTTTGCCCAAATGCTGTCAAGGCAGCAGCTAACAGCAGAGCTGCTCTAGCGTAAATATTTTTACCTGACAATCGATTACCTGCCAGTTTTACGCATCCTGCCCCTCCTCGTCAAGCCGCCCCTGTCTCGACCCGGTACTGCTGGTACTAATAAAGGGCACGGGCACAGCCCTGCGGCTTGCGGCTAACGGTCCGATCAAGTAAGGTTGCAGGAGGTTCTCATGCTCAGGGATCGTGCATGTTCCGGCGCTCTCCTCGCCCTGTTGCTCCATCCGCTGGCCGGACAGAACGTCATTACGACCGTGGCCGGAATCGATTCCAACTTCAATGGCGACGGCAAGCTGGCTTCGACGGTGCCCCTCGGTTACGTCAACGGAGTGGCCACCGATCACGCCGGGAATGTTTATTTTACTGATCCGCTGGAACACCTGGTGCTCCGCGTGGCTCCTAACGGGATATTGTCGGTGATAGCGGGGAACGGCATCGCCGGATACTCGGGAGACAGCGGTCCCGCGACGTCGGCCGCCATTGGGGCCTCAGACAATCCAGAGCAGTACGTGCGATTGATATTCCCGCAGCGGAGCTTGGGTGGCATCGCCATCGACCAGCAGGGAAATGTGTACTTCGGAGATAGCCATCACGTACGGATGGTGTCCCCACAAGGGATCATAAGCACGGTGGCGGGAGGCGGAGCCAAAACGATCAATACCGCCATCCCGGCGACTGAAGCCGCGCTCGGCATCGTCAATGGAGTGGCGTTCGATAGCGCCGGCAATTTATATTTCTGCGAAGGAAACCGCGTACGAATATTGACACCGGGCGGCACTCTTTCGACTTTCGCAGGCACGGGCACCGGCGGATTCTCCGGGGACGGCGGGCCGGCAATTGCCGCGGAATTATCGCAGCCGCTCGGCTTGGCCTTCGATACACTCGGGAATCTGTACGTCGCCGATGGTGACGTATTGAATGTCTCGCCGCGGATTCGAAAGATTAGCCCCGCGGGAGTAATCTCAACCATTGCCGGCGGCGGAGCCTTGAATCCGGCCAACGGTGTGGCGCCGCTGAACCTGAATCTACCCCAGATAGGCGGCTTAGCCGTGGATTCAACCGGTGCGGTTTATGGATTTGGAGCGTCCGCCGGTTTGCTGTTTAAGGTGTCGGGGGCCACAGCGAATACTTTCACCACCACCGCCCTGATTACGAGCACTACCGCACAGCCATTCATGGCTAACGCGCCGGCCAGCACGGCTTACGTGGTTGGGTTGGGGCTTTTCGATAACAGTGGTATTGCATTCGACGGGGCGGGAAACCTGTATGTGGCCGACAGCCGCGATGGTTATCTGTGCAAGATCGATACACAAGGGATTCTCAGAGTAGTTGCCGGCAACGGAAGTTACGGATTCAGCGGCGATGGCGGGCCCGCGCTGGACGCATTGATTCAGGGGCCGACAACGATGACGCAGACTCCCGACGGCACAGTCTACTTTATCGACTCGCTCAACGCCCGGGTGCGTGGCATTTCTCCCAGCGGGGTCATCAGCACGGTTCTCAGCGCAGCCAACTATGCGCCGATCGGGAACACGGAAGTAATCAACGGAATCACTTCGGACCCAGGTGGAAACTTGTACGTTCTGCTGGCACATCGCCTACTCAAAGTGGCGCCGGGGGGAGCCGTAACGGTGATCGTCAACCAGAATGGTGTTGTGGGCGACAAGGGTGACAACGGTCCGGCGTCGCAGGCGCAGATTCAAAGCGGGGGCAGCGTAGTGCGCGACACAGCGGGCAATTTATATCTTTCCGATCCCAACTCCAGCCGTATCCGTGAGGTGACCGCGGCGGGAACTATCCGCAGCATCGCCGGAACCGGCGTACGCGGGTTTAGTCCGGATGGCTCGGTGGCCGCCGGATCGCCCATAGCCACGCCAACCGCGCTGTTACTGGACGGATTGGGCGGCCTATATTTCGAAGAATCGCCAGAACCCGGGCTCGGCAACGAGATCATACGATACATCACGCCAGGCGGCGTTTTGAAGACCATCGCGGGTAACGGGCAAGGGGGATTCAGCGGCGATGGAGGCCCAGCCACTCAGGCCGGGATGATGATTCTGGAACGCGCCGGGCTGGCGCTCGATAAATCCGGCAACTTGTATATTGCCGACGGCTTTAATGGCCGGGTGCGGGTCGTATCTCCGAGCGCTATCATTAGCACCTTCGCCGGAAACGGCGTGATGGCGTACGCGGGTGACGGAGGACTCGCGCGGAACGCCAGCTTTTTCGTTCCCCAAGGGTTGCTTTTCGATGCCCAAGGCGACCTGTTGATCTCCGACGTCGCCGGCAATAACATCCGAGCCGTTTTGGCCGCGGCACCCCAAGTTTCAGTTTCGCCCAGCCAGTTGAGTTTTTCCGCGAACGCGGGCGGACCCAACACACCGCCGCAGAAGCTCACGATGTCCAGTCCGGTGAGCGGCTTGGCTTTCACTCTCGGCAAAAGCCCGGGAGCGGATTGGCTGGTGCTGGACGCAGCCGGGGGTTCCACGCCTCAACTGATCAACGTACGCGTCGATCCGTCGAACCTGACTCCCGGAACATACAACGCCACCCTCACGATCACGTCGCCGCTGGCCGCTCAGATGACAAACAATGTGGCCATCACCCTCCAAGTGGCGCCTGGCAATCCACCCCAGTTGGCGGTCAATAAGACCGCCCTGTCTTTCACTTTTCCGAGGAATCCGACCGGCACGCTAACGCAGTTAGTGGGCGTGTCCAATGCCGGAAGCGGTAGTCTCGCGTTTTCGGCCACCACCGAGACCAACAATGGCGGCGCATGGTTAAGCGTAAGCCCTGGCACTGGTTCAGCAACCCCGCAGCCACAAGTGCATATCGCGGTGACTGCTAATCCCAGTGGACTCAAAGCGGGAACCTACACCGGCATGGTGACGATCGCCAGTTCCACCACGGGCGAGACCGCCACTGTCCTTGTGACGCTCACCGTGAGCACGCTCGATCAGGCCATCCAGTTGTCACGCGCGGCGCTGTCATTCATGGCCGTGGCCGGAGGGGGCGTGGTTCCAGCACACACTTTTGCGGTGAGAAACATCGGCCGGGGAACAATGAACTTCAATGTCTCGACCAGTACGCTTGCGGGCGGCCAGCAATGGCTCTCGGCGATGCCATCCTCGGGGGCGACCACTAGCGGCTCACCTTCTACCATCGTCACGGTGACGGTGAATCAGGGCGGTCTTGCGGCCGGTCTCTACTACGGACAGGTGCGTATTGATTCGGCAGGCGCCGCGAATACACCTCAAGTGGCCACGGTAGCGCTGCAGGTTTTGCCCGCGGGTCAGGATCCTGGTCCGGTGATCGAGCCGAGCGAGATCGTGATCAAAGCAGTCCAAGGTGCGCCGCCGCCAGGCTCGATGAATCTGCACGTGTACAATGTCTCGGCTACGCCGCAGACCTACGTTTCGAGTGTCGCGTCTTCCGATCCTAACGACCGCTTCAGAGTTGTTCCTCAACATTCGGAGCTTACACTCACTGAACCCGCTCGCCTGGTGGTACAGCCGCTGACCGGCAACCTTACCGCAGGAATTTATGACGCGGAGCTGACGCTGCAGTTTTCGGACGGAAATATTCGCCGCGTGGGCATGCGTACGATCATTACTCCACCGCCAGCTACGCCGGCGCCAGGGACCTCTTTCAGCTCCGCACAAGTCGAATCCGCAGCCGGCTGTACTCCTACGCAGCTGGTGCCCGCCATCACAACGCTGGGCCAATCCTTCGGAGTGCCGGCGGCGTGGCCGGTCGCATTGGAGGCGAATGTCCTGGACGATTGCGGCAACACTCTGGACGGCGGAAACGTGGGGGTATCGTTCTCCAATGGCGATCCACCGATCAGTCTGCGTTCGCTGGCTGGCGGAGGCTTATGGCAAGCCACCTGGATGTCGGGGCATAGCACCGGCCCGGTGACTCTGACAGTGACCGCGAATGATCCCGTGCGCAACCTGACGGGCACGCGCGAAGTAACGGGCGGCCTAGGGGATTCATCGCAAGGGCCGACGCTGAGCGCAGCAGTGATCGCCGCCGGCGCCGCCGCGACCACACCGCTCGCGCCAGTATCCATCATTTCGCTGTATGGCCAGAATCTGGCGAACGGCACCGCGTCGGCCAGCGCGGTTCCGCTGGGTACCACACTCGCCGGAGCCACGGTGTTGATGGCGGGCAACCCTCTGCCGCTGTACTTTGCTTCCAATGGGCAGATCAACGGTGTGGTTTCGGCGGGAATAAACACCAATACCAATCAACAGATCGTAGTGCAGCGGGGCAATACTCTTTCGATTCCGATTTCCGTGGACGTTGGGCCGGCTGAGCCCGCGATCTTCGGATATCCAGTGCCCGGCGATCCGCCCAATCAGGGCGCCATCGTGAATGCGGTGACCTATGCTGTCGCCCAGCCTGCTACCCCAGTAAACGCGGGGGATACGATCGCGATCTTCTGTACCGGCTTGGGTCCAGTGGATCAACTCGTGTCCGACGGCGGCGCCGCGCCTTCGCCACCAGCGAACACGTTGAGTATTCCTACCGTGACCATCGGTGGAGCGGCGGCGCAGGTGACGTTCTCTGGACTTTCGCCTGGCTCGGTGGCGCTGTATCAGATCGATGCCATTGTTCCGGCCGGCATCACGCCCGGAAGTCAAGTGCCGGTGGTCCTGAACGTCGCGGGACAGCCCGGTCCGCCAGTGACCATCGCTGTTAAGTGATGCTGCGCTAGAATGATCTCCTGTGCACGCGCGTCCTGCGAGTATTCAAACCGAGGAAATGAATGAATGAATGAACAGGAGGTGACGCCAGAAATTCTCGGCGTGTTGCGGTCCATGGACCTGCTCAAAGGCAAGGATCCAGACGAGCTGACCGAGTGGCTGGGCAAGGCTCCTTTCGAAGGCGGCGCTGAGTGCGCTCTCAGGCAATTCGCGGCCGGGGAACGGATCACCACCGAAGGCAGTTTCGGAAATTCCTTTTTCATTCTCACCCGCGGTACGGTCAGCGTAACCCTGGGTCCGGAAGCTCAGCACCTGGCGACCCTTGGCCAAGGCAGCTTTTTCGGCGAAATGACCCTGATCAGCGGACTGCCGCGAAATGCGACTGTTACCGCACTGGAACCCTGTCAGATCATCGAGATCCCCAGGCGGGCATTCGAGCTGTGGATGAAGAAGCCCGGGCCGTTCCGCAACACGATGGACCAAACCTACATCGAGCGGGGTCTTGGAAATCATTTGCGAACGATTCCGGACTTCGCGGATCTGGATCTGAAGATCATACAGGAGCTGGTGAAACAGGTCCGGCTGCGAATCTTTTCCAAGGATGAAGTAATCGTCAGCGAGGGCGACGATGCGGACAGCTTTTACCTGATCCGAGAGGGCTATGTGCGGGTGGTGAAAGCCATGGCCGGCGGCGAGCAGCGAACTGTCGCATATCTCAAGGACGGTTCCTATTTTGGCGAGACCGCCTTACTCAGCGCCAAGCGCCGCAACGCGACCATCATCGCCATGGGCAAGGTGGAAGTGATCCAGGTGATGAAGGAGGACTTCTTCGCGCTAGTGAACCGCGACCGCAAATTCGCGGATCATATGGAGAAGGAGGAGCAAAGGCGCTTAACAACAAAGCCGTCTTCAGAGCAGCCCTCGTCTCCGCTGGGATTTATCGGCGAAGCGCTGGAGCGAGGCTTGGTGAAAGCTACTTCCGCGCTGGTGATCCACCGCGACATGTGCACACGTTGCGGCAACTGCGTCAAGGCTTGCGCGGAGCTGCACGACGGGATTTCGCGGTTAACGAGACATGGGATGCTGTTCGAGGCGCCGGTGCGCGAAACCCTAACGGTCCTGGAACCACTCCTGGTAACCACTTCTTGCATGCATTGCCTGGATCCGGAGTGCATGATCGGGTGTCCCACCGGGGCGATTACTCGCGACGTGAATGGCGAAGTGATCATCCAGGAATCCTGTATCGGGTGCGGCAACTGCGCGCGGCGCTGCCCCTATGGCAACATCTCGATGGCCGACGTGCGAAGCCAGGAAGAACTGGCTAAACAACGCACGGGCGCCCCCATCATCGGCGGCTATTTGAAATTCTGGAAGACTCCGGAAAACGAGCCGATGATGCACGAGATCGAAAGCAACAATCAGAAAGCGGTGGTACGGCGCGTGGCCGTGAAGTGCGACCTTTGCCAGGATTACAACTACAATCACGGATGCGTGCATAACTGCCCTTATGGCGCAATCGAGCGCATGGACGCGGGCGCCTATTTGCACGAAGTTCGGGGCGCCGGATGAATGCCGCCAGGAACGTAGCGCCGGGAGCGCGAGTCTCCACTAGCGGAATTCGGGCCAAACGGGCGGAGCGAGGCTGGCAGATCTTCGCTATAGTGTCGGTGGCGGCGCTATCGTGGTGGTACTTCTCGGCGCATCGACAGCCATCGGCCAGCCGCTATCACAGCCTGGTGCTCAGCTTGGGATGGATTGGCACGTCGCTGGCGCTGGCGGCGGCCGCTTTGAGTATCCGCAAGCGCGTGGCTTATCAGGGCGTGGGAAGGATGTCGGTTTGGCTGACGGCACACATCTATCTGGGCATCATCGCCGCCTTCGCCATCTTTTATCACTCCGGATTGCGCGCGGGCGGCCCGCTATCGGCGTGGCTGCTGGCGTTTTTCTCACTCACCGTGGTGAGCGGGCTGATGGGTTGGTGCTTCGCCCGCAAGTTGCCGCCGCTGTTGACCGACATCGAAGAGACCCCGGCTCTGCTCGAAGATCTGCTTGCGGCGCGCGCTCAATGCCTGGAAGGCATGTTCGAACTGGCCAGCGGGGGCTCGACCGATTTCCGTGCACTGGTGGAACAGCGGTTGCTGAAAGAGACGGGGTCGTGGAGCCGCATGTTCCGGTTTTACCGGCGGCGGTCCACGCTCGCCCAGGAGCTTCCGGCTTTCCAGAAAGAGCAGGCCGGCTGCCTGGAGCGCTTGCGCCCACAAGAGCATCGGGGGTTCCAGCGCGCCGCCGAATATGCTCTTCGGGTGAACAAGATGAACGCGGAATTGCTTCTGCAACGCGTGCTGCGTGGGTGGCTCACGTTCCACATCGTCAGCACGGGAACCATGTTCGGACTCGCGGCGGTGCATATTTTTACGGCGCTGTATTATTGAGATTTTAATGCTCGAACTCATCTTCATCGAAGGCGCACAACGAGGCCAGGCAATCCGGTTAACGTTTGATAAGGCCTGGTTCGGACGGCAGCCGAGTTGCGACTTCGTGCTGCAGGGTGAAGACCTCAGCCGCGTCCATTTTTCCATCGAGCGGCACGGAGAAGACTACGTCCTGGTCGACAACAAATCGACCAATGGAACCTTTGTCAACGGTGTCCGCACAGAGACGGTAACTCTCCGCGCGGGCTTCGACATCGTTGTTGGTGAACACCGGATTCAAGTGCGGGAGGTGGCCGCTAGCACCGGAATGCCCTTCCGCTTTGTCGCTGAAAGAAAGGGTGGCGGGAGCGCGGCGCAGGTGATCGAGCAAGAGATCGTCCTGGTAGGACGAAAGAGCGTCTGCCCGATTCAGTTGAACGATCCGGCTGTGGCGGCGATGCATGCCAAACTGGAGCACCGGCCGGACGGGGTCTGGATCACCGACGAATCCAGCGGCGCGGGAGTCTATGTAAACGGCCAGCGCGTGGTCCAGCAGCAGCTTCATCATGGCGACGTGGTAACCATACGCCCCTTCGAAATCACGATCTCGCTCACTGACGAGATGTGTCTGCTGGGGATTCAGGATAGCGCGCTGGATTCGGCGCCGGCGCCGGAGAATATACCCGGCAATTATCGCGAGGTGGTAGTCCCGCCGCCGCACGTCGAAGGCGGGCAAGCCAAACCGTCCGCGTCGATTTCCGCCCTACCTCATTGGATGCAGGCCAAGGCCCCAATTTGGGTGCCGACCTCCGATATATTGCCCAACCGGTTCCGATCGAGAATGCTTCTGATCGGCCTGCTCTGCGTTGTGGGCTGGGCCGCGATCGCGTTCGCCGCTAAATGGAACTCGGCCTATAGCCCCGGTCCCCTGAACGCATCTCACGCCGCTTTGGGCTGTGAATCTTGTCACTCAAGTTTCGCGCGCGTCTCGGACAGCAATTGCCAAGCGTGTCATGCGAATCAGAAAGCTAGTGCTATCCACCAGCGGCAGATGGTCGGATGCGCGGGTTGCCATTCCGAACATCGGGGAGCGAAGTTCGATATGGCCCGGAATGTAGGCAGCGGATGTCAGGCCGCCGGTTGTCACGTCACGGTTCACATCGCGGAAAAGAATCTTCTCGTCCGGCAAGCCGCACCACAGCCAGGTCTGCGCGCGCCAACGGTGGCCTTCGCCGCCCACTTCGAAGCGGGCGATGCTCTGCATGACAAGCATGCCAATTTAACGGCGGCCTGCGCGGCGTGCCACACTGGCGGAGATCCCACGCTGTTAGAAGCAATTCCTCAAAAGCCCGGGATTCGCACTAACGAGTTGAAGGCCATGCGCATGCGGTGTCTCGGCTGCCACGGTTTCGGGCCGGAAGCGACACTGCGGGATCGCTGTTTTAGCTGTCACTTGGAGCACACGTCCGAAAAATCGGCGATCCTGACCGTGCTTCGTTTTCCGGACTCGCCCCTGCCCAGCACGAAAATGGCTGATACCAGTCCCAGCGGCCTGCTGGTATTCCTCGGCGCCTTGGTCGGGGTACCTCTATTCTTCTTCGCCGCGGTAGCTGGAGGCTTGCGAATTAATCACGGGCGATTCAAGACAGAAGCAGCGAAAAGACTTCGGTCCGTTCCCGCTGCCGCTCCAGAGTCGGCATTGGCTCCCTCGGCTGGCGCGGCCGTAGCAGCCGAGCCTAAACCCACTGATAATCAGGCCCCCGGCGGCAACCTTCGTCCGCGGATCGATCTGGATCTGTGTGTAGGCTGCGGGACGTGCGTGCACGTGTGCCCGTTCAACGTGCTGGAAATCGTCAATGAAAAGGCGATCGCGGCACGACTGGGCGATTGCACTGGCTTCGCAGCTTGCGCCGCGGAATGCCCCACCGAGGCGATTGTGCTGGTGTCGGGCGGCGCCATGCAAACCGTGGATCTGCCCATTTACGACGCGAACCTGGAGACCAATGTCGCGCGCGTTTATCTGGCAGGGGAAGTCACCGGGAAGGCGTTGATTAAAGTTGCCATCAATCAGGGGAAGCAGGTAGTGGAAGCAATCCTGAAGAACCCTCCGGAGCCGGGGATGCCGTACGACGTAATCGTGGTGGGCGCTGGACCGGCCGGAACCAGCGCTGCTTTAGCGGCCATGAAGGAAGGTCTGAAAGTGCTGGTTCTTGAACAGGGAACCCAAGCCAACACGATCCGGAACTATCCTCGCCAAAAGTTCGTCATGGCCGAACCGGTGATGATTCCTTTGTATGGGCCGCTATGGATGGAAGACACGTCCAAAGAGTCGCTGTTGGAGCGCTGGCAGCAGATCATCGCATCCACCGGACTCACAATTCAGGAAGAGGAAAAAGTATTGCGGGTGGTTCAGAACCCCGGACACTTCGTGGTGCATTCGACCAAAGGCGAATATAAAGGAGCGTGCGTGGTCCTGGCCATCGGAAAGCGTGGTAGCCCGCGGAAGTTGGGAGTGCCGGGGGAGGACTCGTCGAAAGTCGCCTATAACCTTCTCGATGCGGACGCGTATCGCGGCAAGGCAATTTGCATCGTAGGCGGAGGCGACAGCGGAATCGAGGCAGCCTGCGGCCTGGCGCGGCCCGACCTCGAAAATCGGGTATGGCTGGTGCACCGGACCGACGCCTTCGCTCAAGCCAAGCCACGTAACCAGAAGAAGGTCAAAAAAGCCATGGATGAAGGCCGCGTGAAAGCGTTTTTCAATTCGGCTGTCGTGGAGATCCGAGAGCGCTCCGTGGTGGTCAAGACGGGAGCCGGAACCGAAGAGATTGATAACGACTTCGTGTTCGTCATGGTGGGCGGCGAGAACCCCAAGAAGTTTCTCAATGAGTGCGGGATCGAATTTTCCCAACGGCCTTTGGGATGAGTTCCGGCGCGATGACCTTCAGCGGGATGTACTGGAATCTTTGCGCCAACTTAGAGTTGCCGGGCGCCCCTTCAGGAAGCTGCCGCTGGCGGTGATCAGGCCGCCGCGAAGTGTACCGGTAAGATCGATGGTAGCCGTTCGGGCGCCGTCGGCCTGGTTGCGCATCTCGATCTCAATGGAGAGGTCGCCGGACTTTGCGACGTGGCCATCCAAGAACATATTGACCTTCTTTTCCCGGCCCATCGTCCACTGGCTGACAATTTTGCTGCCGCTAATGGTTCCCTTGGCCTGATAACACCTCTGGGGCTCCTTCTGAGTTTCCCCGTAACAAATAGGCCCGGAGTACGTGCCATCGAACCGGCCTGCGCTCACGGCGGATGTGGCTGCCGCACCGGGGCTGGTTGGTTTGTCGCCACGGTGGACAGGCTGTAGCTCGGTGGTCCGACCAGGCTGGGGTGGCGTCTTGTTTGGCGGGGCCTTGGCCGCGATCGCGGGCGCGTGATCCGCGTTGTTCCGCTCATTTACTGTATAAGCCCAATAGCTTCCGCCCACCAGCAGCATCAGTAGCAGCAGACCTGCTGCGATCCATTTCGCCGGCTTGCTTCTGACGCCATGATGGGTGGGAGGAGGCGCGGCTCTATTTTCGGCGTCCGTGATGGAGAAAGTTCGAACCGGCCGCTGGATGTTCTTGAAATTCATTTCGCCTAGCGACCGGAACGAGAGCGACAGTTTGTTACTAATCTGGTCGTGAACGCTTCCGGAAATACAGATTCCGCCCGGTTCTGCAGCCGTCTGCAACCGCGCGGCCACGTTGACGCCATCGCCCAGAAGGTCCTGGCCATGCACCATGACATCACCCAGGTTGATCCCGATTCGGAATTTCACCTGACGGGAGGGCGGCAACTGATCGTTGCGAGTTCGCAGGGCGGCCTGGATGTCGGTGGCGCACCGCACCGCTTCCACGGCGCTACCGAATTCCGCCAGGATCGCATCCCCGGCCGTATTGAAAATCCGTCCGCGATGCATCGCCACCAGGGACTCGAATACTTGTTTGTGACCTCGAAATATGCGCAGAGTCTGCTCTTCATCCTCACCCATCAGACGGCTGAACTCGGCCACGTCAGCCGAAAGAATCGTCGCTAGTTTGCGCTCCAGGAACTCCGCACTTGGGTTATCGAGTCGGTCGGGCATATGGTCGCTTCACGGCCGGACTTGGTGTGTATGATAACACTCCGCTACCTGGTACGATGCTCAGAGATTTCGGAACCTCTCAGCGCTCCTGTCTCCTATTACAGCGTGTTAACATGGGCGCTACATGTGGAAGCGTACTGCCAATATCTGCCTGCTGCTCGGTGTCTGCGCGGGGGTGCTGAGTGCGCAGAATTATCCGCTTCCCAACGGCACAGTGGGCACACCATACAACTATGATTTCCTTTCCGGCGTTGACTTGAGCGCGATTGAGGCCGAGCTTCAACAGCTTGGTTATCAATTAACGTTTTCATTCACAGTGGCCTCCGGAATGTTGCCCCCCGGAATTACACCCTCTCCTAATCTTTTGTCTTTTAGCGGCACGCCGACGGCGGCTGGCACATTTACTTTTACCGCTAACTTGACGGAGGTGTTGAGCGGCCCCGACAACTTCAACTATACATATTCAGTTCCTATTACTTTTACGATTGTGGTGACTGGGGGCAGCGGTCCAACGCTTTCGGTCTCGCCCGCAGCTTTGAGCTTTCCTCTGGCGCAGGGATCCACCACGCCCCTGTCGCAGTCGGTGCTGATTAACAATCGTGGCCAGCAGGCGCAGACAGCCACCGTCAGCACCAGCACGAATTCAGGCACAAGCGGATGGCTGAGTGCGTCAGGAGGCGGATCCGTACCTTCCTTTAGCAGTAGTTCCGTGACAGTAACCGTTAATCCGAGCGGCCTGCCCGCCGGCACTTATACAGGTACCGTTTCGATCGCGCTTTCTCCCGCGGGTCAAACCTCGACGGTCGCGGTCACAGCGACTGTGAGCAGCGCGCAACAGCGCATTCAGGTGACGCAAACTGGATTCCGCTTCCAAACCGCTGCAGGCGGTGCGGCGCCAGCATCGCAGTCGCTCGAGGTTCTGAATGGTGGCGCCGGCACTCTCAACTTTAGCGTCGCCGCGTCCACTCTATCGGGCGGTTCAGGATGGTTATCGGTATCACCTTCTTCCGGTACGGCCAGGTCCACGACGCCGGCAGTGATTTCGGTGAATATAAACCCAACCGGTTTAGCAGCGGGCGATTACTACGGACAGATCCAGATCTCGTCTCCGGGAGTGGACAATTCGCCGCAGACGGCCACCGTGGTGCTGAATGTCGCCGCGCAGGGCGCCGATCTGGGTACCTTCGTTTCGGCGACGGGCTTGATTTTCGTCGGACGAGTGGGGGGCACGAACCCAGCCGCAAAAGCCATAACGATAACGAATCCATCCACCACGTCTCTAATGTTCTCCGCTTCATCTTCATTTGCGCAAGGAAGTAATTGGTTTACTGTCCAGCCCACTAGCGGTTCGGTGAGCTCGGCGAGTCCTGTTCAATTGACGGTGCAGCCCATGATTTCCGGTTTGGCGACGGGAGTATACATTGGGCAAGTGACGTTGATTTTTTCGGACAACACCAATCACCAAATCGCCGTCGTGCTGATCATGATTCCCGCCGCGTCCAGTGCTGGTATAGGGGCGCTGGATGCTCGGCCGCTGGCCTCTAGTTGCGCGCCGACCAAGTTGATACCCGTATTCACGCAATTGGGGCAAAGCTTTACTACCGTGGCAGCCTGGCCGACCGCCTTAGAGGTTGCGGTGGTGGATGATTGCGGGAACTTCCTGACTTCGGGCACCGTGGTCACGTCGTTCTCGTCCGGCGATCCGCCTCTTTCACTCACGTCGCTCAACGATGGCCGCTGGAGTGCTACCTGGCAGCCGCGTGCTTCGGCGACCCAAGTGACTATCACGGCCAATGCGCAGGAAACCGCACCGTCCATATCCGGTACAGCGTCAATCGGGGGCGCGCTGAAATCCAATCCTTCGACGCCAGTTATTTCGGCAGGTGGAGCGGTGAGCGCAGCGAGCTTTGTGGCAAATCAGCCGTTGGCTCCCGGAGGTTTTGTTTCGATTTTCGGAGCGAATTTGAGCAGCGGACTGAATCAATCGCCAACCTTGCCACTGTCGAACCAGCTGGGCGCGACGCAGGTGGTCATGGCGGGGCGGCCATTGCCCCTGCAGTTTGCCACTGGCGGTCAGATCAACGCCATCATCCCTTACGATGTGCCCGCCAACGCGACGCAGCAGTTGGTCGTGGTGAACGGGCCTGCGTATTCACAGCCGGAACCCGTGATTATTGCGCCCGCGCAACCGGCCGTGTTCACTGCCGACGCGAGCGGCACGGGCACCGGAATCGTCGTGGACGTACTCCCCGATGGCTCCCAATTCGTCGTGAATGCGGCCAATCCAGCTAGCGCGGGTGATGTTGTCGAAATATTTTGCGCCGGATTAGGGCCGGTGGATCCGCCTGTGGCAGCTGGTAGCGCCGCGTCGTTGACTCAGGTATCGAACACGGTGAATCCAGTGTCAGTCACAATCGGCGGGCAAAATGCCCAAGTATTTTTCGGTGGTCTAGCGCCGGGATTCGCGGGGCTTTATCAGGTAAACGCGGTTGTGCCTAGTGGGATTGCTCCCGCCAGCAATGTGCCGTTGGTGCTCACCGTAGCAGGACAATCCAGCGCGCCGGTGACGATCGCTCTCCAGTAAGTCTTAAAGCAAATGAGCGACGTTCCCTCTGCTTATCTTGAGGTCGAGATCGATGGTCAAGTCCGTCAGTTCCCTTTGGAGGGCGAACGGATCCTTCGAATCGGCCGAAGCGAAACGAATAACGTGGTGCTGAACGATGACGGCATCTCTCGTAATCACGCTATGTTGCAAGGTTCCGAGCGGGGTCTGTTCTATATAACCGATTGCGGTAGCAGAAACGGGACTTTCGTCAACGACTCGCGCGCCGCTGCGCCAGTGATTCTTCGGTCTGGCGATAAGATCCAGATCGGCAGCTACGAACTTACGTTCCATCAAGAGTCTGCAACTGAATCTCTCGCCGTCAGTAGTGAGACCGCGACGAATGTTATGTTCACATGGTCGCTTATCACCGTGTTGGTGGTCGATATACGCGATTTCACAGGATTGGCGCAACGGATGGAAGCATCCAAACTGTCAGAAGTTACCGGAACTCTTTTTCGGTTGGGTGGGCGGGAGCTTCAGGAACGCGGCGCTTGGGGCCAGAAATATATTGGCGATGCAATTATGGCCGTGTGGCGGCACAAAAGGCGTGCTCCTGATGCACATGAACTGGCCGCTATTTTTGAGGGGCTTTCGCGCCTGTATGCGATAGCGAGTGGCCTGCAACAGCAATTGGGACTCCCCGAGCCGATTCGGATCGGTGCTGGAATTAACAGCGGCGGCGCGATGGTCGGAAACGTCGGGAGCATCGCTTCCTCGGATTACACGGCGTTGGGCGATGTTGTGAATAAGGCATTCCGCTTGGAGTCCGCGACCAAGAAGATGGCCTTCGATCTCGCGCTCGGCCAAGAAACGTACGTTTTGGTTGCGGCCTCCATTGACGCGGAGCGCCTTTTTGAGAAATGCGTCGTAAAGTTAAAAGGATATGGCGAGCCGGCAACCGTATTTGGCGCCCATTTGTCATCGCTCCCCGCGCTGATCGAAGCGTTGCAGCGAAGTCCGAAGCCGGGATGAATTGATTTACGCCGCGATTCGCTTCCGGGTTTTGGCGTGTAATGCGGGTCTGACTTTGGCTTTGCTTTCGGCAATGCTCTTCTGCAGAGCCTGAAGAATGTCTACGACTGGACGGGGTTGATGTGAGGTCAATGAATCAATAAGCTGTCCGGCTAGTTGCATTTCCTTTTCTGAGAACTTCTCTGCCCCCCCGCCTTAACATCGGCTCGCTGTATCTCATCAGCGAAGAACACTGTGTGGAGCATCAGCTCGTTTACTGACGGACGAATTGCGACGATGTGCTCACGATTATGCATCGCCACTGTGGCGATTGCGTTGTTGTCGTTTCTTCATAGCTTCGCGTAGCAGCGCGGACGGCTTGGCGATTTCGCCATCTGGCAGCATGTGATAAGACTTATCCAGAAAAACAGGGTCCACGTCGGCGGCTTTCGTGAATTTCAGGATCTCCATAACTTTGGCGGTCTTGCGAGCAATCTTTTGCAGCTCTGAGTCCGAGCGCGGCATTACCCCCAGGCCTTGCAATGCTCCTCGGACGGGTATACAGTAATCCTAATCGCCCAGGTACTGGCGCTGCGTAACGGAGATTGGTTTTGAACCGCAGTTTTCGCTCTCTTGGAGTACTCACACCGCTTCTGGTGTGCTGCGCCGGGTGTATAACCGCCCAAGAGCCGGACTCGGATAAGCTCCCCGGCCCAGCGGATGCAGCCGTATCCGAGCCGAACTCGGCGATCACGCCGGCGCTTGCTTATACACCGCTCGATCTGGCGCAAAAATATCTGTATTCGTTCCATGAAATGGCTGGCCCGGCGCACTGGATCGGTTTCGCCGTTCATGCCGCGATGGATCAGGTTCGGAAATCGCCGGGTGTCTGGGGCAACGGCGCGGATTCGTTCGGCGTCCGCATGGCGAATTCTTTCGGGCGAAGCTTTTTGCGCCAAAACATCGCGTTTGGCGTGCGCGCCTTCGACCGGGAAGATCCGCGTTACTTCCGTATGGAAAAAGGAACCGGCCGGCAGCGCACTAAGTACGCTTTTACGCGCGCCTTCATTTCTCGGAAGGACGACGGGGGATGGATGCCGGCGTACAGCCGCTTGGTGGCCGACTACGCGACGCCGTTCCTGGCCGAAACCTGGAGACCGGAGCGATTCGGCATCGGCCGGGGATTTCGCCAAGGTTCCGTTGGTGTCGGGCTAGGCTTCGGATCGAACCTGTGGCAGGAGTTCTGGCCGGATCTCAAGAAGAAGTTCTTAAAAGGCTCGAGGCGTTTCCCGGAATCGACGCAGTGGTGGAAGCCGGCGTGGCTGTAGATGAGGTATCCAGCCGCCGGTTTTCAACATTATTGTTGCAATCGTCCACTTGACAAAGGTTCTTCTTAGTAGTAGAAATGCTATTCAGTACAAAGCTTCAGAACATTCGCAATTCAGGGGGGGTATGCAACAACGTCTGCTTCGCACACTCAGCGGGTATTTTCTGCTCTTATGCGTCTTTATGGCCGGCCATGCCTTCGGCCAGCTCATCACTGCCGACATCTTGGGTACAGTAACTGATTCCGCGGGTGCAGTTCTGCCCAATGCTAAAGTCACCGTCGTCAATACGGCGACGTCGGAAACGCGAACCATACAGACGACCGGATCCGGCGATTTCGTCGTCAATCTGTTGCCGCCGGGTGCATACACGGTGACCATAGAAGCGCCAGCCTTCAAGAAATCCGTGAGCACGGTGACTCTCGTGGCCGGCGACCGCGCCCGCGTCGATGCCTCGTTGCAGGTCGGAGAAGCGAGCCAGACTGTGGAAGTGATTGCGACCACGCCAGCGCTCCAGACCGATAGTTCCCTCCTGCGGGATATCGTATCCGCGCAATCCGTGCAGGACCTTCCGCTGAACGGCCGCAATTACATCACACTCGTTGAGACCGCGCCGGGCGCCGCTGCTGGACCTTCCAACTCGATTCTTAGCGGCACACGCCCGGATGACCGGCGGCAGACCTCGGCCGTTGTCGCCAATGGCCAGAATGAGACCTTCAACAACCACCTGGTCGATGGCATGGATAATAACGAGCGCGAGCAGTTCTCGATTCTATACCGGCCTTCGATCGATTCGCTGGAGGAAGTGAAGATAGATACCAACGCCTACCCGGCCGAAGAGGGAAGGGCGGGCGGCGCGGTGATCAATCTGATTACCAAGTCGGGCACGAACGCTTTCCACGGCGGGGTATATGAGTACCTCCGAAACGACAAGCTCAACGCCAACGACTTTTTCGCTAACAGCTCGGGCATAGGGCGCGCGGAGTTCCGGCAGAACCAGTTTGGCGGCAGCCTGGGCGGCCCTATCAAGAAGAACAAGACCTTCTTCTTCGGCGACGTGGAAGTCTTGCGGCTGATCCAGGGTAAGAATACGGGCTTGTTGGCGACGCCGACAGCTTATGAAAAGGCGCATCCCGGAGACTTCTCCGACGTCGGCGGACCGGTGATTGCGCCGTCCAAGCTCGATCCCGTCGCGGTGGAGTATTTGCAGCTCTTTCCGGCCGCGAACATTCCGGGTGCACCGCCCACCGCCAACTACTCGGGGAACGTAAACAACCAGTATTTTGCGAAGACCATCGATTTGCGAATCGATCACCGCTTCTCCGACAAGGACAGCATGTTTGGCCGTTTCACTTACAACCCGACAACCACCGTATATCCAACCCTCTATCCTCAGGTGAAGCTGGACGGCATAACCGTCAATCCCGGCAACGGCATTTATCCGGGGAACTCGACCGAAGACTCGCAAGCATACATGCTGGACTACATTCACATCTTCAGTCCTACGCTGGTAATGGAATTGAAGGATGGCTTCACGCGGCTGAATATCGCGACGCTTTCGGCCAACCAGGGAACCAACCTGTCCGATAAATTCGGAATTCCGGGAGCTGATGTGAACAAATACGTTTCGGGGCTATTGAATGTCAACATCAACGGTTACGCTGGGACGGGAAGCTGTAATGTACTGGGCGACTGCACTTCTGTGCCTATTTATGAAATCAACAACGTATTCCAGGAAGAGGGCGCGATAACCTGGACGCACGGCGCTCACAACGTCAAGTTCGGCGCCGGCATGATCCGGCGTCAGGAGCAGTACTACCAAATCCAGAACGGTACTGGCCAGTTTACCTGGGGCGCGGCCACGGCGGGCGGGCCGCCAAACAGCCTCGCTAACTTCCTGCAAGGCGTTCCAACCACCATTACACGGCAGTTTCCGTATCAGTTTCAGTATTACCGGACATGGGAACCTCACATTTATATCCAGGACGATTGGCATGCCAGTCGCAAACTTACGCTCAATCTTGGCCTGCGCTGGGATCACATCGGCCAGCTCCAAAGCGCCACTGGCCAGCGCTCCAATTATCAGATCGACACCAACACGTTTTGTATTTCGTCTGCTGCCTGCGTGCAGCCCAACTGGAAACAGTTTGCCCCGCGAGTGGGTTACGCGTACAACGCGGGTAAGGGGTTTGTATTTCGTGGAGGATTCGGCATGAGTTATTTCGCCCAGGATTATGCGTCGGGCTCGCTGAACCTAGCCAATCCGCCTTTCGTAACAGTGAACTTCACGTGCTCTCCAGCGGCCTTGACTGGATCATCGGTATGTCCGGCGGGCATCGGTACCTTGTCACAGGGCCCACCTCCGATCGTGCCGCCTAACATCGCGCAGCTCCTTGGACCGGTTGCCGGCGGTCTGAATTCACAATTGGCCTCGCACTCCGATTATTATCCGGGTGCGAAAGTCATGGAGTGGAACTTCACCATACAGAAGCAAATCGGCGCGAACGTTTTCACCGTGGCGTATGTCGGCGAACTCGGACGTCACCTGCAATATGCATCGAATGTAAATTTGCCGGCTCCATCAGGTTCGGCGGTGACGCCTAAATACGTATATGCCGCGACCCTTCCCAACATCACCACAATTAACCTTTATGGAACGGGCGGAGCCAGCGAATATAACGCCGCGCAGTTTATTTTCGAGCGGCGCTATTCAAAGGGGCTGACCGTGAACGCCAACTACGTGTTCGCCCGCAATCTGACCAGCTTAACCGACCTAGGCACGACGGCCGACCCAATTGACCTAGTATCCCGTCCCAGTGATACGTACAGCATAGTCCGAGCGTCCTTATGATGTGGCTGATAATCAAGGATTGCTGGAGCTCAGCGAGGAACAGCGTGACGAACTGCGCGGCTGGGCGCAATCGCGA
>Ga0185299_10001546_pt1 | contig 43018 bp, 38 predicted proteins | sample PaiPotPPA55metaG_FD_128002 | JGI IMG/M metagenome (GOLD analysis project Ga0185299, IMG submission 128002) | Iron sulfur acid spring bacterial and archeal communities from Banff, Canada, to study Microbial Dark Matter (Phase II) - Paint Pots PPA... ... | reverse complement strand
ACCAGCAACGCCCCTGCTGACTGGAAAAAAAATGCCGCGGCCCCTTCGGAAAAAGTGACGACTGCCTACCAGACTACTTATTATCCGGGTACGCGGGATCGCGGGCAGGCCGCGCTCATCCAGTTGCATGGCGGAAATGACTTCCCCATAAATTTTTCGCTGACGCCGAGCCCCAGCCTGACCATCCGCGGCTCGGTGGTGAACCTGCCGGCCGGTTCTACCGCGACGATCATGCTGCAATCCAAGGATTTTGGGCTGGTGCTGAACGGAGCGGAAATGCGCAAAGATGGCAGCTTCGAGATTCGGGACGTTGCTCCCGGAGCCTACACGATTCTCGCCACAGCAGATAATGCGGCCGTGCCAATGGTGGCGCGCCAGGCGCTGCAGATCACATCCGCGAACGTGGAAGGTCTGCGGCTCTCTCCTCAACCCGGTGGCTCGATTCGCGGCCGCCTTCGCATGGAGGCCGGCAGTGCCGCCCGGCCTGATCCCGGCCAGATGTTTCTTCTGCTGCGGTCTGCCGATGGCGACGACGACTCGCTCGGAGCCTTCACTATCGTGGGAGGTTTTATGGTGGAAAGTTCTTCCACGCTGGGCCACGTGAATCCCGACGGCAGCTTTGAATGGAAGAACGTGCCTGCAGGGCATTATTCTGTCGAGATTACCGACGCCAGTGCGATGCGGGATTGGTTTCTCAAATCTGTGACGGCTGGCCGTGACGCGGCGGACTCTGGATTCCACGTAGGCGGCGGTACAACCACGCTCGATCTGGTGGCAAGTGGCAATGGAGCGATAGCCGAGGGCGTCGCCACCAATCAGAAAGATGAACCGGTCGCCGACGCGGTGATCGTCGCCGCGCCCGAAGCGCGCTTCCGCAGCCGTCCCGACCGCTATCGCAAAGCGGTCGCCGATCAAAGCGGGCGCTTCGCCCTGCGCGGCCTGCCTCCCGGCAATTACACGCTGTTCGCGTGGGAGAGCGTCGATGGCGAGGTCTACTACAATCCGGAATTCCTCAAGAGCTATGAGGGCCAGGGCAAGGCGGTGAGTTTGGGCGAAGGAGAGCGAAAAACATTGCAGCTCAGGGCGATTCCCGCGCCTGAGGAGTTACCATAGAAGCTGAACCGCTGAACGCGCATCCTGCGATCCAGAAGAACCGAACCCGCCGAATCCGGTAGAATAAAAGTTTTCACCGCATCCCTTGCTGCGTTCTGATCTCATCTCGTCTTCGCTACTGGCTGCGTGGAGTGCCCCTAAGGGCATTGGGCCCTATCTCCGACAGCACCTGCTGGACAAGACGTTTCAGGGTCTCTACCACACTGACGCGTTCGATCGCGCGCTGCTGATTCCGTATTTCATTGTGCTGATCCTGCTGGCAGGCTACGGAATGCACCGCTACATTTTGGTTTACCTTTATTACAAGCACAAGAAGAACCGCACCACCGAACCGGCAGCGTACTTCGAGGAATTGCCGCGCCTCACCGTGCAGTTGCCCATCTTCAATGAACAGTACGTGGTCGAGCGGCTGCTGGAATCGATCTGCAAGCTGAAGTATCCGCGGGAGAAGCTCGACATTCAGGTGCTCGACGATTCCACCGACGAAACCGTCGAAGTCGCGCGCAATCTCGTCGAGCGTTATGCCGCGCTGGGAAATCCGATCAGCTACCATCACCGCACCAATCGCGAGGGCTTCAAAGCGGGAGCGCTGGCTGAGGGTCTGAAGACGGCGAAAGGCGAATTCGTCGCCGTCTTCGACGCCGATTTCACTCCGCCGGAAGATTTCTTGCTGCGCACGATTCATCACTTTACCGATCCGAAGATCGGGATGGTACAGACGCGCTGGACGCACATCAACCGCAATTATTCTTTGCTTACGCAGGTGGAAGCCATCCTGCTCGACGGCCACTTCGTGCTCGAGCACTCGGCACGCGCCCGCAGTGGAGTCTTCTTCAACTTCAATGGCACCGCTGGGGTGTGGCGGCGCGTGACCATCGACGAAGCCGGCGGCTGGCAGCACGACACGCTTACGGAAGACACCGATCTTTCCTACCGCGCCCAGCTCAAGGGATGGAAGTTTATCTACCTGCAGGATGTCGAGTGTCCCGCCGAATTGCCCGTTGAGATGACCGCGTTCAAAACGCAGCAGGCGCGTTGGGCGAAAGGGCTGATCCAGACGGGAAAGAAGATTCTGCCCCGCGTGCTGCGCAGCGACGCGCCTTATCACACTAAGGTCGAAGCCTGGTATCACCTGACCGCGAACCTCAGCTATCCGCTGATGATCGTGCTTTCGGTGCTGATGTTGCCGGCCATGATCATCCGCTTTTATCAGGGATGGTTCCAGATTCTCTTCATCGACCTGCCGCTGTTCATGGCATCCACGTTTTCAATTTCGAGTTTCTATCTGGTTTCGCAACGCGAACTCTTTCCCAAGAGCTGGCCGCGGGCTCTGCTGTATCTGCCGTTCCTCATGGCTCTCGGCATCGGGTTGACGATCACCAACACCAAAGCTGTGATCGAAGCGCTCATGGGCAAGGAGAGCACATTCGCGCGCACGCCCAAGTACCATGTGGAATCGAAGAAAGACAAAGTCGGCGCCACCAAGTACCGCAAGCGCCTGGGCTGGGTGCCCTGGCTCGAACTGGCGATCGGCGCTTACTTCGCGCTCACTGTATTTTATGCTGTCGAAAACGAGAACTTCGTTACCGTTCCATTCCTCGTGCTCTTCGTGGTGGGTTACTGGTACACGGGATTGATGTCGCTGCTGCAAGGGCGCTTCGCCGGGGTCGAGCTTAGCGCTGAGACCCACACTAAGCCGTTCCCGGTCGGAGTGTGAAAACGTGACGGCAGCATTTGGCTGGTTGGAGAGTGGGCGGGACGCCGGCTCGACAGCCGGCGCGACGCCGGCGCTACTCGATACGCCGGCGTTCCTTGGCTTTCTTTCGGTTGACTGCTCGGTTACAATCCATTCGCTAAAGTTTCTCATCGGGCCCGGCACGCGGGTTTCACTCGCGTCAAGATCGTCCGTAAGGAGGATCCGATGCTCCGCTTCCGCAAGCTGTTTTCTCTCCTCGCTGTGGCATTCCTTGTCGTTTCGGTGCTCAGTTGCGGCACTCACGATTCCAACGAGTACTTCGTATTCGTGGCGGCTAACCTCCAGGTACCCTACTGGCAGGCGGCGGGCGCGGGTTTTAGCAGGGCGGCAGTGCAATTCAAGGTGCGCTCTGACTTCGTAGGCCCCAACAACTACAACCCTAAAGCCGAACGCGATGCGCTGGATCAGGCGGTGCAACAAAAGGCTTCCGGCATACTGCTCGGCGTGACCGACCCTGCCCTGCTCAAGGACAGCATCGACAAGGCGATCGCCGCCGGAATCCCCGTGATTACCGTGGACTCTGACGCCCCCGCCAGCAAGCGGCTGTTCTTCATCGGCACCAACAACTATGCGGCCGGAGTAAGCGGAGGCATGCGCCTGGCTCAGGAGTTGAACGGCAAAGGCAACGTCGTGGTCTTTACCATGCCCGACCAGCACAACATGCAGGACCGTCTGCGCGGTTACCGGGACGCACTCGAGCACACCAGCATCAAGATCACGCGCGTGGTCGATATTCAGGGTGATCCGCGCATCGCCTTCGATACCACCACCCAAATCATCGGCAAGGAAAAAGATCAGGTCGACGCCTTCGTCAGCCTGGAGGCGCAGTCGGGCAAAGAAGTTGCCGGCGTGCTCAGCAGCTACCACATCAGCGGCAAAGTTGTGATGGCGATGGACACCGACGCTGAAACTCTGGAGTGGGTGAAGAAGGGGGGCATCGCCGCTACCATCGCGCAGAAGCCCTACACCATGGCTTTCGTGGGCATGCAGATGCTCGACAACCTTTATCATCACAAGCCGCCTTCGCTTGAGACGGACTGGTCGAAAGATAGTTTTGCGACAATTCCATTCTTCGTGGATACTGGTTCTGCCCTGATCGACAAACGCAACGTCGACTCGTTCCTGCAGGCAAAACAAAGCGCCACCGGCGGGCAGAAGTAATCTGGAGCTTTTATCGAAGAACCAACGCCGTCCGGTGTCGGCGGGGCTGGACGTACGTCAAACGAAGGATGGACTACACGATGCGGAAACCGCAGTTTTCTTTTTTCCTGGCAGGTGCCTTTGCCGCCCTTTTCCTTCTCGGCGCCGCTCAGTTGAGTTTCGGTTTAGAGCGGGAGCCCAACGCCGACTATCACACCCGCCGCGAAGCGCTGGCTAAGAAAGTTGGAGGCGTGGTCGTTCTGTTCGCCGCTACAGAGAGCGATGGCCCCAACAACCTCTACGGCTTTCGCCAGGACGAGAATTTCTACTATCTCTCGGGCCTGAGCGAACCGGGCTCGGCTTTGCTGATTGCATCGGCGGTCGAGGCCAAAGGCGATACCCCGGCGCGTGCCTACACCGAGATTCTTTTTCTGCCTCCGCGCAATCTGACCCAGGAGACGTGGACCGGCCCGAAGCTCGGCGCGGAGAACCCCGAAGCGCCAAAGATTACCGGTTTCGATCGAGTAGAAGATATGGGACGGTTGCCCGATGATGTGGGGCGGTATGTGTCAGGTGCGCGTCCTGTCGTCTACACCGACGTTGCGTCGCGTGGCGAGAACTCGGCTTCGTCGGCGCCGCTGGCATTTCTGAAGCGCCTGAATGCGTATCTATCGTTTCAGGACGTGAAGCCCATGATTTCGTCGGTGCGCACCACAAAAGACGCGGGAGAGGTGGCGCTCATTCAAAAAGCGGTCGACGCCTCAGTCGCCGCGCATTTCGCCGCGTTCAAGGCCGTGAAGCCGAACGTGAACGAACGCGAGATCTCCGCTCTCATGCAATATGAGTGGGGCAGGCGTGGCTGTGAGCGCGTGGCCTACGCCCCCATCGTGGGTTCGGGCTACTTTTCAACCGTGCTGCACTACTCGGATGACGACAAGGTGATGAAGTCCGGGGATGTGGTGGTCATCGATGCCGCCGGCGAATATTCGATGTACGCTTCCGACATCACGCGCACGCTGCCGGTGAACGGCCACTTTACAGCGCGCCAGCGCGAGATCTACGACATTGTTCTGGGCGCGCAAACGGCTGCTGCCGCCGCTTTCAAATCGGGCAAGTCAAACATGAAGCGCGACGACCCCGACTCGCTCCACAAAGTTGCGTTCGATTACATCAACACCCATGGAAAGGATTTGCACGGCGAACCGCTGGGAAAGTATTTCATCCACGGCCTCGGACACTACGTCGGCCTCAACGTGCACGATCCCAATGATTACAACGTTCCACTCGGGCCCGGCGCGGTCTTCACTATCGAACCGGGAATTTATATTCCCGAGGAAAACGTGGGTGTGCGCATCGAAGACGACTACTACGTGGACCGGGATGGCAAGCTGATCAAACTGAGTGGCGCGTTGCCGTCGAGCGCAGAAGAGGTGGAGAGACTGATGAAGTGAAAGCAGTGGTCAGTGGTCAGGGGCCAGTAAGACGTAAGTAGCCGCTTCCGTCGCTCCTACTGACCACTGACCACTGGCCACTGACCACCGCTACGAGATGTATTCTCTTATGTACTCGTCTTCGGAGTGCCCCAGCGCCCGCAGGTCGCCGTCGAAAATTACTTTGCCGTCGCGCAGGATCAGAAAGCTCAGCGGAACATCGCAGTGCTTGCCGGGCGGCAGAGGCACGATGTGGTTGGTTTCCTTGTCGAACTGATGGGTGGCCATGGTGAAAGCATCCTGCAGGCGGTGCGTCACCAGCAGAGCGCTGGTCTTGTAGACATCGCGTTGTTTCACAATCAATTCGATGATGGTGTTCGAGGTTACCGGATCGAGGCCTCCCGTGGGCGAGTCATAGAGCAGCAGTTCCGGTTGCGTAATTACCGCGCGCGCGATGGCCACGCGCCGCCGCATGCCGCCGGAAAGTTCCGCGGGATAGAGATCGAGCGTGTGCTCCAGTTCCACGAATCGCAACGCCTCGCGCACTTTGCGATCGATGTTTTCGTCATAGATGCCATGTTCTTCCGTGAGCCGGTAGGCGACGTTCTCGCTGACCGTGAGAGAGTCGAAGAGGGCGCTCTCCTGGAAGACCATCCCAATCTTGCCGCGCAACGCAAACAGATCTTCTTCCCGCATTTGCGTCACGTCCTGCCCCAACACAACGATGCGTCCCGAGTCCGGACGGATCAGTCCCAGCACCAGCTTGAGAATAAGGCTCTTGCCTGAGCCCGCCACGCCGAACAGCGCCTTGGTCTCGCCCCGGGCCAGATGGAAGGAAACTCCGCGCAGCACTTCACTGTCGCCGAAGGAGACCGCCACGTCTTCAAACACGACGGCCGGGGAGGAATTGTCCGGCGTGGTTACAGCAGCGCGATCGAGCGGTAATGTGGGCGCGGACATAGGATTAGTGGAAAGAGAGCACGGCCATCAGGAATCGTGTAAGGAACAAATCGAACGCCAGGATCAGCACGGAAGCCGCGACCACGGCTTGCGTGGTGGCGCGGCCCACACCCTGGGTTCCCCCGCGCGCGTTCATGCCGTAGAAACAGCCGATGGTCGCGATGATGAAGCCGAACAGCACCGGCTTCAGCAGTCCCATGAACACATCCTGAAACACCAGCGTTTCCCAGGCGTTGGACCAGTACTGCCGGGCATCGAGACGCAGCAGCACTTTGGCAATGAACAAGCCTCCGGTCAGGCCTACCAGATCGGAAATGATGGTCAGGAAGAACAGCATGAACACCGTGGCAATCACGCGCGGTGTGACCAGCTTCTTCATGGGGTCGGTGCCCAGAGCGCGCATGGCGTCGATCTGTTCGGTCACCACCATCGATCCCAGTTCGCTGGCCATGCCGGAGGAATTGCGCCCCGCCACCATCAGGCTGGTCAACACGGGCCCGAGTTCGCGCACCATGGAAGTGGAGACCAGCTGCCCGACCAGAGTGATCGAGCCGAAACGCTCGAGCGTGTTCGAGGCCTGCAGCGCCAGGACGGCTCCGGTGAAGAAGCCGGTGAGCACTACGATAGGCAAGGAGCCCACGCCAATGGTGTCTGACTGTAAGGCCATATCGGCGAAGTAGCGCGGGTGGCGGAAAAGATTCGCGATGGCCTGACCGCAGAAGAGAACGTAATCCTGAACGGTCTGGACTTTTTCTTTGGCGATGTACGTGGGCGAGGTGAGTTCCATGCTTCCCCGAAAACTATAACAGAAGGGCAGAGATCAGTGGTCAGTGGTCAGTGATCAGTGGTCAGAAAAATCGGATTGGCTTTAGTGCGGAAAGTATAAAGCGGTGTGACTGACCACTGACCACTAGCCTTCTATCCCCGCGTCTTTTTCTTGATCTCGATATTCAGGCGGCGGATTTTCTGGTTCAGGGTGGAGAGCGGCACTTTGAAGTGCTCGGCGGCTTCGGTCTGGTTCCAGTTGCACTTCTCCAGCATATCGGTGATGATGCGCCGCTCCACGTCTTCGACGATTTCAAACAGCGACGCGTCGGCGGGCGGATCGTGCAAGGTGAAGGCTGAACCCCGGCCGAGCAGATGGTCGGGCAGCAAGTCGAGGCCGATTGCCGTTCCAGAAGAGAGCACCACGGAGCGCTCGATTACGTTTTCCAGTTCGCGCACATTGCCCGGCCATGAATAGGCCATCAGCGGCCGCAACGCTTCCGGCGTGATATGCCTCGCCGGGCGGTCATTTTCCTCGGCGTACTTCTTCAGAAAGAAATCTACGAGCAGCGGGATATCCTCTTTGCGCTGGCGCAAAGGAGGAAGCTCGATGGTGATGACGTTCAAGCGGTAAAACAGATCTTCGCGGAAGCGGCCGTCGCGCACCGACTGGCGAAGGTCGACGTTGGTGGCGGCGATGATGCGCACATCCACCTGCATCTCCTGCACTCCGCCCAGGTGCATGAAGCGGCGATCCTGCAAGACGCGGAGAATCTTGGCTTGGGTATCGAGGCCCATGGTGGCGATTTCGTCGAGAAACAGCGTGCCCCGGTTCGCCATCTCGAATAGGCCCTTCTTGGAAGCGATGGCGCTGGTGAATGCGCCCTTCACGTGGCCGAAGAGTGTGGACTCGAGCAAGTCGGTCGGCATGGAGCCAGTGTTGACCGGAACAAAAGGCCGATCGTGCCGCGGCGAGTTCAGATGCAGGGCTTTGGCGATAACTTCTTTGCCGGTTCCGCTTTCACCTTGCAACAGCACTGTGGAGCGGCTGTTCGCCACTTGGGCGACGAGGTCGAAGATTTTCAGCATCGGCTCGCTTTTGCCGACGATGTTTTCGAAGTTGTACCGCTGCTTGAGGGCGCGCTTCAGTTGGATATTTTCTTCTTCAGCGCGTCGCCAGCCCACGGCGGCGCGGACGTCGGCGAGAAGCTTTTCGTTGTCCCACGGTTTGGTAACGAAGTTAGCGGCGCCGGACTGCATGGCGCGCACCGCGTTCTCCACCGTGCCGTAGGCCGTGATCATGATGACCGGCAGGCGGGTTTCGAGGGCGCGAATCTCGGTAAGAATTTCCAAACCATCGCGGCCGGGCAGGGCGAGATCGAGCAGAATCAGATCGAAAGGATGTTCGCCGATGCGCTGCAGGCCCGCTTCGCCGGTCGGTGCGGTTTCCACTGCGAAGCCTTCCATCTCCAGCAGCGCCTGCAGGGATTCGCGGATCTCGGCCTCATCGTCGATGATGAGCACCGCGCCGGCGAGGCTCGGCGTTCCAGGCCCGCCATTTATGAATGCTCGCGAGATGACGGCCGCATCAGACATACTCCGCCTTGGAAGGCACGGCTTTCTTGCTGAGAGGGAAATCGAGGACAAACGTCGTGCCTGCGCCGGGATTGCTCTCCACGCGAATCTTGCCTGCGTGTTCCTGAATAATGCCGTAGGTGACCGAGAGGCCAAGGCCGGTGCCCCGCGCCTGGCCTTCCCGCGGTGAAGTCTTAGTGGTGAAGAATGGATCGTAAATGCGCTGAATGTTTTCCGGCGCGATACCCGTCCCCGTGTCGGATACGCACACGCTGACGCTCTCGCCGTTGAGCGTGGCCACGCGCAGCGTGCCGCCGCCCGGCATCGCGTCCTTGGCGTTCAGGAACAGATTCAGAAATACCTGCTGCAACCTTCCCGCATTCCCTTGAATGGCGGGCAACTTGGGCTCGAGCGCGTTCTGCACTTCTACCTTGGCCACCTTGAACTGATGCTCCAGCAGCGCCAGCGTGTCGCCGATAACTTTGTTCACATCGACGTCGCCGATCTCGCTGCCGCTGGTGCGCGAGAAGTTCAGCAGATTGTTTACAATCTCCGACGCGCGGAAGGTTTGCCGCGTGATCTTTTCGAGCAGGCTCGACTTCTGCGGATCGCCCTGCAGTTGTTTGCTCAACATCTGCGTGTAAGAAGAAATCACGGCTAACGGCGTGTTGACTTCATGGGCCACGCCCGCCGCCAGCAAGCCGATGGACGAAAGCTTGTCGGCCTGGGAAAGCTGGACTTCGAGATCGACGCGCTCGGTGATGTCGTCCATGATGACCAGCCGTCCAATGACCTGGAATTTGCGCGTCACCAACGGGGCGATGGCCACATTCACGGTGCGAACTTCGCCAGCCGGCGTTTTCAAGCGGAACTTGTACAGATTGCGAATGCCGGCGTCCTGCCGCATGCGATTGAATTCTTCGACGAACTCCGCCGGGAAGATGTTTTTCAGCGGCTGGGTCAGGGTCTGCCAGCGCGGCACCGCATACATCACTTCCATCTGCGCGTTCCAGCTCTCAATGCGCTCTTCCATGTCGAGCGCCATCACGCCCACGTTGATGGATTCGACGATGTTTTCGTTGAAGTCCTTCAGGCGCTCGTACTCCGCCGCCTTCTGCTGCAACGAGGCATAGAGCTGTCCATTCTGAATGGCAATGCCGAGATAGCCGCCCAGAGTTTCCAGCAATTCCATGTCCTCGCTGGAGAGGAAGTCGCCTTGCATGGTCTTGCCCAGGCCGAGCACGGCGATGGTTTTCTGCTGAGCACGGCACGGGATGTAGTAATTCAGATCGAGCCGCGCGATGGCTTGCTGCGCCTCCGGCGTCTCGCGCGGCACCTGGTGCGTGTTCTCGAAGAAAAGATGGCCCGACGGATCGGGCCGGGGGGCGCTCAGGAATGAGAGATCAACGTTGCCGGGTGCGGTCAGGCCGAAGGACTTGGCCAGCGCAAATTGTCCCGCTACGTCGCCCGCCAGGAAGATCGCCATGCGGTCGACCGCGAGCGTGCGGGACAAGCGGTCGATCAGCGACGACAGCAAAGTATTCAGGTTTGTCTCCGAACCCAACTCGCGGCCGAACTCGAGCAGCGTGCGGCGGTAGTCATAGCTGGTGCGGTAGAAGAACTGATCGATGTGGTCTTGAATCCATTTGCGGACGGGATCGAACAGCAACGCCGTCACTACCACAGCCAGCACCAGGCCCATCGGCCCGGAGCTGGGCCGCCAGTTGTGCACCAGCAGGGCCACGCCAGCCACCAGCGCGAAATACATTCCCACCACGATCGCCGCCGCCAGCGTGTAGACCACGCCGCGCTTGAAGATGAGGTCGACATCCATCAGGCGGTAGCGGAAGATGGCGTAGCCGAACGTGAGCGGCAGCAGAGCCAGCGACAGCGCCGACACCTTCATGGCTGCGCCGGGCAGCGAACCCGTCAGGTAAGGTATGACGTAGAAGATGGTGTAGGGAACGATGGCCAGAATTGTCCCGCGGGTCACCCACTTCAACTGCTGCCGCAGAATCGTGGTGCTGGCGTGCCGGTAGCTGTACCAGAGCAAGCCGGCAGCGGCCATGAAGAACAGCGAGCCGTAGGACATTTCCATCCGGTCGAGGTTCCAGCGCAGCCGTTCGCTGGCCTGAAGCAGACGCATAGCGGTGAGGTGCGCGGTAAGCAGCACCGCCGCCGGCATGTAAACCATCGCCAGCAGCCAGGGATGTCTGCGCACCATCTCTCGCTTCTCTGGGAAGGTGAGAACGAAATGCAGGAAGAGAGCCGGCTGCAACACTCCGGCGGCGATGTTCCCCCAATAGATCGTCCAGTCGAAATCGTTCAGCTTGCCGGTGTACTTGAAGGAATAGGCGATAAACGAAACCAGGCAAAAGATGTAGAAGTGCGTGGACCCGGGAGCAGTCCACCGGCGGAGCAAAACGTAGAGGCCGATGCCCAGGTAGATGAGGGCAATCAGCCGCAGCCAATTATTGAGCGAACGCTCGGCCGGAACCAGGATGACGCTGGAATCGAGAGGAACGGATTGCCGGAGCAGGGAATACGAGGCTTTCGACCAGACCCCGTTACCGTAGAGCTGGCGTTCCAGCCCCGGCAGGGTCTGGACTTCCTCGCCGTTGATGGAAACGAGTTGGTCGCCGGGCTTGATGCCACTCCGGGCGCCGGGGCCGCTGGGGTCGAGCCGGTCAGCCGTAAGGTGTCCCCCATTTTCGACCCACCAGACACCGTCGTCGGGAACCAGGAACTTCCACTCGGCCTTGAAATTGAAGCCGGCAAAAACGACCGCAGCTACCGTCAGAAGAAACAGCAGGACGGCGACCGAGCGAACTTGGCTTTCCCGGTTCATACGTTTCGGCGGCGAAGCCTCAGGGGGCCGAATAGGCGTGGGCGCGAAACCCCACCGATCCTCGATGAGCAACTTCGCTGCCATGTCGTTTCCCATTCCGGGACTGCTAAGTACCGTGTCTAAAGCAACTTCCAAGATTATAGATGGGTTTCGGGAAACCGTGTACGTTTTTGTGGAGGTTTGTGTGGAATTTTGTATGTGGCTGGGTTAGAAGATTTTAAGGCGAACGCTAGGAATGTGCACCCGCCGACCGATCGGGCGGAGCCCTTCGATTCCTTGTCATCCTAGGCAGTGGAGTCCTCGGCGAAGCCGAAGACTCACAACGAAGGTCTTGTCCGACCTGCTGGCGGTACGGATACCGCCGTCGTTCCAAGCGCTGCGAGCAGGGTTACCGGGTCCTTCAGCCGCAAAAGATCGCGGCTTCAGGGTGACAAGTACACTAATCTTGGACAGCCCTGGCTTGCAATTAGCCTAAGACGGCAAGGCCGCTGGTTGCCGGTTCACGGCGCCCAGGCTGACCTTGATCACGTTCAGCAGTTCGTCGTTATCCGCGGGCTTCTGTAAAAATGCCGTAGCGCCGGCCTTCAAGGCGCGTTCTTCGTTGGTCTGGGGATCGCGCGCGCTTAGCACGATGACCGGAATTCCGACCAGAGCGTCGCTGTTCTGCAGCCGGTCCAGCACCACGAAGCCATCGCCCACGGGCAGGCCAAGATCCAGAATAATCAGGGCGGGGCGTTCTTTCTGGGCTGAGGCGATCGCGGCATAGCCATCGCAGGCGGTGGTGACTTCATAGTTGTTGGCTCGCAGGCGCAGCCGCAGGGCACGCACCAGATCGGGATCGTCGTCGACTACAAGAATCTTCGGATTTGGCATTGCAATTCTCCTTAATTGTTGTGGTTCAGCTGGCGTTTTTGTGCGCCCTTTCCGGCGTACAATTTTTTCTCTTCCCGGCTCGTCACAATCATCTTCGTTACACTGGCAGCCACGGTTTCGACCTGCTCCTCCAGGGTTTTCCCCAGATTGCCGGATGGAAGCTCCACTGGAACCGTGGTGATGGTTAAGTTGCACTTGGTCTTGAGATCGGTCACACGCTCCAATTGTTCGCGGATGCGCGTGGTCATGTTCCCGGAGCGCTCCATGTCGACCGAGGCCACGACGAAAACCGTCTCGGTGGTGCCGGACGTCCCCATCGGAGGCAGAACCAGATCTTTGTCGAGATAAACGCAGCGGCGCAGAATCTCCAAACATTGCAGCCAGGTTTCTTTCCAATTGCTCGGCGGATTGAAGAGCGGCGAGAGTTCGACCTTTACCAGCACAAAAGCCGGACGCAGGGAGCCTTGATGGATGACGACGGGGGTCAGCAGTTTGGCCAGGGAATAGATGGGAAGGGTGAACGTAAAAGTGCTGCCCTGGCCCAGTTCGCTTGCCACCCAGATGCGTCCCTCATGCAGCCGCACGATTTCCCGGCTGATGAATAATCCCAGTCCTAAACCGGCGCGATGGTCGTCGACAGAATCAGGGTCCTGATAAAGCCGTTCAAAATCAACGCTTTAGCTTCCGGACCGATGCCGCGGCCGGTATCGCTGACCGAAATGTAGACATAACCCGGGTCGGCATCCACTATGCTGGCCTGGACCATGACCGACCCCTCCGCGGAAGTGAACTTGATGGCATTGTCGACCAGATTGATAAGCACCTCGAGCACACGGTCGGGGTCGGCATGCGCCAGGGGCAGGCGCTGGTCCAATCCGATTTCGAGTCCAATCTTTTTTTCGTCGGCCAGGGGACGCATCATGGCAATGGTCTGCTGCACCAGTTCGCCCACCGAAACGCAGCGGGGCTCGATCCGCATCTTGCCTTCCTCGGCGCGGGTGGCTTCCAGCAGATCGCGGATCATGGCGTGCAACTGATTCACGCTCTTCTGAATGGTCTTCAGGTGATCGATCTGGTCGGGCAACAAAGGGCCGGCTAATCCGTCGACCAGCAAAGACACGTACTGGTGAATGCAGGTCAGCGGCGTGCGCAGTTCGTGCGAGACGTGAGACAGGAAGCGGTTCTTGAACTCCAGTTGCTGCTTTTGACTGATTTCCAGCGAGCGCAGCAGACCCTGGCGTTCCACCGCGTAGCGGATGGCGTGCTCCAGGTGCTTGCTCGAGATATCGCCCTTGATCAGGTAATCCTGAACCCCCTGGTGGACTGCTTTCATCGCCAGTACTTCATCATCCTGGCCGGAGAGCACGACCACCGGCACGTTGGGCGCGTGCTCCATGACGCGGCGAAATGTTTCGGCTCCGCGGCTGTCGGGAAGATTCAGATCGAGCAGCACGACGGAGGGCGTTTCCCGGCTCAGGGAGTCGAGACCGGCCGACAGCCGCGTGACACAGTTCACGCTGACCGGAGTCTTGCATTCGACCAGCCGCAGGCGCACCAGATCGGCGTCGCCGGGGTTGTCTTCAATCAGCAGTACGTTCGTGGTGGGTTGGCGATCCATTATTCTCCTTGAGGGGGCAGGTTTACAAAACCGAACCAGAATTCTTCAATTGATTTGACTGCAAAAAAAAAGTCAGTCAGATTTCCGGGCTTGCTCACGTAACAATTCGCGCCCATTTCGTAGCTGCGCACCACATCCTTGCGCAACTGCGATGTGCTGAAGATCACGACCGGGATCCGCCGCAACTCCGGCCCTGCCTTCATCGCTGCCAGTACCGCCAGCCCGTCCCGCTTCGGCAGATTCAGGTCGAGAATGACCAGATCGGGCCGCTTGGCGCGCACAAAGTTCCCCCGGCGATCCAGAAGAGCCATCGCTTCCACCCCGTCCCCGGCGCTTCTGAGCTGGCTTTGACGCTTGCTTCCCGCCAGCGCTTCGCGCACCAGAGCCACATCGGCTGGATTGTCATCGACCATGAGGATGTCGGGCGCTTCTGCCTTCATGAGTGTCCTCCCGCGCGCACATCGGGGTCGTGGGCAGGCAGGGTGAACTTGAAGGTGGAACCGGAACCGGACTGCGACTCCACCCAGATCTTTCCGCCGTCGCGTTCGACGATCTTTTTACAAATAGCCAGGCCGATGCCGTTGCCCGGGTATTCGCCGCGCGCGTGCAAACGCTGGAAGACGACAAAAATGTTTTCCGCGTATTCCGGCGCGATTCCGATTCCGTTGTCGCTCACGCGGAACAGCCAGCGCGGGTCGGCTTTTTCAGCCTGCACAGAAATCACCGGCGGTTTTTCCCCGCGAAACTTGATGGCGTTCCCAATCAGATTCTGGAATATCTGCGCCACCTGCGTGCGGTCGGCCCACACCGCCGGAAGCTTTCCATGGGTGACCGTCGCTCCACTCTCTTGAATGGCGGTGGTCAGAGTCCGCAGAACCTCTTGCACCACGGCATTGCAATCCACACTCTCGCTGGGAACGCCGCTCCGTCCGACTCGTGAAAACGCCAGCAGATCCTGAATGAGCACCTGCGTGCGCTGCGCCCCTTCGGTGGCATAGTTGATGAATTTGTCGGCATTCGCGTCGAGTTTGCCATGGTACCGTTCGGATAGAAGCTGGGTGTATGCCGTCACCATGCGCAGCGGCTCTTGCAGGTCATGCGACGCCACATAGGCGAACTGTTCCAGGTCGGCGTTGGAGCGCGCCAGTTCATCCACTTTCCTGGCCAAGTCCTCTTCCATCTGATGGCGCAAGCCGCGTTCATTTTTCTCCCGCAAGGCGCGGCGAATCACCTCGGGCAGCCGCGCCAAACCGTCTTTGAGAACATAATCGGTAGCGCCTTGTTTAATGCATTCCACCGCGGTCACGTCGCCCAGCGAGCCGGAGACCAGAATCATCGGGATATCGAGGCCTTCGCTGCGCAGCGTCTTCAATGCGTCCATCCCTTTCCAGTTCGGCAGGTTGTAATCGGCCAGCACAATCTCCGGCGGATGGGCGCGCAGCGCCTGAGTGAACTCGGCTTCATCCTGCACAACATTGGCAGTCACATCGAATCCGTCTTTTTGGAGCGCCCGCAGCACCAGCGCGGCGTCGAGCTCGCTGTCCTCCACCAGCAAGGCGCGCAGCTTTACGTCAGGCGCGGCGGAGATTTCCGTTGCAAGGGCGGTTCCCGGACTGCTCGCTGTCATTGCGCCTGCTTTGCGGCCGGTGCCCAACCATTGGTCAGGGGAGGCCGATTGATGACCAGCCAATACATTCCCAAGAGCTTCACCATTTTCCGGAACTCGTCGAAGTCCACCGGCTTCTGGATATAACTGTTGGCGCCCAGGTTGTAGCCGCTCACCAGGTCCCGTTCTTCTTTCGAGGAAGTCATCAGAACCACGGGGATGATCCGGGTGCGCTCATCGCTCTTGACCCGCTTGAGCACCTGCATCCCATCGATTTTTGGCAGCTTCAGATCCAGCAGAACCAGCTTTGGCGGATGATCGAAAGATCGCCCGGCATGAGGCCCGGTGCAGAAAAGAAATTCCAGCGCTTCCTCCCCATCGCGCGCCACGAAGAAGCTGTTGGCCAGATTTTCCGCCCGTAGGGCGTGCAGAGTCAGGTCCACGTCCTCCTGACTATCATCGACCAAAAGAATATCGACTTCATTGGTGTTCATAGTTAGGCTCCTGCCGCGGCGCTCTGGCCGGTCATTTCATTCGCTTTAATGTCGGTTGCCTTAGATGCCTCGAGGGTGAAATAAAACGTTGCCCCTTTATCCACTTCCGCCTCCGCCCACACCCGGCCTCCGTGCTTGTGAATGATGCGGTGTACGGTGGCCAGGCCGATGCCGGTGCCTTCGAAATCCTCAGCGCGATGCAGTCGCTGGAACACGCCGAACAATTTATCGCTGTACTTCATGCTGAAGCCGACCCCGTTGTCGCGGACCATGATGGCCATCTGCCCGTTTTCTTGCCGGAACCCGATTTCGACGACAGCCCGCTCTCGGGGACGGGTGAACTTGAGGGCGTTGGCCAGCACATTTTGAAAGACCTGCTTGATCAGGATGGGATCGCACTGCGCCGGCGGCAGCTCCGCAATCTTCCAATCCACTGCCCTGCCTTCGGCTTCCCGCTGCAGCAGCGACACAACCTCATCAATCACCAAATTCAGCCGGGTGGGCCGGAGTTCGAGATCGTGACGGCCCACCCGCGCCAGATTCAGCAGCTCATCCACCAGCAGCCCCATGCGGCGGGCGCCCTCCTCGATGCGTTTCAGGTGACTCTGTGCTTCCGCGGGCATTCCCGGGCCAAAATCCTCGGACAATATCTTGGAAAAGCCGCCGATATGCCGCAGCGGGGCGCGCAGATCGTGCGACACTGAGTAAGTAAAAGCCTCCAACTCGTGGTTGGCGGTTTCCAGTTGCGCGGTGCGTTGTGCCACTCTCCCTTCGAGTTCTTCGTTGAGCTTGCGGATTTCTTGCTCCGCCGCTCTTCTTTGAGTGACGTCGCGGAAGGCCGCCACTCCGCCACAGACCGCCCCGTTCTTGTCTTTCAAGGGACTGCCGCTAACTTCGATCCAGGTCCCGTGTTCGAGCTCGGGATTGCGCACAAACATCTGAGTAGTGGTGGTTTCGCCGCGAATGGCGCGCACCAGGGGCAGCTGATCCGCGGGAAACGGCGTGACCATGTCTTGCAGGTACAAACCGTAGTGTGCGCTCCAGTCGCGGCTGGGCAGATTCGTCGCACCCAGACCAAGAATCTTCAGCGCCGCCGGATTCCAGATGATGAATTTTCCCTGCTCATCGGCGGCGGCCAGTCCCTCTTCCATGCTGTCCAGCACCGACCGCAGCATCAGAGTCTGGGTTTCCAGCGCCATTTGCGAGCGCAGCAATTCCGCGGCTTGCCGGGAGAGTTCCTCCGTCTGTCCCGCCAGCCGCTCTTCGGCTTGCTTGCGCTCGCTGATATCTGCGCGGATCGCCATGTACTGCCGGGGCTTGCCGTTAGCGTCGAGGAACGGAACGACGGTGGTGTCAACCCAGTAAGTCGAACCGTCTTTGGCGGTGTTGCGGATCTCACCCCGCCACACCTGGCCCCCGGCGATAGTGTGGTACATCTGCTGGAAAAACTCTTTCGGATGGTGGCCAGAGTTGAGGATGCGGTGGTTCTGGCCCAGCAGTTCGTCGCGCGAGTATTTGCTGATGGCGCAGAACTTGGCGTTGACGTAGGTGATGGTTCCCTGCACGTCGGTGGTGGCGACGATCGCGTGCTGGTCGAGAGCGTATTTCTGCTCCCGCAATTCCTGCTCGGCATCGCGGCCCGGCGGATTGGCGAGCGCACCCTCGGCCGCTTCGGTTCGTGCGCTCCCGCCAAGCGACGCTGGTGCCAGCGGAGGGATGGCGATCCCTGCCTTGACGAGACGAGCTGCCGTAGCACGCTTCACCGGCCCGATGACTCCTGACACTGTTTTCCTGAAAATGGGGGATGAACGAGAGCCGCAATCAAGTATCGCGGCGCAGCCTCGTCATTTAGGTTATCGGCAGAGGACGGGTGATCTTTAGGCCAAAAGTGGCGTGGCGGCGCGTTGTGAGAAACCGGAAGTGTACTCCGAAGTGCGTCCCTTCGGATGCGGTCGGAACGCAGCCTACACCGCGGCGGGCAGGGAACTGCCCTGCTGGATAAGGATTCGCTTAAGATGAGGCGCCATCGCGCATTCCAGTTGGCCCGGCGGGAGGCCGGCGCACGGTTCAACCGGCTTTGCGCTCATCCTCGGCGGATTCAGCGGGAACGTCGTCTTCGTCCCACTCAAACGAGAGCGCCCGCGCCGTGGTTTCAATCGGCTCAAGTTCGGGTATATCCTCGGCCACGGATGCTCCCAGTTCGGCAAACTTGCGTGCCGAAACCAGCACCCGGCTCTCCAGCGAGCCCACAGCTTTATTGTAAGACTCAACCGCGCGGTCAAGTCCCGTGCCGACCTGTGCGATGTGTCCCGCGAGCAACCGCAGGCGGTCGTGCAGTTCCTTGCCGAGTTCGCTGATGCGCTGTGCGTTGCGCGCCAGCTTTTCCTGATTCCATCCGTAATTCACTGCTTTCAGCAGCGCGATCAATGTGGTGGGCGAGGCGGGAATCACACGGTTTAGAACTCCGTGTTCGATGAGACTGGAATCTTGTTCCAGCGCGGCGCTGAAAAATGTTTCACCCGGAAGAAACATCACCACAAATTCCGGAGTGGATTCGAATTGCTCCCAGTATTTCTTGCCGCTGAGAATATTCATGTGATCGCGAACCTGCCGCGCATGATTCGCCAGACACAGGCGGCGCGCTTCTTCATCGTTGGTTTCGAAGGCTTCAAGAAAGGCCTGCAGAGGAGTTTTTGCATCCACCACGATGCGTTTGCCCCCCGGCAACTTCACCACCAGATCAGGACGCAGCCTTCCCGTTTCCGTGGTCACCGTCTCCTGCTCGGCAAAATCGCAGTAAGAAAGCATGCCGGCGATCTCGACCACGCGCCTCAACTGAATCTCTCCCCAGCGTCCGCGCACGTTGGGAGTACGAAGCGCCCGCACCAGATTGCCCGTCTCAGACTGCAGCTCTTTTTGTGTCGTGATCAGCGACTGCACTTGCGCGCGCAGTTCGCCGTAAGCGTCGCCACGCGCCACTTCCATTTGCTGAATCTGCGCATCCACTTTATTCAGCGAATCGCGCACCGGAGCGACCATGTCGGCCACCGCCTTCTGCCTGGCCTCGAGGTCGCCCTTCGCCTGGCCTTGGAAGCGCTTCAGAGTTTCCTCGGCAATCACAAGAAAGGACGAGTTATTGCTCTTCAGCGCCTCGGAAGCCATGGCTTTGAAGGCATTGCGCAGATCTTCGCTGGCGCGGGTCACTAACGCGATCTTTTCGTCGTTGGTCTTCCGTTCCGCTTCGAGCGCCGATTCGAGTCTCGCTTTGCCCGCCACCAGTTCGGTGTGGGCCTGCTGAAGCCGCGCCAGATCGGCCTTTCCGGCCGCCAACTCCTTTTCCATCAATGACAAACGCGCTGTGAGCGTGGCCGTGCGCGACCGCAGCGCGAGCCATGCAAGCATGCTGCCAAACAACAGGCCAATGACCCCGATCACACCAGGTTCCATAGCGAAGGTAACTTCTCAGGCTGGGTTCCAGCTTCTAGCGTAGCACCAGAGGCAAGTTTGAGCCTGAGTTTTGAGCCTGTGTTAGTATTTCCGGCCTAGGAAAATTGGTAGGCACAAGCTGATGCCAAGAGCCCTTAGAGCGAGCGTTCGAAAAGTCGCGACGGTACTTATGCTGATGCTGGGCGCCACATCGATCCAGCCGTCGTCTCGATTGCTGGCTTCTTCCCGAGCAAACGATGGCGCTGCGGAAAAGTCCGCCAAGGGCGCGACGTTGAGGCCAGCCGCGGCCACTTCTCCCAACATTCCTTTTAGCAACTATGATCCCCAGGCCGAACAACAGCTTCTGAGTCTTGCGAATCAGGACCGAGCGCAAGCCGGCGCGCCGCGTCTGACACTGGACGCAGGCCTCAGCAAAGCAGCCCGCGCGCACGCGGAAGCAATGTTTGCGGCGCGGCAACTTTCGCACCAGTTTGAGGGCGAGCCCTCTCTGCCTCAACGCCTGGCCGTCGTGGCCCACACGCCGCTGGATCAGGAAGGCGAGAACGTCGCGCTCGATTTCGACGCCGCCCAGGCCGAGCGACATCTCATGCTGTCCCCTCCGCACCGCGCGAACCTGCTCAACCCGGCTTATAACGTAGTCGGGTTGGGCGTGGTCCGCAGCGGAGACCGCCTATACATCGTGCAGGATTTCGGCCACGCCCTCCCCAATTATTCCGCACAGGAAGTGAAAGACCGCATTGCCGCGACGGTGGCGCAAGCTCGGCATCAAGCCAACCAGCCTGATCTCGCCCGCCGCGATCTGGACATCGCCGACGATGCCGCCTGCTCCATGGCCAAAGCCGGCAAGCTCGGAACACCCTCGATTCATCAGCTTGCTCAGCACTACACCGTCTTCACCTACACCAGCCTGCATCCTGAAACGCTGCCCGCAACCGCCGGGCACGCGCTCGCCAGCCACACCCTGCAGAGCTTCTCGGTGGGTACATGCTACGCGCGCACCGAAACCTATCCCACGGGCGTGTACTGGGTGGTGCTGTCGCTGGAGTGAGCGGTAGAGTTGTATCCTAAGTGTGAACCTGTTCGAAGTGCTTCAGGGTGGGCAATGCCTTAATGGACTTTCCCAATTTCCTCTGGGCAAGCCGGATTTCATAGAGACTTTGCAGATTCAGCCAGAATTCCGCAGTCGTGCCAAAGAAGTGGGCCAGGCGCAATGCTGTGTCGCCGGTGATGGCGCGCCGAGCATTCAAGATTTCGGTGATGCGGTTGGTTGGAACCTCGAGTTGCCGCGCCAATTCAGCGGCACTTATTCCCAGCGTGCTGAGTTCTTCCGCCAAATGTTCCCCGGGATGGATTGCAGTGATAGGCATGGCATTCTCCTAGTGGTAATCGACAATCTCCACGTTTGAGGGGCCGGAAGCACCTTCTCCCCAGTAAAAACAAATTCGCCACTGATCGTTAATGCGTATGCTGTATTGCCCTTTTCTATTTCCCCTCATTACCTCAAGTCGGTTGCCGGGCAAGGCGACAAGGTCCAGCAGAGTGACAGCTGCTTCCAGACGGTCCAGCTTCAGACGCGCAGGGCGTTCAATGCCAGAGAGCGCCTTGACCCGTTTGCCCATCGCGAAATCTCTGGTCCGCTTATCGCAGTAACCGAGAATCACAATTTAGTATAAGCTGATTTATGCGTTACGTAAAGCGTATCTTGACTCTAAAGGTCTGTTTTAGTCCATCGGAGGGCCTTCCACTACTACTTCAGGGGCACGCTGTAATGCGACGCCACGACTTGCCACTTGCCTCCGGCTTTCATCCAGATATCAGTGAAGCGGTCGTGATATTCATAGCGCTTGCCTTTGGACTCGCCCCGCTCGTAATACGCGCCCGTCACCACCGCTGTGGTTCCATGCATGCGAACCTTGATGTCTGTCATTTGCGCCACTTCCACCTTTACGCCAGGCTCGGCGCTATGGCTAATGTAGCCTGTCTTGCCATACGTATTGCCGTCCTCAACGGTGATGATGAAATCTTCGGCCAGCAGCGAAGCGAGGATGTCTACCTGCCGCTGCTTATACGACTCCGTCCACTTCAGTTCCATGGAACGAATGTAGTCGGCGTCCGATTTATCTTTATCCTGCGCCGCCGGAGGGATCGCGAGTGCCGCAAGAAAGCACAAGATCAGAACAGAAGCTAAACGGGAGTACATGCTCCTGTGTCGCACACTCTGCCCTCCGCCGCAAGTTCCTTGTCTGGGCCAACGGGGTAGCGGTGCCGTTTGCAGAATACGGCGCCTTACTTGAAGGGCGTCATCCCGAAGACACGCGTTTTTACCAGCGGGGCGAGGGATCTCCAGCGCATCGTGACCCAAACGGGAAGCAAAATGCACCACTACCTCCAAACGTCGCGCAACGCTAAGGCCGCCGTTCCTGTGCTAACCTTGCCCCAACCCTCCGTCTGCTCCGCGTATGGAATCCCCGGCCCAAGCCCGTCAACCGCAGGTTCACGAGAAAGAAATCCGCATCGGCACTGCCGGCTGGTCGTACAAAGACTGGGACGGCATTTTCTATCCCTCAGGCATGCAGCGGCGCAAGCAGCATCCGCTCGAGTATCTGGCGCGCTTCTTCGACACCACCGAAATCAACACCTCGTTCTACGGACCGCTAAAGCCCGAGTGGGCTAAACTGTGGTGCCGCAAAGTAGCGGCGGTAAACAAGAATTTCCTCTTCACCGCGAAACTCTACCGCGCCTTCACCCACTCGCCCATCGCGGTGATGGCGCCCACCTCAGCCGCCACCATCCGTCCCACCGACGAAGACGAAGCCCGCACCCGCGAAGGCCTCGACGCGATCGCCGACGAAGGACACCTCGGCGTGCTGCTGATCCAGTTCCCCGTGTCGTTCAAAAACACCTCTCTCAACCGCGATTATCTGGAGCGCCTGCTGCGCCAGTTCAACGAGTATCCGCGAGTGGTCGAGGTGCGCGACTCCAGTTGGAACAACCCCGCAACGCTCGCCACCTTCGCGCAGAAAGACGTAGGCTTCTGCAACATTGATCAGCCCGTGCTAGGCCGGTCGCTGGCGCCCACCGAACACGTCACCTCGGCCATCGGCTACGTCCGCCTGCACGGCCGCAACTACGAGCACTGGTTTGCCGATCAGGGCTCCGACTCCGACAATCGCAACGACCGCTACAACTATCTCTACAACCAGCGCGAACTAGCAGGATGGAAAGAAAGAATCGAAAGCGTAGCCGAGCGCGCCCACACCACCTACGTGATCACCAACAATCATTTCGAAAGCAAAGCCGGAGTAAACGCGCTGGAGTTAAAGGCCATGATCAGCGGCAAGCGAGTGCTAGCGCCGCCCACGCTGATCCAGAAGTATCCCGAGCTGAGAAGCATCGCCGACCCCGCGGAAGACTCGTCAGCGTCCACTACCATGGAGCTTCCACTCGAGGGTCCCCCATCCTAGCGTCGGGGGCTGGCCCACCTTTGTCGGAACAATTACAACGGAGGATGCCCCAACTTTGCGTCTTTTGCAAAGGTGGGCCTAGGTGCAACCTGCAATAAATCGGGGACAGGTCCCCAAGTTCGTCCCGTCCCCGTTCGTCCATTTAGCTCGCCTTCTCCTCTGCGTCGCGCTTTCGGAAGGCGGCTTCTCCAACGTCGGACACCTTGACCCACTTCGGGTCAGGCGAGGCCTCGGCTTCGTAGTTGTCGTGCCAGTTCCACCACTTGTACGGCGGAGTCTGCGGATAACCCTCTGGCGAGTCCTCCCAAGTCTCCTGACGGCCGAGCGGCGTGATGTCGAGATAGCTCCAGGTGCTCCCCATTGCCTCGTCACCGCGGTTGTTGATGAAGTATGTGCGGAAGACCCGCTCGCCGTCGCGGGAGAACACGTTGTGGCCGTGCCATTCATTCACGCCGAAGTCCACATCGAAGCTGTCGGTGATGGTGTACCAGGGCATCTCCCAGCCCATCCGCGCCTTCAGGCGCGCGATGTCCGCCTGCGGCGCGCGTGAGGCGTAGGCGAGGGTCGTATCGCGGGCGTTGAGATGCGCCAGGTGCGCGACCTGATCGGCGCCCAGGGAGCAGCCGCGGCAGGCGTGCTCGGGCCAGCCGAACACCCCAGGCTCGAAGAAGGCGCGATAGAGGATCAACTGCCTGCGGCCCTCGAACAGGTCGAGCAGACTAACCTTACCCTTGGGCCCGTCGAACTCGTACTTCTTTTCCACCGCCATCCACGGCATGCGCCGACGCTCGGCGGCGAGCGCATCGCGGGAGCGGGTCAAGGCCTTCTCCTTCATGAGGAGCTGCTGGCGCGCAGCCTCCCACTCCTGCTGCGACACGATCGGAGGTGTATGCATCGCGGGATGCCCTTTCCCGTGTTGTTTTTCTTTGTTCGTCGACATTTTCATTTCTCCTTGTTATTCAGATTCGGGACGATTTCTTCTGCTCCGTTCTTTTTGCGAGAAACCTTAACCGCCAATGCTGCCAGACCGCCGGTAGAAACCGCCCCGGCGACAACTAATCCCACGGTTGTCAAACAGAATGGACACATCGTTTACCTCCTCGGTAGCCAACTTGACCGTTAAGCCGCCTCTATAGGGATGACGGGCGGGGTCGGCTTAGTTCGACAAGAAAAATAAAAAAACTTTAGCCCGCCTCTGGAGCAGAAACTGTCTCACTGCGGGATCCTCAGTCAGACCAATCGCCCGGTCGAAGGCATCGAGGGCCTCAGGTGTTTTCCCAAGCCGTTGCAACAGGTGAGCGCGAACCGCCCAGTACGGCTGGTAAGCGGAGACACTGCCCGGGTCGATCCCATCCAACGCTGCTAGCCCGGCTTCAACTCCATTCGCTTCGGCTACGGCCGCGGCGTATCCAGTTCTCATGCCGAGCGTCGGCGATATCCGGATAAGCTGTTCATAGAACATCGTAATCGCGTCCCACTGAATCCTGCCGCTGCGCACCCGTTCAGCATGGATCGACTGAATCGCAGCCTCAAGCTGAAACCGGCCGATGCGACCGCGCCTCGACGCTTCGCCAAGATGGCGTTCCGCTTCTTCGATTAACGGCCGAGACCACTGCTGTGAATCCTGCTCCGAAAGAGGAACGAACCGGCCGTCTGGCCCCCGCCGCGCCGCTCTGCGGGCTTCGCAGTGGAGCATGAGAGCCAGCAGACCGCGAACTTCCGCCTCCCCTGGCATCAACTGCAGAAGGACGCGCGCCAGCCAGATCGCCTCCTCGGCCAGATCGCGGCCGCGCTGGTCAACGCCCGCCATGTCGTCCCAGCCGATTCCGAAGGCGGCGTAAATCGCCTCCAGCACCGCGTCAAGCCGCTGCGGCAATTCACGCTCTTGCGGGATTTCGAACTGAATCCCGCCGTCGCGAATTTTCGTCTTGGCCCGCACCAGGCGCTGCCCCATGGTCGTCGGCGAAATCAGGAAAGCACCGGCGATCCGCGCTGCATCCAGCCCCAGAACGGCCTGCAGCATGAGCGGCGTGTGCATCGCCGGGTCAATTGCCGGGTGCGCACATACGAACAGCAGTTTCAAGCGTTCATCGGGAAATTCCGGCGACAGAGTCATCTCTTTGGAATCCTCTCTGAGCAGCAGGAGTGTGGGCTCGCCCGACTCTGCAACCTGCTGATGGCGCACAAGGTCGATAAGCGAGTGCCGCGCCGTCGTCATCAGCCAGGCCTCTGGATTCTCTGGCACGCCGTCTCGCGGCCACGCTGTGAGTGCCTTGACTAACGCATCGCTGAGGGCATCCTCCGCGCTAGCCACGTCACGCGTGTGCGCGGAAAGGTATGCCACCAGGCGGCCGTAGGACTCGCGAGCCACACGTTCGATAGTTCGTTGAGTGGTTCGCTGAGTGGTTCGGTGAGTGCTCTCCTGAATGCCGTCACTCATCCTGTGACCCGGCGCTTGTATTCAGGCGAAATGGGACGGACCTCCACAGCGCCGATCGAAGCGGCCGGGCAGCGCGCCGCCCATTCGAGCGCCGCGTCAAGCGAGGGAAGCTCCAGGATGGTGAATCCCCCCAGTTGTTCCTTCGTATCGGCGAAGGGGCCATCCTGCACGCGCCGCTTTCCGTCCTTCAGTCGCACCGTGGTCCCGGTCTCCGGCGGCTGAAGGGGATTGCCACCGACGTAGATGCCGGCTTCGACGAGCGCTTTGTAGTACGCCCGCCATGCGCCGAGGTAGGGATCGGTTTCGTCCGCATTCCGTGCCGTAAAAGCTTCTGGTGATTCGTAGATCAGCAGGGCGAATTGCATCACTCTTTTTCTCCTTGGGAACAATTATGAGCGCTTTTGTGCTCCTGAATATATGACGGATGAGACGCGGCCTATTCGACAGATTTCAGGAATAATTAGAATTTCAAGGAGGGCTGGGTGGCTCATCCTTTCGCGCCCTCTGCGAAAGGGTGGGACCGCGGCGAGGGATCGATCAGCCGCCTTCGAGATTCTTCAGGCGGTCTGACGGGGACTCAACTTCGGCGTCCAGCGCGCGAAGAGCGGCGGCGTGGCTCTTCTGACGCAATCCGACCGGTGATGTACCCTTGTGAAACCCGGCCAGGAACGTAGTATCAACCTTCTCTAGCCGTTCGCTGATCCATTGTTTGTCTTCTTCGGTTAGCACGTGCCAATTGTAGGGCAAAGGCCCAATTTGGTAGCAACGTTTTCTCGAGAGCGGACTTCACCAGTGAACCAAGCCCTCAAGGTCCTCCACCACCACGACTTCATATTTGTCGATCATGGGCATCAGGAGGTTTTCCAGTTCGCGCTTCCACAGTTCTCCTTCATAGAACTTGGCCTTCATCGGCTCGCGCGAGACGAGGTCGGGAAAGCCGCGCATGAAGAAGAAGGTGTCGGGATCTTCGATGGAAAGAAACGGACCCAGGATTTTCATCCCGATCTCTGCGTGCGCCGGAATCGATTTCGAGCGGAATATATCAAGGAACTCGGAGCGCTTGCCCGGCTTGAGTTTGTAAGTGCGCATTTCGATGATCTGCATTTCGACGATCCACATTTCGATGATTCGTATTTCGATCGTCCGTATTTCGACGATCAGGAAGACTGCGACAGACTCCTGCACGGACTTATCAAAGAGGGTTCCCGCCGTTTTTGAAGTCTTAGGAAAACAGGAAGAATGATAGGCTGAAAACCATGGCCGCCGCAAAGAAAAATCATCGACAAAATTCAGCGGCATCCGCCGCTCCCGCCCACAGAAACCGCCCACCGCGGCTGCAAGGCGAGGAATTGCGCCGCGCTTTGGAAGAGCTTCGCGAGACCAAGAACGAATCCCGCGCTCAAGAGTTGAAGAGGGCGATCAGCATTTCCCTCTGCGAGGCGTAGATACCCCTTGGACAAGCTGAAATGAAGTGGAAGGATATCGCGACGGTTGCACCCGCGACCAAGAGCCAACGACCAACGCGAAGGTCTTAGGTGTTAGGTCTTCGGGTTTTGCCTAAGACCTAACACCTAAGACCTAAGACCTACTCCACTAACGACTAATGCCCAGCGACCGCATGATCGGCCAAGCGCCGCTTGTTGTAGCGCAGCGCGACGTTCATAAACACATTACCCATGGAAGTTTCAAAGCAGATCATCAGCGCTTCCACGTCTTCGCTGGTCTTGTCGCCTTCGTCGCTAGTGACGAGCACGGGAGGATGCACGCGGAAGTGAAAACCCTGATCGTTAAGCGCGCAAACGGCATTGCCAACAACCTGGTTGGCAAGCTCGAAGATGGTCTCTTTGATCAGCCCGTCGGATTCAGGCAGCTCCGCGCCCGCATAGTGACTGGCTACGCGCACCGCGGTCTGCGGCTCAAGGTCCAGAATAATGCGGCCCTCAATGTCGCCAGTAAGCGCGACCATTCCGGCCACACCTTTGCGGCGGTAAGCGACCTCGTCCATCGCGAGGCTGCCCACCTTGGTCGAGCCCTGCAGGCCTTGCGACAACACGGCGTCGGCCGCATTGATGAAAGGCTGAATCAGCTCCATCTTCATGCGATTAGACTCCCGCGCCGGCCGCGGCGGCCACGGCGCCGTCCTCTCCGAGAACGTACTTGATGACTTCGTACAGCACTTCCGGCTTCACCGGCTTCTGCACGAAATGGCGCGCCCCGCGCTGCAACGCGGCCACAATGTTTTCCTGGTATCCGACGGAAGACACCATGACGATCCGAGCCTCGGGATGCGCCTGGACTATCTTTTCGGCGGCTTCGATGCCCTCCATCTGCGGCATGGTGATATCCATAAGCACGATATCGGGATTCGTGCGGTCGTACTCGCTGATGGCGGTCAACCCGTCACCGGCTTCGGCCGCTACATTTCCGCCAAAGCTTTCGATCATGCGAGCGAGATTTTTGCGCGCGAACACGGAATCGTCCACGATCAGGTAGCGAATCGGCTGGCCGTCTTTGCTGCGTTTTACTGGTGCAAACTGCTCCATAACATCCTCCTCAAACAAACTCCTGCAAATTGTTTTAACGCCCGGCGCGAAGCGCTTTTCCCGCCCCGCCAATTTCCCCGCGGCCTTCATGCCGGCCGCACAGAGCCTGCAATGTGGACGAAAGCCCGTCCAAAGCCACAACCCGCGTCGCATAGCCGCGTTCAATTGCGGCCTTCGGCATGCCGAAGACCACGCAAGATTCCTCGCTCTGCGCGATAGTCATTCCGCCGGCTTTCTTCACCGCACCCAGGCCTTGCGCGCCGTCGTCGCCCATGCCGGTCATCAGCACTGCGATGGCCAGCGAGCCGAATTCCTCCGCCACACTGTTGAACAAAACATCCACGCTCGGACGGTGGCCATTGACCCGCTCGTCTTCATTAAGGATTACCAGGTCTCCCATGGCCAGCCGCTTCACTTTCATGTGCCGGCTTCCCGGGCAGATGAGCACGCGCCCGGCCAGCAGCATGTCGCCCGATTGAGCTTCCTTCACGCTCAGCGAACACAATTCGTCGAGGCGACGGGCAAACATGTCGGTAAAACCCTCGGGCATGTGTTGCACCACCACGATTGCACCCGGAAAATCCGGCGGCAGTTGTGCCAGCAGGAATTCAAGGGCTTGCGGACCTCCAGTGGAAATTCCGATCGCCACTAATTTGCTGGGCGGGGGTGTGGGCTTCCCGGCCGAGATCTTTTTAAGCGCAATTGGCTCCCGCAAACTTCCCGGTCGGACAACCTTGCAATCGGCGGCGGCGTGGATTTTTGCGATCAACTCCGTCGCGGTTTCGGCCATGTGCGCAGAGGCATCGTGCGGCTTGGCGACAAAATCGAAGGCGCCCAGCCCTAACGCCTTCAAGGTGACGGAAGCGCCTTCGGTGCTGTGGGAACTGACCACGATCACCGGAACCGGATGCGAACGCACAATCTCTTTCAAAGTGTCGATGCCGTTCATGCCCGGCATTTCCAAATCGAGCGTGACCACGGTGGGTTGCAATTCTTCGATCTTCCTCAGACAGAAGTTTCCGTCCATCGCCGTGCCTACCACCTCGATCGAGGGGTCGGCTTCGAGGATCTGCGGGATGAGCTTGCGCATCAAGGCGGAATCATCCACGACGAGCACGCGAATCCTTTTCCCGTTCATGCCGGCGTTCATGCTCGACCTCCGGCGGCGCTCAGAGCCAGCCGCGCGCGATCGGCATGGTTCAGCAGGATTCCGCAACTGCTCAAGCCAGCCGCTTCGGGACGCGTTTGCGCGACATGTTCCACGACGGCCGGCAGATTCAGGATCAGGACAACTTTTCCATCTCCCAGAATTGAAGCGCCGTTCACCAGATCGGTGGAGAAAGTCTGGTCGTCCAAAGCCTTGATGACCAGCTCTTCTTCGCCTTCCAAAGCGTCGACGGCCAGCCCGTATTTTTTCTCTCCAACGGTGATGACGAGGATGAAAAGCTTGAGCGCTTTCCGGTCGGCATCGGCGGCGGGGGGACGTCCGAGGCGCAGCAGCGGGAGCACCTGGTTGCGCAACTGCAACACTTCGTAGTTGTCAACCTGATGGACTTCGGATTCGACCGTGCGGGCAATCTGGCTTACTGCGTTCAGCGGGATGGCGTACAAGCGCTGCTCCACCCAGAACATCAGGGCTTTGATAATAGCCAGCGTAAGCGGCAGCTTCAGGCGGAACGTGGTGCCCTGGCCCACGCGAGTCTCGACGTGAATTGTGGCCTTCAGGCGTTGAATCACGCTTTGCACCACGTCCATCCCAACCCCGCGTCCGGAAACTTCGGTGACCTGCTCGGCGGTGCTGAATCCGGGACGGAAGATAAGGTCGAGGGTCTCGGCTTCGCTCAAACGCGCCGCTTCTTCCGAGGTCAGCATTCCCAGGTCGATGGCTTTGCTGCGAATCTTTTGCGCCTCGATGCCGCGCCCATCGTCGCTGATTTCGACCACCACCTGATTGCCCTGGTGATAGGCATTCAGCCGAATCTTTCCTCGCGGCGGCTTGCCCTGGCTCCGACGTTGCTCGGTGGGTTCGATGCCATGACTGACCGCGTTGCGCACCAGATGCGTAAGGGGCTCGGCGATGGCGTCGAGAATGCCCTTATCGAGGTCAGTTTCCTGCCCGCTGAGTTCCAGGTCCACTTCGCGGCCGCACTGCCGCGCCACATCGCGCACGATGCGCGGGAAGCGCCGGAACAACTGGTCCACCGGCACCATGCGAATCTTCATTACCGAACGTTGCAGGTCGTTCAGCACCCTGGCCTGAAAGGCCATGGCATCGGCGAACTTGCCGCGCAACGGTTCCTTGGGATAACGCCGGCCAAACTCGCTGAGCGCCTGCTGCAGCATCGACTTGCCGATGATGAGTTCGCCCACCAGGTTGAGCACGTTGTCGATTCGTCCCGCTTCCACGCGCAGAATGTTTTCCATCGAAACTTGCGGCAGCCCCGGTTCCGCCGCTGAGGCTGGCACCTCGGCGGGCTCCGGCTGGGCGGGGATTGGGTTTGCCGAAGCCTGGGCTCGCGAGTCTCGATTGTCCGAAGCCGTGGTTAAAAATGCAGCCTCCTTCACCGGCGCCGACTGCGCCGAAACGCTGGCGGAAGCTTTGGCCGGCGATGCGGCTTGGATCAAAGTCACGTTGACGTCGCCCGTGATCGTCGGAATGTGGCACTTGGCGGCGATCTGCTCTTTGGTTTGCAGGCTGGCAAAAATGAACTCTACTTGCCGCGAAGCGGCTGCCGACTTCGCGTCCGGCCGCACCACGAGTACCTGGCCGATTTCTTTGATCGCGTTCTGAATCAGTTGCCGCGCCGCGATCGGCATGGTGCAAAGGGGATCGATTTTCACCACGATGTCGAACAGCCCCAAGCCTGCAGCCTGCGCCTGGGCCAGAGCGCGCCTTTCCGCATCTGTCCAGTCTTTATTCTTATCGGATCGCGGGGCGGGCTCTACGGTTTTTTTCGTGCGCCGCGCTTTCTTCGCGGCCGGGGCCGCGGTCAGTTTGTTGATTTTCTGCCGCAGGCTTTCCGTGGCGGGCATGGGGCGTCCGCCATGGTAGGCCGCGAGCATTTCCGCGAAGACGTCTGCGGCCGCGAGAGCGATTTCCGCCAGCGCCCCATGAGCTGCGGCGCTCTCCAGAGAAAGCGCATCTTCGAACTGGTGGGCCAGTTCGCTCAACTCGCGCAGACCGCAAGCCGCCGAGTCGCCCTTCAGCGTGTGCACCGTCCGCCGGATCGAACGCACAATCTCTTCGTCGCCGGGAGTCTTCTCCAGCTTCAGAGATTCTTCGTTCAGCGCCTGCAGCAGTTCCTGCGAGGTTTCAAAAAACAGTTCCCGCAGTTCCGCTCCGCGCTCATCGGGAGGATTCGTCACTCGCGCACCTCAATCCGCTGGTAAGCCGTGCCGCTGTCCTTGTGCACCATGCGGAACTTCTCAGTCAGGCCCAGCAGGCTTTCCGCGTGGCCCACAAAAAGATAGCCGCCGGGATTCAGGCAGCGGTAAAACTTTTCTATCACCCGCTTCTGCTCCGCGTCGTCGAAGTACATCATCACGTTGCGGCAGAAAATCACGTCGTTGCGCTGCGGCAGGTACTCTGTCTTCAGATTGTGAAAATCGAAGTGGACCATTTCTTTCAGCGCTTTCTTGACGCAATAGCGGTCGCCGGCCTTATCGAAGTAACGCAGGCGAAAGCTGTAATCCACCGTTGACATCTGATGCTCGTTGTAAAAGCCTTCCTGCCCGGTGCGCAGCACCGAATAACTAATGTCGCTGGCCAGGATTTCCACCCGCCAGGGCGGAGGAATCAGGGGCTTGGGCAGCGTCATCTCCACCGGCAGCGGATTGCGCAGGTAGTAGTAACCCAGCGCATCGGCTGCCAACATGGCCAGCGTGTAGGCCTCTTGCCCGGTGGAGCAGCCCGCACTCCATATCCGCACCGAGTATTCGCGGTGCGCCTGCTTGCGTTTCAGCAACTCCTCCAGCACGTGTTTCTGGAACAAGTCCAACTGCGCCTTGTGGCGGAAAAAGCTGGTTTCGTTGACGGTCAGGTTCTCCACCAGCTTGGCCAGTTCCGCCTTGCCTTCCAGGCTGATCAGCAGGCGGTAGTAAGCGTAGAAGCTATCGGCGCGGCATTCTTTCAGCCGCCGCAGCAGGCGATCCTGCAGGAAGTGCGTGCGGCGCGCGTCGAAGTGCATGCCGCACTCCTGATACACCAGCGCCTGCAACAAGCGCAGTTCCGCGTCCGTCAAGATCGGAGCCGGTGCCGCACCAAGTGTGCTCATTCGTTCTCTCGTTCTCCGTGCCGAGTTGCTCTGTGTGGTCGCGCCCCGCCGAAGCCTACCTCGCCGAAGCTCCCCGCGCTTCCGTCTTGGCGGTCTTGCTTTGTGCGCTCCCGTCGCCCTGCAGCAGGCTGGCCGGAGCCAATAGCTTAGTCATGTCGAGCAATACGATCAGGCGGCCTCGAACCTTGCCCAATCCCGTAACGCAGTTCAGTCCGCCCTCCTGAAATGCCGCCGGTGGCGCTTCCACGTCTTCCCCTGCAATCTTCAATACTTCCGTTGCCGAGTCCACTATTAGTCCCGCCAGCTTGCCGGAGTGCTCCACCACCAGAATCCGGTTCTGCTTTTTCAGCGTGGCCAGCTTGTCGCCGAAGCGCTTGCGCAAGTCCATTACCGAAACGATCTTGCCCCGGAGGTTGATCACGCCCTCCAGATAATCGGGCGCGTCGGGGACCACCGTGATCTCCGGCACGCGCACAATCTCGTGCAGCGAAGTGATGGGCACGCCATAAGTCTCGCGCCCGATCTGGAAGCCCACGATATGGAGTTCACGGTTCATACTTGCTGGTTCATACTTGCCAGTTCAGCGCCAGTTCATTACCTGTCCTAGGTACGGGAGGCTGCCGCTGCCCGGCGCGCAGGCTGCGATTTCTCGTCGGCAGGCTGGCGCGAAGCTTCATCCAGAGTGAAGCGGTCCATGAAGTCGAGCAGACCGCGCGACATCTTGGACATCTGCTCCGCCGACGCCGCCAATTCGGTTGAGCCCGAGGTCGACTGCTGCACCAGTTCGCGCATCCGCTCCATGGCTTTGACCACGGCGTGCGCTCCCGAAGCCTGTTCTTCCACCGCCGAGTTGATTTCGTGGGTGATTTCGTTCAGCCGCGTGGTGGCCCGCGCGATCTGCGACGAGCCATGCGATTGTTCATTGGTGGCAGCGCCGATTTCCTGGGCGAATTTGTACACTTCGGTGACCACGTTGGAGATCTTGCGCAGCGCCCCGTTCAGTTCGCCGCCCAGATCCAGGCCTTCGTTCACGATGCCGGTGGAGCGGTCCATGTTCTCCACGGCTTTGCGCGCTTCCTTCTGAATGCTCTGGATCAGTTCCGAGATTTCCTTGGTGGACTGTGCTGACTTTTCCGCCAGCTTGCGGACTTCATCCGCCACCACCGCGAATCCCAAGCCGTGCTCGCCGGCGCGCGCCGCTTCGATGGCCGCGTTCAGCGCCAGCAGGTTGGTTTGTTCCGCAAGATCGTCGATGACTTCGATGATTTTTCCAATGTCGTCGGCGCGTTGTCCCAGCGCCCCGATGATTTCTCCCGAGGAGGTGATGGTCGCGTTGATGCGGTTCAGGCCGTCGGTGGCCTTTTCCATGGTGGCGATCCCGCTGTGCACCTCTTCCCGCGAGCGGTTCGAGATGTCGAGCAGCACTTTGGCGGTGTCGGCCACGCGCTGGATGGATGCCACCATCTGATCGATGGATGCCGAAGTCTCGCTCACGCTGGAAGCCTGCACCTGCGTGCTCTTCACCATGTTCTGCACGTTCACGCTCATTTCGTGCATGGTGCTGGTGACTTCGTCGATGGCCGAGGAAGCCTGCAGGCCGACCTTGGCCGAATCGTCGGATGCGTTGGCCACCTGCCCGCTGGCGCTCGCGACTTGCGCCGAAGCGTCGCGCACGCTGCGCACCAGCCGGCCCAGACCTTCCACCATCCGCGCGAAGGCGTTGCCCAACGTGTCTTGCGGGGAGCGCGGCTTGACCTGCACGGTGAGATCGCCCCCGGCAATCGCCTCCGAAACGCCCGCCATCTCTTTCAGATAGGTCACCATCTTGGAGAAGCTGCGCGCCAGTTCTCCAATTTCGTCACTGCGCCTCACGTCGATGCTGTGGTCCAGATCGCCGGTGTCGCCGATTTGCCGCGAGACCTGCATCAGGTTGGTCAGCGGTCCCGTAATTGACTTGGCGGTCGTGACCGCGACCCAGATGCCCACTACCAGCGCGACCAGCGTGCTCACGATTGAGAAGACGACGGTCAGGGCACTGGCTGCCGCATCCGAGCTGCGCCGGGCTTCGACCAGCTTGCGGTTTTCCCCATCCGCCAAATCCAGCGCGTCTGTCGAATTCTTCACCCAGGAGGAAGCGTCTTTCTGAAGGTAATAAATCTGCAATTCGGCAACTGTCGCGTTGCCCGAATCGACGTCCCGGCGTTTCTCGACCAGAGGCTGGGCGAACTCTTTGCCCCAGGCTTGTTCCAGTTGCCCGACCTTGTCCAGCGCCGCCTTTTCCTGATCGGAGTTGGCCAGCGATTTGCCCAGTTGCAGTTTTTCGTTGAGCGTGCGCAGGCCCGCGCTCATGAGTTCCACTTCCCGGGTGTCGCCGCTGAGCAGGTAGTTGCTCAGGTAGAGCCGGTTCTGCATCATCTGGAAGCGCACCTGGTTGGTGGCGTCCGCCAGCTCCAGCGAGGCTCGGGCCGCGTCCTTGGCGGCGTGCTCTCGTTGCACCGCCACCAGGTTCACAATGAACAGCACCACCACCATGCTGAGGATGATTCCGAAATTCTTGTAAAGCCTTTTACCGATCGTCATGCCGTTTTCTCCCGGCCGCCTGTTTGCGCCTTGCCCCTAGTGCTGAGGTTCGAACTTGAAATCCACGATGCCCGTATTTTCCACCGCCGCTGGCTCGAATCGCCATTTCCTGACTGCGTCCAGCGCGGCATTGGCCAGCACTGGATGCCCGCCTACTACCTTGGCCTCTTTCACGGTGCCGTTCGGCGCGACCACAACCTGCACCTTCACCGTGCCCGCGAGGTTCATTTTCCTCGCCAGTTCCGGATACACAGCCGGGACTTTGCTCTTAACCCGGCGCGTCATTTCACCCGTTGCGTCCTGAGCGCGAAGCCCCGCCACCCCTACCGCTATTGCCGCTACTGCCAGCAGCGCCACCTTCTTTCGTAAAGACACAGTTCCTCCCTGGCAATAATCCCCGGTGATGCCAATGGAGCAACGTCGGGGCCACGCCTCAGCTTTTGAAAAAACCAAGGTAATCTCAGGGATATATTTGAAAAAAAAGGACTTATCATGATCACTAAAGGTTCTGCTGAGCTGTGCCTAAGTTAAGCATGTCTCATGGGTGGCTCCGTCCCTGCCGATTCTCACACTGAGATCGATGACCCGGATTTTCTCGCGATTTGACACCTAAGGCACCCCGTCCGCCCATTTCCCTTGACTCAAATTGAGATGGCGGGATAGTTTTCCATTAGATTCAATCACTTGTGAGAATCACCGAAACGTGTGCCGGAAGGCTGGTGACGCTCTGAGGATGGCCGAAGTTAATTCGACGCCGTCGCCGAAGGGCCGTGCCCTGCCCACCCCCGACGACGCCTTTCAGAAGCTTCTCCTGCAGATCGCTGCCAAGGCCGCGGAACGTGGTGGCGCTGCCTCGCTGATCCAGTTCTTTTGCCACGCCACCCGCGAATTCTTCCAGGCCAGCGGCGTTTATTTCTGGCGGCGTCATGCCGGTGACGAACTCGTCGGGGAGCAGGCCGACGGAAAGCTGGCCGAGCGTTTCATTGGCATCCGGTTGCTATTCCAGGACGGCGCCAACACAGCCGAGGCCGTGCGCAAGCGTCGCACGATAATCGTCAATGGGCCGCAGTTGACCCAGAGCATTCCCGTCCTGCTCCAGTTCGGGGCTCGCTCCCTGATGGTTGCTCCGCTGCTGGTCTTCGATGAGGTCGTGGGCGCGGCGACGTTTCTGCACGATTCGAAAGAAGGATTTTTCAATGACGACCTTGCCGCCAAGGCCACCATCCTGGCGGGACAGCTCGGCAGCTTGCTGGAGGCAACCCGCCTCGGCGAAGCCTCGCGTGAGGAGCACCGCCGGACCGAAATTCTCGCCGACGTTGCGACCGCGCTGCACGGCACTCCCGATGTAGCCGCCGTCATTGAGGCCCTGGCCGATCGTCTCCGCCTGTTGTTGCGTACGCGTCTCGTCTCTGTCCTTCTGCGCCGCGAGGGCCCTTTCGAACTGCGCGCCGTGGCCGCCGAAACTCCCCAGTTAGCTCATTCTTTTCGGGCGGGGCACGACCGCCAGACCATTCGCTTCGCCGCCGATCTGGCGCAACGCGCGGTTTCCGCCGGAGAGGCCATCACCATCTCCATCGGCGGAGAGTTGCACTCGCTCGGCAGCCTGATCTCTCCCGGAATGCTGATTGCTGCGCCCTTCCGCACGGCGCGCACCCAGGGTACGATCCTCGTCTATCCGCGCCCTGACGAAGTCTTCACCTCCGAGGAGAAGTCGCTGGTTTCCGCCATCGCCGGCTTCGGCGCGGTCGCCGTGGCTCACGCCGAACTGTGTGCCACCGCGCAAGGCCAGGCCCACGAACTGCACCAGTTGCTCGAAATCTCTTCCGAACTCAGCTCCAGCGGCGACCTCGAACATTTCCTGAAGGCGTTCGTGGTGCGCGCCTCCGATTTCCTCGGATATGGCCGGTGCTTCATCGCCCTGGTGGAAGGCGGGCAGTTTCGCATCCGCTGGGTCGTCGCCCGGGGCGAGTCGCGGCGCGTCGATACTCTTTTCCCTGAAGGCGTCGCCACCCGCGCCCTGCGCGAAAAAGAAGTCTTTTGGTCCGACGATCTGACCCAGGTGCCCGGCGCGAACCTGGAGATCCTCGCGCAATACCAGGCCAAACAGTTGCTGGCGGTCCCCCTGCTGGGCGCAGATGGAAAAGTGCTCGGCATGTTTGGAGTACTCGATCGCCTCGACGGCACCGGCATTTCCCAGCAGGATATTCGCCGCGCCCGCGCCCTCGCCGCCCAGGTTTCGGTGGTGCTCGAGGTCGCCCACAACCTGCACCAGTCGGAGCGGCATCGCAAACGCTCCGAGACTCTTACGCAACTGGCACGCGAGATTGATGGCTTGCTGCGCCTGCCCGATTTCGCCGGGAAGTTTGTTGAGCGCGCCATCGCATTAGCCGGAGCCCGCGCCGGCGCGGTCGCCCTGCTTCAAGATGGACGATTCCAGACAGTTGCGCTGTATCCCCTGCCCGCGGCAGCCGAAGATCGCGCCCTGCAGCAGCGATTTGTTCAGGCCCTTTCGGAGTTGGTCGCGAAGCGGGCGGAAGCCATCGTCGCGGGCTCCGCCGACGAACTGCTCGGTCCTGACCTGGCATCGAGCTTGGGCTGGAACGACCTGATCGTCGCCCGGCTTACCGGTCCCAGCGGAGACCTAGCGGGTTTGCTCTGCCTCTCCGGACGCGACCGCCCGCTCGCGGCCGAAGACCGCGATTTGCTCGAAGCTATTGCCGGGCGCGCCGCCATGGCGGTCGAAAATGCGCGCCTGTTCACGCGCATCGAACAATCAAACCGCCACTGGCTCGAAATCTTTGACGCCATCACCGACTTCATCGTGGTCCACGATGAGTCGGACAGGGTCCTGCGCGTGAACCGCTCGCTGGCCGCCATGATCGGCGTGGCTCCCTCCGAACTTATCGGCGTCAACATGCGCGCTCTGCTGGCCTTGACCAGCGAAACTGCGCTTTACTCCTGTCCTTTCTGCCGCGCCATGAGCGAAGACAGCGACGAATTCGTTCATCCCGCGCTCGATCGCACTTATCTGGTTTCAACTTCGCGCGTGCACGGCGCTTCCGGCGAAAATCTGCAAACCATTCACGTGCTCAAGGACATCACCGACCGCCGCGAGGCCGAGCGCCGTTACCGCGAATTGTTCGACAACATCCAGGAGGGTTTGTTCTTCAACACGCCCGAAGGCCGCTTCGTCGAAGTCAACGATGCCCTGGTGACCATGCTGGGCTATTCCAGCCGTGAGGAACTTCTGCAGGTCGATATCCTCACACAGCTTTATTTTTCTCCCGAGGGACGCCAACGCTACCTCGAAGCCATGGAGAAAGATGGCCACCTGCGCAACTTTGAGGCCACGCTTCGCCGCAAAGACGGCTCTCCCATCTATGTGCTCATCAACGCTTTCGGCATGTACGACAGTCTTGGCCGCCTGCTGCAGATTCGGGGCCTGATGCTTGACGTCACTGGCCTTCACACCTATCAATCGGAGTTGCACCGCGAGCGCGACTTCTCCGGCAAGATCCTCAGCAACACACAAAGCTTCATCCTGGTCTCCGACACCGCCGGCTTGGTCAGCTATGCCAACCGCCGCTGGTTCGAAGCCGGATTCGAGCAGCGCGAACTGCTTGGCCGTCCCTTGTTGGAGTTGGCCGCCCCCGGCTACGTCCGCCCTCTCGCCGATGCGCTTCAGGCCACGATACGCGGCGGACAGGTCGACAATCTCGAACTCCAGATCATGCGCGGCAACGGCCACGTCGGCCAGTTCTCCGTCAACCTCAGCCCCATGCGCGACGAGCAGGGCAACATCAACAGCATCGTCGTGGTTATGACCGACATCACCGACTCCTCGGAACTGCGCGGCAAACTGGTTCACGCCGAAAAGATGGCGGCCGTTGGACAACTCGTCTCCGGCGTCGCCCACGAAGTAAATAATCCCCTCACCGCGATTCTCGGCTTTGCCGACCTCCTCATGGAGAATCCCGAGATTCCTGAGTCTGCCAGAAAGGATCTCCGCGTCATCCTTCAGGAAGCCCAGCGCACCAAACAGATCGTGCAGAACCTGCTCAGCTTTGCCCGCCAGATGCCGCCGCAGCGCAACGCAGTGCAACTCAACCTGATCCTGCGCCGCACCATCCAACTGCGCTCTTACGACTTCAACAGTCACGGCGTAGAAATCATCGAGCACCTCGACGAGGAACTGCCCGACGTCATCGGCGACGCTCATCAACTGCAGCAGGTTTTTCTCAACATCCTGAACAACGCCTATGACGCTGTGCACGAAGTCGGCCGCCCCGCCCGCATCGAGATTATGACTACCAAGGTCGGCGATGCCGTCGAAGTTTCTTTCCGCGACAACGGGTACGGAATTTCCCATCCCGACCGCATTTTCGATCCCTTCTTCACCACCAAAGAGGTCGGCAAGGGAACCGGCCTCGGCCTCAGCATCTGCTACGGCATCGTGAAGGAGCACGGAGGCGAGATTCTCTGCCACAACAACACCGATGGCGAAGGAGCCACCTTCATCGTCCGCTTTCCCGCAGCGCCCCACACCGCTTCTCTGGGTGTGGCCGCAGGAGTGACACAACAATGACAACCCCTGCCATTCAACGAGGCCTTTTCCCCGTTCTCCTCATCGAAGACGAGCCTTCCATCATGGCTCTGGTGAGCGCCACGCTCGAGCGCAACGGCTATGAAGTCGTCTGCGTCGAGAGCGGCGCCGAAGCCCTGCGCTTGCTCGAAAGAGGCCAGTATCTCGGCGTGGTCTCCGACATGCGCACTCCCGGCGGCGTCGACGGCGCCCAGGTGCACACCTGGATTTCCGCCAATCGCCCCGATCTCGAAAACAAAGTCGTCATCATTACCGGCGACTACGCCAACGAAGAAACCGTCACTACCCTGCGCAAGATCGGCGCGCTGTATCTGGAGAAGCCGTTCCGCGTGCAGGACCTCATCTCTGCTGTCGAAAAAACTATGGGGAAAGCCCGGTGAGCGCCGCATTGAGCAAACCGCTTTTAAGTAAACCGCTTTTAAGCAAAGAAGACTTGCGCGTCCGTCTGCTGATCGTCGACGACGAGCAGAGCATCCGCAAGCTGTGCGTGACCGTGGGCGAAGCCCTCGGCTTCATCTGCCTCGAGGCCGATAGCGGAGAGTCCGCGCTGGTCCTGCTCGAAGAGCAGCCGGTTCACATGATCCTCAGCGACATGGTCATGCCCCACATGTCCGGCCTCGAATTCCTGGAGAAGGCCAGGAAACTTCTGCCCCGCACCGAAGTCGCGCTCATGACCGGACACGGGTCGATTGAAACCGCGGTGCAGGCCATGAAGCTCGGAGCCTACGACTACATCACCAAACCGTTCTCTCCACTCGAAGAACTCCGGCTGTTCTTGCGCCGCATGGCCGAAAAAGTCCGGCTGGTCGAGGAAAACGAATTCCTGCGCCAGCGCATGGATTCCGAAACCGCCGTGCACGGCATCGTCGGCTCCTCCGCCAAGATTCAGGAAGTGCTGCGCGTCGCTTCGCGCCTCAAAGATACGCGCACCGCCGTTCTGATCTCCGGCGAAAGCGGTACCGGCAAAGAGCTGATCGCCCGCGCCATTCATTTCCGCGGAGCCTTCGCCAACCGTCCCTTCGTAGCTGTAGATTGTGGCTCGCTCGTTCCCACGCTCATCGAAAGCGAACTCTTCGGCTACGAAAAAGGAGCCTTCACTGGCGCTCTGAAATCCAAGCAGGGACTCTTTCAATCCGCCGACACCGGCTCCGTCTTCCTGGATGAAATCGGCGAGCTGCCGCTGGAGTTACAGGCCAAGCTGCTGCGCGTGCTGCAGGAAAAAGAAGTGCGTCCGGTAGGCAGCAATCAGCGCATCAAAGTCGACGTCCGCATAATCGCCGCCACCAACCGCGATCTGGAAGCCGCCTACAAAAACGGAACCTTCCGCAAAGATCTTTATTTTCGACTGAACGTTGTTACGGTTCACGTGCCCGCGTTGCGCGAACGCCGCAGCGATATCCCCATGCTGGTGAACTGGTTTTGCGAACGCTATTCCCCCGGCGGAGATCTACGCGTCTCCAGCGCCGCCATGAAAGCGCTGATGAACTACGATTGGCCGGGCAACGTGCGCGAATTGGAAAACTGCATAGAGCGCGCCGTAGCTCTGGGCAATGGAAACTTGATCGATCTGGGAGATCTTCCTCCAACCATCGCCGTGTTGAATCCGTCCGCATCCCGGCAATCCCCGGACGCGACGCCCGAACTGGCTTCCGATCTGGCGGCCGCCGCCGAAATGAGTTCCAGTGGCCACGCAACCGCAACCCCTCTCTCCACTACCGATCTCGAAGACATCGAACGCGCCACTATCCAGCGTGTCTTCGAGCAGGTCAAAGGCGACAAAGCCCTCGCCGGACGCATGCTCGGCATAAGCCGCGCCACGTTATACCGCAAACTAAAACGCTACAACATCAGCGGAGCCCCAACCTCCGGTCCATCAAGCCACACACTGCAGTAGCGATGCTCGTATAGATTGGGGCTCGTGTGGAGTGGGGCTCGTGTGGAGCGGACACTCCTGTCCGCTGCTTTTGACTTTGATCTTGACGGTGATCTTGATTTTTGACTCTGACTCTGAACGCGACTCTGACTCCGAAAAGGATCGGGAAGGGCGCGGATTCAGGGCGCCGTAAAGCGCCACTTGAACTAACGCGGCTTCAGCCGCTGAGGGAACCCCCTTCCGCCCGGCGGATGAACCTCGATGTGTTTACGGCAACCAACTAATCAGATAGACTCGGCGAGATCAAATCCCAGGAGGTCAATGGTTCTATGAAGCAAGCGATTCGATTGGCAGTTGCAGTAATCGGTCTCTCCCTATTCTCCGTCGCCACGGCGATGGCTCAAGACCAGTACACCGAGGGCGGAGTCTCCCGCGTCACCCTGGTCCAAATCTTGCCCGGACGCTTCAACGCGTTCATGGAAGACCTGAAAACGAACATCAAACCAATATGGGAGGCAGAAAAGAAGGCGGGGCTGATTGAAAGCTACAGCGTCTTCCTGAACACTACCAAGGCCAATCCAGAGGACTGGGACATTGGTTTCGTTCTCAGCTACAAGAACTTCGCCGCCCTCGACGGCCTGGCACAAAAGGTTCTTGATCTCCGCATGAGCCATTATGGCGATAAGAATAAGGAGCAGCAGGTGATCGACAAGCGCGTGCAAAACGGACGAACTGTCGAAAGTCTCCTGCTACGCGACATTAACTTGAAGTAGCGGCATAGAATCCGAAGCGGGAATTCGACGGGTGTCGGGCGGAGTGCTCGTGTAGAGCGGGCACTCCTGCCCTCTGCTTTTAACTTCGATTTTGCACTTGACTCTGACGGGCACGACTTCCAAGAGCCTACCCTGAGCAGCCGAAGGGCGCTGCCAAGCCCCGCCAGATGAGTCCGGCTTCAGCCGCTGAGGGATCTCAAACCAATTCGATCACCACCCGCTTGCCCACGAAACCCGCCGCCCGTTCCATGCTCGACAGCGTGACATCGCGCTTCGGATCGAGAATCCGATCCACCTGCGACCGGCTCGTCTTCAGCAACGCTGCCATGCGCGCCTTGGAAATCTTTTTCCTCCTCATGGCCGCGGCCAACTGCGAAGCCACAACCTCCTTTACCGGTCGCGCGCGCGCTTGTTCCCTCGCCAACAAGGCGGCAACCCTCGATCCTGCACTTTTCCTGCGCATATCCATGTACCATAGAAAGTACGTCACCCAGCTGTCAAGTCTACTTTAGTAGACATTCCTCGTCCTCGAAAGTAGACATTTCTTCCACAGCCTAACCCCTTGATTCCATGGATGCGCCCAAACGCCCGCACCTGGAATCAACGACTTACGCCGCAAATTTTCTGCAAAGTGAAATGTTCCAGTTGGAACATTCAATCAATTCCCCAACCACTCCCCGACCCGCGGACACGTAGACATTTCCCACAAAAAAGGCACCCTGTGGAAACGCAGGGTGCCTCGACAATTCTCATCGAACAACTCAGCCTCTACCCGCCCTTCTTTTCTTCCTCCTTCTTTTTCTGCTCAGGAGTCTTCGGCGCGGGTTCCTTCTTTGGAGGAGG